>JACCDG011769688.1_pt1 | contig 79020 bp, 76 predicted proteins | sample 7442471 | NCBI WGS metagenome assembly JACCDG01 (sample SAMN15323444, study PRJNA562643) | freshwater metagenome | isolation source: river surface water | place: USA:Blue River Watershed | collected 2017-08-17 | reverse complement strand
CAGTCTTGATCTGCTCGTTGATGGTGTCAACTGCCTTGGCTATTTCGTTTACAGGATATACACGCTCGTTGGCATTGCGAACTCCGCCCTCAATGCAGATGCCTTTGAGGTACAGGTTCTTGCCGGATCCATCCGCGGCTTCCTCAGACAAGATTTCTGCTCTTGCCTGAGTGAAGCTCAGATGTTCTCTTAGATAGCGAGCCATATCTAACCGTTAAGCCTTAGGAAACGGAGTTTTGGTGTTTACACCACTGGCTTGTGCTGTAACTGGCTTGGTAGCTGGTGTCATTTTCTTGTCACCGCCTACACTGTTTTGCACTTTGCCGATCAACTCACCAGCTTTAGGAGCTGGGCGACCTTGTGCTGTATCACCTGTCATTTTTACAGGGTGAGCCATTGCACCTTTAGCACCACTGTTTTGTGGAACTACGCTTTTAGTGTTGGCACCGTCGTCGCCCATTTTTGCAGGAGCAACTTTGGCTAGACTTACTGCCTCGTCGAGGTTCATTTCTACTTCTTCTTCCTCTTCGCCTTCTTCGCCGTCCATGTCAAACTCAGCTGTGGCTGTGTCGTCCATTTCTAAATCATCGCCGCCCATTTCGTCGCCTACGCTGTCGCCAGCTTCGTCGCCCATGAGTGCTTCAAATTCAGCCATGAGTTCGTCTAATTTGTCTTCCAAATCAACTACACGGTCTTCTAAATTTTCTTCGCCTTCGCCTTCGGCCATTTCCATGCCTTCTTCTTCGGCTTCAACTGTGTCCATGAGTTCTTCGTCGTCGGCCATCATGGTCTCGTCCATTACAGACTCGTCCATTTCTTCGTCTTCTTCCTCGTCCATGCGCTCTTTACGATCTTTTTTGTCATCGTATTCGATGTCTTTGGTGACTTTTTCGCCGGCTTTTTCAGCTTTTTCGTCTTCGTCGTGTGTGCTTTCAGCTTCGTCGAGTTCTTCCTCTTCTTCTTCAGTCATGAGGTTTTCGTAGATTTCGCGGCTTTTTTCAACTACTATTTCGTGAAATAGTTCTTTGGCTTTCGCCTCTTCGTCGTTGATCACATATTCGATCAACTGTTCAAATTTCGATGTCATAATATCTCCTTAGGTTATGGCTCGTTAGATATTTACTATTAACGAGTAATAACAGTAGTTTTGAGGCAGAAAACTAGGAGTTTTTTGACAAAAATATTACAGCGCAGGTGGCGCAGGTGGTGGTGCATATTGTTTGCGAATATCTTTTAACTTCTCTTTGTATTCGTAATTACGCACATCATTCATTTGTCTGAGTTTGCTGATTTGACGCAGGGTCAGGCGTGTTTTGCGCAGGTTACCCAGACGCGGTTGACTATTGTCTTGGCTGACATCCTGATAGGCTTCAGGACTGCGATGGTACAGTTCGTTTAAGATCATACTGTATTTATTAGATGCTTGGCACAGGTGGAGTGCCAGCTGGAACCCCTGCACCCGGTGAAGCTCCTGCCACAGTGCTTGGAGGCGCACCACCTGGCAATCCACCTTCGGCTTCGGCTCCCAATTCTTGGCCCATGGCTATGTCGCTTTCCAATCCGGCGGGTGTAACGCCAATAGCCCGTAGATCCTGTCCTTGCGTGGTTTCTAGTTCAGGCTCGTCGCGTTCTTCGCGCCAGAGTTGTTCGTTTTCCACGATCTCTTCTTTGCTTAATCCCAAGAAACGTTCCATCATAAAGCGTTTGCTCATGTAGGGCAACTGTTCCAACTGCATGTAGCTGGCTATTCGGCTGGTATCCAGTTCTGCTTGACGATAGCTGGCAAAATTTTGTGGCGGACAAAGGGTGATATTAAACAGGCCTGCATCAATGTTGAAGCCTCTCCAGCGCAGGAACATCTTGAATTCATCATCTAACTTTTGCATAACACAACGTTGCAAGCGTTCGCAATACTGGTTGAAACGATATTCTTGTATGAGTGCTGTGCCTACTCGGCCGTCGTTCATGGCCAAGTTAGAATCATCTGGGCCCGTGGGCAAGTAGGAGCTGGGCACACGTAAACCACGTGCCATTTTGTTGTTGAAGTATTTTAAGTCGTCAATTTCGCCCAGATTCTGTCCGCCGGGCAAGGTTTCTACGCTGCTGCCGCGTCCAGTTTCGCCGTTGAAGGGGAAAAAGTAATCTTCGTTGATACTGAGTGGATTGTAACTGGCATCCATCATGTTGGTGCCACCGCCTGTTACAGTAGGAATACGTCGCTGATGCATCTCGTTTTTGACCCGCTCCACAAACTGCATGGCCATGTGGCTGGGCATGTTGCCCACGTCAATCTTGAATATTCTACGCTCAGGAGCACGTTGCACACGATAGATCAACACAGCATCTTCCAAGAGTTCTTTCTGCTTGTAGACCTTGAAAATGTTTTCTAGAATACTTTGTCCAAAGGGCCAAAAGTAGTCCAGGCCTTCGTTGAGGCTGAGATGCACAATGTGACGTGCATCCAAACAGGTTTCGTTCATGGCTTGTGTGAAACGGCTTTGACCTGCTCCGCCTGCTCCGCCATAGCCGCCGCCGTTGGGTGCGGTATAGTTGTTTTGTCCAATGCTGCCCGTGGCGCGGCTAACATAGTAATCTTGTGTGGTCTTCTGTGCCACGCTCATGTTTTGGAAATTGGGATTGATGTCTCTGATGATATACTGTTCAGGTCTCTTGCCTTCACTTTCGTTAACAATAACTCGAGCCACTTTGACCATATCTACCCAATACATTTCAAAGGTCTCAGGATCTCGCACAAACACCTGATCACCATACTTGATGGTGTTGCGGAACAGCTTGAACATTCTTTGATCCAGCTTGTTGAGCTTGGTCCATTGTTGCAGTTGCTTTTTGATGATTTCTACTTCGTGGTCTGTGGGCTTGTCTGAAAATTCTATTTCAAATGGTGTTTCGTTTTGTTCGTTGTTTTGTGTGGAAAATTCCGCGATGATGTCCAGGCAAGCATTGACTTCTGAGTCGCAGTCCATGTTTTCATACTGATTATAGCGTTCGATACGATTTGGGTGCCCAGAATAAACTTCGGGCAAACGGCTGGCGTAGTTGCGGAATGCAAAATCGTTGCCGGTGCCGCCATCCTCATAGCCCATTCCGGTTTGGCGCGGGTAACCCGGCAGGCCAAATTGATTCTGTCCTGAAATTGGACTGAGTTGTCCTCCAGTATTGGCCACTTTAAAGTATTTGCGCCATCCACCGTTGCGACCATTGCGGCCGTTTTCTATAGCCATTGTGTAGATCCTTGTAGTGCTATATTTAGTTGTTAAACTGCGGCTTGATAGATCTTTGTGCTGACATCAACTTGAGATTGCGCAGTGCGATTCAATCTTTCCAGAGTCTCGTTGATTTGGGCCAAGAATGATATTTGTTCTCGATTTTGAGTTTCAGACGGAGCAGTCAGGCTCACTGTTTCTTTGGTCAATGACAGTGTGGGGTCAACTGTGCTGCTGGTTTTGTAACCACTGACCGGTCCGGCCAAGGTGCTTTCGGGTGCGCCGGCGAGATTCTTGGTCTGATCCTGTATGCGCCCAGCAATGCTTGACAGTTTTTCTGCGTATTTGGGATCCGTGGCGTAGCCAGTTTTGCCCTGTTCTGCTATGGCTTCTTGTAGCGTGCCAGCACCTAGCACACCCTTGTAACGTTTGTTTTCCTGCAGGAATTTCACATAGTCTGCGGCTGACTCTTGCATGCTGCCATACTTGCGGAACTTGTCATTGACTGTGACCATTTTGCCATTGATAAATTCCTGTGTGGCCACTCCTGTTCCGCCTTCGCCTGGGCGAGCTTTGATTCCAAAATAGTTTTGACTTCCGGCTGTGTGTTTGCCATAGCCAGTTTCCAGGGCCGACTGTGCTGTGCCCAATCTGGCAATGACTTCGGGATTTTTGACACCCTGTTTGGTAGCTTCAGCCAGCAAGGTTTTATACATGGAGTCCATGAACTCTTTTTGACTTTGCGAAGCCGGCCCCGAGGGTTTTTCTGTTGTGGGCTTGGCAGTGTCTCTGGTCTGTGCGGCTTCAGGGCGGGTGATTTTTTCGGCTTCAGATCTGCTGTCAAAGGCCTTTTTGTAGTCCATTCTGCCTGCACCCGGACCGCCCATGCCTTCAGGAGTTGCGCTGGGGGTGCCACCAAATTTTTTGTCAATGTATCCGGTAACTTTCTTTAGACCTGACGCAAATGCATCCACAGCCGGTATGACATTTTTTACCAAGGTAAATGAAAGATTCTGCAGATCTTTGGCACTGCCGGCCACGGATTTTTGTGCATCCACAAAACCCTGTGTGGAGCCTTTTTGAGCTATAAGTTCTTCTTGGGCACGTCTAGCAGCTTCTTCGGCCGTGACACCTTCTTTTTCCATGATTTCTGTCTGGCGTCGTGCTATGGTTGCCATGTCAAACAGTTGTGCGCCTGCGCCGCCGGCAATGTCACCGGTATACTGCATTAGTCCGCCAAAGGTCTTGACTCCTTGTTGCGCTGCCTGTTGTGCTTTGCTGAGTTCGCCGGTGGCCTTGGCACCATTTTGTATGGCCACCACACTTTCGCTGAGCGCATTGCCCATGACCAGATTGGCCATGGCTGCTTCTTCGGTAAGTGGTATGCCGGTCAAGGTTGCACGAGCCGCATCGGCCATGGGTCCTGTCAAACCGTTGACATATTTTTCCAGCTCTGCGGCCTGTTCGGCTTGGCCTTCGGCCCGCATGGTTTCAATCTTGGCACGGAAGCGCACATTTGCTAGATTTTTCTGTTGCTCTTCTTCTTGTTGCCTGCGAGTGTTGCCGGTTATCCTGGCAATTTGATCCACTTCCAGCAGGTAATTTTGTGTGCTGTTCCTTAACTCGTCAAAGGTTTTGCCCTGCAACAGACCGTATCTGGCAAATGCTGACACATACTTGGCTGAGCTTTCGCCAATCTGATCAAAGCTCATGCCCAGTTTAAGGAAACCTTCGGCGGTGTTGCCTTGGGTCATGGCTCCGGCCAGGTTGCTGAATTCTTCTGCACCGCGGGCCACACTGCCGGACAGTGCTGTAAAACCTATGGTGTTTTGATTTATGGCCTTGGTAAATGCCGGCAAGGTCATGAGACCCATTTGACGGAACTGCCGTTGTAGACCGTCGATGCCGTCTGTGGCTATGGCACTGCTTTCGCCCAGAGCCTGGTAATTCTTGGCCAATTCGTCAAATTGAGCCAACACAAACTTGGCTGCATCGCCGGCAGCGCCGGCCAGTTCTTTGAGAGCCCCGCCCACTCCAGGAATAATGCCCAACAATCCGCCAATGGCCTTGGTGGTCAAATCTACCACACCATTCAGGCTTTTGAATGCACCACCTCCGGAGGCCAGCTGGCTGGCTGCGCTGCCCATTTCGTTGCCCAGTGCTCTGGCGCCCTTGGCAAATTTGGTAAGTTCGTTGTCGGCTTTGGCAGTGTCTGTGCCCAGGCCCTGCATCTGACGACGCAGTTCCTCCATGGCATTGATCAGTTCTTGTTCGTTTTCTAAAGGCATGTTTTAGCGTCGATAAGTATGTGTCTATATTTATGGTGCAAAAATGACCAATCCTTTAAGTCAGTATTTTCGTCAACCCAGCATTTACATCAAGTTACCCAGCAACGGACAATACTATCCGCCGGGCACCTTGGACATGCCGGCCAACAACGAGTTGCCAATCTATCCCATGACTGCCATAGATGAAATAACCTATCGCACACCGGATGCCTTGTATAATGGCTCGGCCACAGTGAATGTGATACAAAGCTGTGTGCCAAACATCAAAAATGCCTGGGCCATTCCAGCCATGGACCTGGACACCATTTTAATTGGCATCAGGATTGCCAGCTACGGTCACGAAATGGAGTTCGCTACCAAGTGCCCGGCCTGCGGTCACGAACACGAGGTTGTGGCTGATCTACGTGCTGTGCTGGAGCAAATACGTTCACCCAATTATACCAACAACATTGCCGACGGAGATTTAGAAATTTATTTCCGACCCATGAACTACAAAAATCTCAACGACAACAATCAAGTTCAGTTTGAACAACAAAAAATCTTGCAAAGCGTGGCACAAAGCAATTTGACCGAGGAAGAAAAACTGTCAACCTTGAGTGAAGCTCTCAAGCGAGTAACTGAATTGACTGTAAAATCTTTGGCTCAAAGTGTGGCCACTATCAAGACCCCCACTGCCATGGTCAGTGAACCTGAATACATTGCAGATTTTTTGAAAAACTGCGACCGAACCTTGTTCAATCGCATTAGAGATTACATTGTGGAACTCAAAGCACAGGCAGAAATGCAACCGCTGAACTTGAATTGTCCTGAGTGTCGGCATCAACACACTCAACCTGTTACCATGGACATGAGCAGTTTTTTCGAATCCGCCTCCTGATCTCGGACTCTGAGCAAATCTCCAAGATAATCGAAGTCATGGACAAAGAGTGCAACACCATCAGACAGGAGGCGTTGAAAATGACCTGGTACATGCGAGGAGGTATCTCTTACGATCAGGCCATGCAACTCAGTACCAATGAACGCAATCTTGTCAATGAAATAGTCAAAGGCAATCTTGAAACAACTAAAAAATCTGGATTGCCCTTCTTCTAATGCTGGATCTTGACACTGTTCGCTACAACATTGAACGCTGGATAGAAACTTTTGTAGAAGTTCCGCATCCTGCCTTGGGTGGCTGGGCCCCTTGTCCATATGCCAGGCGAGCCAGACTGGATCAGGACTTTGAAGTTAGGTTAGGCATCAACCCTTATTTTGATCTAAAGGGTGTGAGTCAAACCGGCATCGCCAAAAGTGTAGTGATTTTTGTTTATGAATCAACAAGTTACAGCTACGAGCAGTTTCATGCTCACATAGAATCAGCCAACCAAGAATTCTTGCTAGGACAAGATTTGCTGGCCCTAGAGGATCATCCTGAGTCTCCAGAAATTGTTAACGGTGTTTGCATGAATCAAGGCACCTATGCCTTGGCCTTGGTACAAAGTCTCAGTGATCTTGACAGCAAGGCTCGCGCCATGGCCCGCAAAGGATTCTATGACACCTGGCCAGAAGATTACTTGCAAGAACTTTTTCAACACAGACAGGATCCTAGACAATGACCTATCAGTTTGCCAGAATAGATTTGAGTCAGACCACTTATCAGCCCACAGTGGCCTGGGAATATCTACAGGAACCCAACATCGCACAACTAAGAGATATCTACCGCACCTACTGTATCTACAAACACTTTGCATCGGTCATGCCCTTGTTTGATAGCCAGTTTACTGACCCAATGACTGATGTAATCGGCTATCGAGATGATGGCGAATTAGTGGCATTCAGTTTGATGAAACGCTATGACTCAGAGAACGTGTTGGCCAGCCAGTTTGCTTGGACCTATCACAATCCACGAACTAGATTGGGCATAGAAAGTTTAAAAACCGAGTGTGCTATCTACCGAGATCGAGGCTATAAATTTTTGTATCTGGATCAAGCACACTTATATAAACAAGGCCTCGAAGGCTTTGAACTATTAGGACCTATACAATAATGGCAGACTTATACACAATTTGGGCAAACAAGGAAGGCGACATTTCAGACTTAGACTGGGTCACCGGCATGCGAAGTTTCTTTGATCATCTTGTTGCCGAAGGCAAAATGCAAAGCTACCGGATCACACGTTGCAAAATGGGCTTTCGAAGCATAGCAGACATGCCCGAGTGGATGATCATCATGGAATTTAAAAACATGGCTCAAATGGACGAAGCTTTCAGGAGAGTGGCGCCGCTCGAAGGAGAGCTAGAAACCAAACACAAATCGTTTAATCAGTTTGTAAGTGGCGACATACAGCACGCCTTGTTTCGCGACTGGCCCGATCAGTTTTGATTCAATTCACGTAAAAAAATTTCAGCACAACGTTTTTGTTCAAGATAACCAACATGTCTTAGATCTCGGCCAGCCGGCCAGGTGTCTTGGCTGATTCGTTGTCCCAGCAGGTCCGGAACCTGATGTTTGATTATGAGTTTGATTTTTCTACTGTCACACAGTTGTTGCATGGCCAAGAGATTTTTGTTGTAGTTGACGGCTGTGTTTTGATCATCAGAGAACCAAAATTTTTTAATTTCATCAACGGCAGGATCTGGATGGATTTTGTTGTGCATGGTCATACACGGTGTACCCAACCGGTGGATTTCAAATCTGTCCGGATCGGGAGTCAGTAACATCACAAATTTGACGTTGAGCCGATCGATATAATTGTAGAGCATTCTAAAACAGGTATCTAATCCACTGGCACCAATGCCAAGATTCCAGGGAACTAGTCCCGTGGACTGGGCCACGATGCTAGGCCAGACCTGATCTATGGGCAGGCCAATACCGCAGGTAAAACTACAACCCAAGGCAATGAATCCAGGTCTATCATCAAACTCATCCGATCTGAATCCTTTGCTGTTCATGTCATAGACTATGGCATCGGGCTTGTCAAAGCCATATTTTTCCAACTGTGCTCTACGCTCAGGGTCAGACATGTTGCTTTTCCAGAGTTCTTCGCTGTCTAGGTCCAACCAATACAGGCGTTGTCCTGCTACAAAGTCATTTTTGTGTTTGGGAGTTATGTCAAGATACATGTTGAACATATTTAATCTATCTGTATGTGAGAGATTAGCTTCGCTAATCTATGTGCTTCGCTGTGCTCGCACATGCTTTGCTTTTCCGTATTATCCAGATTAAGTGGTCACAATTCACCCGTTGCCGGGTGAAAAGGGCTGCATTATCCGAGTAGCGCAGTCACTTCGTTCTAATGAGATTGTGTTTGCACACACGGAGGCGGTTGACCGGTACCCCCTACTCAAGCTTCACATGTCAACGGAACCCTAGTGACCCGAGAAGAACCAAGTCCTATGAGCATGAGTTGTGTCTTTTTCACAGAGCTCAAACCGTTTGCTGTCTTAAGTTAACAGTTGCCTTTGACGCCCAAAGTTTTCCAGACCGGGTATCTCACCGTTCTTCGATGGGGATCTAGGTGCCTAGATCAAACAGAGTCGTTGAGTTGCCTTACTGAATTACTGTTGAATGATTTTGACTTTTTTTTTTGGATAAATCGTGGATGTTTGGTTCTAGTAGTTGATGAAGTTGTTGTGTGCTTGTGAATTTTTCTAGTTGCCAGGTTTTCAAATTTAAATTGTGCGTGTAAATCAATTCTTGTTGTATTGATGCTTCTTGTATGATATCTAAATTAAATCTTGTCAAGTCTATGTTATTTCCATTGATGATACTATCAACAATTTCATCAAAATACCATACAAAGAGCATTCTATCGTAGTGTAGTTTGCGCCACTTGTTGTAAATTGGATTCCATAATGTCCTACGATCTTGGTCTATAGTGACACCCAAATAATCAAACAAATTATCTACACTGACATCAAACGTATTGTATAACTCCATGCTGTCCAACCTGTAGCTGTCATGAGAACAATCAATGTTTGGTAAAATACTTACGTCCTGGTTTATTGGCAAATTCAGTGCCAAAAACTCTCGTAGATCCCAGATGTTGTTGAGCGAGGAGTTACCCCACAAGTCCATTGACTCTTGAAAAAAATAACTTATAAAATCATCAAATGCTTCGTCATCATTGGCAATTTTTTTCGATGGATCATGCCATGATGTAACCACACGAGATCGCATTTTGTATGAGCGATGGTACAAAGAATGTTTATTGCACAACACTATGCGATGGTCACAGGCAAGATTGGATACTATGTCAGATATTTGTTTATCAAAAGAAACTGTAGATCCTGTAAAATTGTGAAAATATATTGTGTGAAAATCATCGGTATCTTTGTTTCGTAATGCTGAATATATCAAATCAAAACTCTCCGCACTATTGGGTTGATTGGGAGAAAATCCGTGAGCATTTTTACTAGACAATGGATCAGCAGGTAAATCAATCCACTGATAGGTTTCGGCATGATAGTATTTTTTGTGCCCAGCAAGAAAATGCAAACTCCATGTAAGGAATGTGCCGCCAACTGCTGGGTCGGTTAGAACTGCTATCATGCTTTCTTTCAAGTAATCAAATTTTGTTTTTAATATGACTGCCGTGAACACGCACTTGGATGTGTCCATTGTACCAGTCATCGCTTTCTAATACTCTGTGATTGAATTGTTCTCTAGCTTCTATGTAACTACATTCAGCCTTGCTCCTACAGTAATATAGGATTTCGCGAGTGAAGTTTTCGCTGCCTAACTGTGCTACATCTTTGTTGAGTTGTTCATTAGAGCCGTAGTAGGTCTGCCAGTCCGATTCGATTTTGCCACGTATCTTCTTGCGTTTCTTTTTGCCGTTCTTGAGTTTCACTGTCTTGTATGTTGTTCGTGCAAATTTTGCTAGTTTTTTTCCAATATACCGTCTGCCGGTCAGTTTATTTGTGATCAAATAAACGAAACCCACACACTCTTCGGGTAAAGCTTCGATGTTTTTGCCTTCGAATAACCATGACATGGATTATTGTTTATGATCAAGATTCACCCAGGCTGAAATTTCTCCGATGCAGGTGTTTGGTTCCACATTTGTACACAATCTTATCATATCAGTTACATCCTCTAGCCCAACACCGTTGCCGGTCCAAGTGTCCCTGCTACGACTAAGTTCGGTATCTAATCGGTCCACAGTAATCAAACTGGTACGAAACAACACCTGATTGATCTTAAAAGCCCGTGTCCACTGCAGACTATGATGTTTGAGTGCGACTTTGTTGACTCGATAAGTTTCCCAACTGGGTTCAGGAGCAACAATGTCTTCGCTACCAGAACTACCAATATTGATAATCCATCCTGATTTGTTGTTTTGTTTCCACAAATTGGCCACTTCAAACAACAACTTGACTTGACCGAAGTCTGCCCAAGATTCTTGAAACGGGCCGTCAAATGCATTGTTGACAAACACATCGTAGCCCAGGCTAAGTTCGGCCAATTCAGTGCGATTTTTGATTATGTCGTGCCCGGTGGTGCTACGACTAAAACTGTCTCCATTGAATTGTTTGACCAATTCCAAGCCTAAACCTCGATTGCCGCCGGTTATCATATATTTCATCTTTTACTTCCTCCCTGATCCCACACCTTGGTAATTCGTGATCCGCAAGTCATGGCACACTCAAACAATCTTCCTTGATCAAGTGGTTTGGTCCAGCTATCGACCAAGTCTTGCCACATGGGATTGTTGAATATTTTTTGTAAACTATACTGGTTGATATTAAGTTTGTCTAGGTCATGATTTTCCAAAAATGTTCTTATTTGATTTTTTCCGTCAACAGTGCTCAGTTCGTTGGCTTCTGGCAAAACATTTTTTTCATAAAATCTACGATCGTATAAGTTGTGATTGAAAAAATTACAGGGCAAGACCAATCCTTCTGCATTGATTGTGACCTTGGATCCCTGGACGGCATCACAACAGATGTCAGTGGTATCAAAATATTCGCGAATATTTTTGTATTGTTTTTTAAGATCTGGCAAAAACATCATGCTTTGATTTCGATATTTGGGCAAGGTAGGAGGTTCTAAAACATATTCATCCTGCACTGACCATGCAGACATTTCTTCCACTGTTCTATGGTTGAAAAATCTTCCGGTGTTTCTAATCAACACATTGAAAAATCCCAGCTCTTTCCCCAACTGTTGAACTTGTGCTACCTGATGTTGATTGTGACGAAAAACAATAAAGTTCCATTGTGCCCGCCCGCCCGCCGAAATAAATGCCCGAGCGTTTTCAATCACTTTGCTGTATTTTACATTTCTACGATACAAATGTAAAGTGTCTTCAAGGCCGTCAATGCCAAAATCAATTTGTCCGTAGCCGTCCATGATCTCGGCAATTTTGGCCCAGTAGTCAGGATCGTGGGCTCCACCGTTGGTGTGCATGTATAGCCACAGGGTCGGCGATTTGTGTCTAAAATCTTGCAATATATCTAAAAAATCAGGATGCATGATTGGATCACCATAGCTGCCACAAAAAAATACCTGTTTTAGTCTCGCACACAGATTTTTGTCAAAGGCACGATCAATGACATTTTTGTCAAGATGACACAGGGGTATTCTGTGATTAATACCAGTGCCATTGTTGTTTCTAGGACACTGGGGGCATGCCGCATTGCAATAGGTGGTTATTTCCAATTGATATTCGGTGACCGATTGATAGTTAAACATCGGGCAAGTCCTGGAAAAATTGTTTGGCTGATTCTAGCACTTGTTTGTTGGTTTTAAAAATAGTTCCGTCTAATTTAGGGCCCGGTTTTCTTGAGCCGATCAACCAATCAATTGCTGGCGTGGCAAACTCTAATTGCCAGGTACCGTTGTGCCCCAAATATAAATTAGGACAAATAAAATAAGGGTCGTTGTCGGCCTGGTGTAGATACACTGGAAAAAATTTACCGGCCCATAACTCTTGTTCTAGTTTGACATTGTCCATGGCAATACCAAGTATTTCAACATGTCGATCAATCACAATACGATTTTCTTTGTCTAACACATGATCATCTACGGTTTTGCCATAGTGTATGATTTTAAGATCATGGGTTTCATCTGCAATATTAACATCAAATGAATAATGATCATGAGCCGGACCGTCGGCTAGGGTAAGATAGTCATCTATGATAATTTTGATCATGGGATCACCTAACCTACGCTCAACACGGAATTGTAGATCCAATTTCAATGTATTACTCCAGCAAGTTTTCTCAGCCGTTCTTGATATTTGTCACTCATGATTTTTATTTGATCATCACCCTTCCAAAATGTATATCCAAGATTCATGGCATGTTCTTGAGCCTCGAGTCTGCGCATGATTCTTTCTTTGTAGGTAAGTTCTGGATTGTCTTGGCATCGCCAATCAGGACCCTGTGGTCTTTGTCCGTTGATGCCAATAATTTTTAATTTCTCTGGAGCATTGTAAAGTTCTGTGCCTTCTTCTATGGTCAAGGTCGTGCCCAAGTTTACACCAATGATAGTGCCATCGGCCACATATTTTTGATAACGTGAGAGCATGTCAAGTGTGTCTTGAAAATCTTGTCGAGTTTCTGTGGGGAATCCCACAATGATTAAAAAATATACTTGGATTCGATTTTGACTGTATTGCTCCATGTTGTAGTCAAGATCTTGATTGGTAAAGTTTTTCTTCATGTGAGCTCGAACCCGCTCGCTGCCAGTTTCCACACCAATGACCATGGTATCGGCTCCGGCCTGCCCCATGATTTCAAAATCTTTGGGAGTAAAATGTTTTTTACTGTGAACAATGGCATGGCTGCTGTAACGAAAATATCTGGACCCAAGATCGTGTTGTCGGTAGTAATCGATCAATCTGAGATTGAATTCTCTAAAATCTTTTACGCTGCCATTACAGAGTGCATCGTGGAAAAAATAATCTTTTACATTGTGTTGTTCGTAGTAGTAGATCATTTCCTCGGCCAACCTGGTTCCACGTTTAAATCTAAATCCTCCCTGCATGGTAGGAATGTCACAAAACACACAGTTTCTCACACATCCGCGACTGGTCTCCATGGGCAATACTCCAGTGGTGTATCCGCTTTGGTATTTTAAAATGTCAAAGTCGCTGAAATCCATGAACTGGTGCGTTTTAACATCGCTATACTCGGCCAAAAAATCTGTGTCTACCCCGGCCACGCTGTAGTCGCCGGCCATGATAGCAGGTATGGTAGTTTCTGCTTCACCGCGTATCCAGTGATCTATTAGACCTTGTGTTTTTAAAAAATGCGCAAATTCTGGCCGCGAACTGTAACTGCCGTTTTCTTCTCGTATGAGTCCTTGTCCGCCCACAATGACTTCGGCACTGCTGGTAAGTCTTAATCTTTGTAAAAATTCTTTGCTAAATGTTTGCGCTTGCCAACTAAACACACTCAAAAAAACTTTTTCCGGACCAAAATCATTGATTTTTTTTATCCATTTATCGATAAAATTTTCAAATTCAACTCGGCTGGCATCACTCAAGATACGATTTTTAATAAACAAATATTCATCAATTTCGTTGAAAATTTCAGGATCAGTTGTTTTTTTAAATTCGTCAAAATAATCTAAATTGATATCTAAAATTTTATTGGTAACACCTAAGTTGTTGAGAATTGATTTTATTATCGCGGGAGCTGCAGCTGGCCGAACTGGCGCGACTCGGGGAACAGATAATATTATCACACGTGTCACGATATCTCTATGTCCGTGTTATAGGTGGTGTAGCCGCCTTCCTTGACCACTCGCAAGATGTTTTCTACTCGTCCGGCCAGTTCGTCTCTATGGCTGACCAACCAAATTGATTTGTGTCGTTCTCGACTCATGTGTTTGAGAAGGGCCAACGAATTCTCGACACCTTGAGTGTCCAGGCCCGAATCAATCATTTCGTCTATGAACAGCACATTGATGGGTTGATACAAGCTCTCAAACACATCTCGAAACGCCCAACTCATACTGAGGATCAATCTGTTGCGCTCGCCACGACTCAAGTTATCAAAGTCCAGCTCACGGCCCAGTTCTTCGATTGAAACAGAAAGGTCATTCTGGAACACCACAGTGTGTGGCAGGCCAATTCTATCCAAGTAGTAGGTAAGTCGTTGATTCAGATAACTGAGATTCTGTTCGATAATCTTTTTTCGCACAAAACTATCTTTGCTGGTCAATAGTTTTAATAAAAAGTCTTGATGTTCCTGTAATCTTGTGAGTTCGTTGAGAGTGTCATAGCTCACTGTTTGCAAGGCCTGTCCTTGCATGTCCTCAATTTGTTCGCTGTAAGGATCAGTTTCCTTAGACTTTTCAATTAATTGTTTTTCCAAGGCCGCCAGACTGCTTCTATGATGTATGGCATCCTCTTCGGCGTCATAGAACATTTGTGGAGGTTTACCTAACGTGCCCAGGCTGGCGTGGGCAGTCTCCAACTCTGATAGGATTCGTGTATACTCCTGGCTTGCAGTTCTCGCCTCCACCAGATCTTTCTTCTTACTTTCCATGACATGTTGGTGCTTCTGGTCGTGGAAGGCTTGACCGCAAGTGTGACACGTGTGAGTTTCAAGTTGTGCAAGTTCGCCTTCAAGTTTTGCAACGCTCTTCTGTTCGCGGCCCAGGTCGAGCTTGGTCCTTGATATTTGGGCCGCAATTTCATTGATGTCTTTTCGCCGTTGTTCCCAAATCTTATGATCTTTGTGCGCTGCAATTTCTGCGTCAATGTCGATCTTCTGTAGTTCTTCAAGCGCCGCTCTAAGTTTGTTGGTTTCTTCTTCATGTTTGGTCACCCATAGTGTTTGTCTGCGTCGCAGGGCTTCAATCTGTTCTTCTATGCGTTTGTTGGCTTCTTGTACTGCACGTATGCGGAACTCTTCCTGCTGTATGCTTTCTTTGGTAAGTCTATTTTGTTCTTTGATGGAGTCGGCTCGCTCGCTCAGCAAGGTAATGCCCAGCAGTTGTTCAATGATAGTTCTCTGATCATTGGCCTTCAAGCTCAAAAACGGTTCCGTATAAGTGTTGAGAGCCAGGATATGTTTGAACATGTCGTGGCTAAGACCCAGGACCTGTTCTATGGCATCCTGTGTTTCCCGACTGTCGCCCTGTGCCTCATCGGTTATGGCCTGTTCTTCGTTGTTGACATAGAATTTGAGAACATTGGGTTTGCGACCACGTTCAATGCGATAGTCTTTGCCAGCCACACTGAAGTCCAAGCTGACCAGCATGTTCTTGCCATTGGTCTTGTTGACCAAGTTGTCTTTGCGTATGTTTGACAGAGCTTGACCATACAAGGCATAGCTGAGAGCATTGATTATGGTGGTCTTGCCAGTGCCGTTTCTGCTGCCATCGCCGCCCAGATCCAGATTCTCACCCAGGACCAAGGTCAGGTCTCTGCGATCAAAATCTATGCCCTGAGTGTTGTTGCCTACACTCATAAAATTTCGCACTGTGAGTTTTTGTATCTGTATCATTTTGGTCGCTGTTCGATTGCCTGTTTGTATTTTTTATATAACATGTTTTCCACAGCTTCGAGATCTTGTTGGTTGCGCCAAGGCAAATCAAATGTTGGCACTATGAATTTTTTTACAAAGTCAAAATGTATCAAAGGTATGGGTTGTGTAAGATCCAAGTCAAGTTCTGCATACGTGCTGTGGTGTCGGAACTCAGACATTCCGGACCAGGGCTGATGCCAGTGCCAATTGCAATCGTTGACGCCTGCTACGTCGAGGTAGTTGCTGTTTTGGGTCAATAAAAATCCATATTCGGTGTTCTTGAGCAACAGTTTAGCATATTCGACATACAACTGCGACCTAATTTGCTGTTGACGTTGCCCAATAAACTTTGTGTGATATTCTTTTACTCCGGCACTTTGCGATCCGCTGGACAGCCAAATTTTGTCTTGATTCAATGACAAGATATTTTTGTTGTATATTGGATCGTTTTCGATTTGTTGGCGCCAATATTCCTGATAAAATTCATTGTGTGACAGCACAAGATCCAGTCTTGCTGGATTGGCCCACTGTATCAACACCGCCTGTTTGTTGTCAAGATTTGCTCGCAAACAATTGATGATGTATTCATTTCCGGCACCATACTTTGAAAGATTACAAAGATTGACCCCTTTGGTCATGAATTTGATTATGTCTGGCCATTTTATGTAATCAGGATACCATGGGGGCACAGCAGCACTGTCCCCAAACCCGTCGGCAATGGTCAATAAATTTATAGATTCAGCCATTGTTGTATTTCTCTGGTGTTGCTGAAAAAGTTGCTGTAATCATTGTGAGGCACTTCCTGTCCAAATTCTCGCCAGATAAAGTAGTATAACACAGCCTGGCTCCAAAGATCAGTGACGTGATCAAGTTTTTGCTCAGCAGAATTTTTGATATTGTTGACAATTTCCAAAGCGTTTGTCACAGGATCAATATATTGGCTGTTGACTGATCTCCATTGCTTCCAAACTGTATCAAAATTGTCTAATTCTATGCCAATTTCCTGGATCTTGTTTTTTAACTGGTTGTAATCAAACAAATCTTCCACCAAAAGATTGTGTGTGTCATGATCCGGCTTCCATGCTTGCCTTAGACTGCTGTCTCTTAAAAATAAAAAATATTTTTCTCTGTGTGCCCAGTCCTGATCATCGGGCCAGCGATCTTTGTCAACAGGCAGTTGTTGTTGAATGCTGGACTTTGTTGCTTTGGTTATCATGGTATAGGCCACCACTGGCCAGGACACATCACTGTAGCATATTTTTATTGTTTGAGATTCAGGGAAAAACCTTTGGAATGCTTTTGTTTGATTGTTGATTCCATTGTCAATCAACACGGTGTAATTGAAATTTTGATCAAAATCAAAGTGATATTGGTCTGGATCAAGAAAATATTTTGGCGCAACTAGTTCGAAGGTATGGGCATTTCCATCTGAACCAAATTCAAGAGTTTTTGAACCGGGCCGCACAAAGTCGCGACCATGCATGCTAATAATGGCATTGATAAAATGACCAAATCCGCCACTGGGATACCATACACAGTAGATCATAGATTTTGATAAATCTTCAACAGCAGTTTTGGATCGTAAAAATCACTTTCAATGTTGGTCAGCTGGTCAGTGACAATCTGATCCACGCTTTCAAACTTGACTTCGCCCGGAGCCATGTCGGTGTCCACTGCTGTGCTCTTGACCGGTATCAAGGCCATTTCTCTTAGGGCATAATCTTGCACAAATGTGTCTTTGATGAAGTTGGCTTCTTCATAGCTGATGTCTATGTCCAGTTGCACACGCACATGCATGTTGGCGGCCAACAGCTTGGGCGCATGATCTATGACTTCACTGAGCTTGAGCACCCGGTAAAGAGGTTGACCGGGCCAGGCATGGAACACAGGTTCCTGGCTCCATTCTAGAGTCATCATGCCACGCTGATCATCGCCGGCGTCGGCATAGTTGTGCGGAAAGCAGTTGCCGATGTAGTGTATGTTGCGTTTTTGTTGTCTGAGGTGGAAATGCCCGCTGAATACTCGGTCAAACTGACCAAAGTGATCTACCTGGATCTCACCATGGTCGGGCATTTCTACCATGGCATTCATTTTGAAATGCGGCAATTCAAAATGTCCAAACATGTATTGACCTTTGAGTCGGGGTATGCGTTTGTGATCATCCCCCACCAGCCACGGAGCAATCACAACATCACCGTCCTCAAACCAGTCATTGACGATCTGGATATTGGGTATGTGACGTGCCCATTCTGTGCTATAGATATCACGCTTGTCTCTGTAGTAGAGATCGTGATTGCCGGGAATAAAGTAAAATCGATCAAAGGCCGCTGATAACTTCTCCAGGCTGCGCAGGCTATACTGCAAGGTCTGCATGTTTATGGCCGCACGCTGATGGCTCCAGTCGCCCAAAAACATGCCGGTTTCGCAACCGTTTTCCTTGGCAGTTTTTATAAACCAATCAATAAAATCACTGCAATCTTGATTGTGTTGTAGGCTGTTTGACTTTAGGCCAAAGTGTATGTCCGTGCAGACTGCTACTTTTTTGAATAGACTCATTGAGCTAGTATACTACTCTTCAGAAATAATTACGACCTCACTGGGTGCAAAGTTGGGATTTTTTTTGCCGGCATTCTGGCGTGTCCATGAAGGATTGAGACCGTTCATTTCCAACACGTCATCGCGAATGTTTTGATTTTTCTTTTCAAGATTTAAAATTCTAGTAAACGAGTTGGTGATGGCCGCTGTGTAGTAGGCAAAGGGATTTTGGCTCTTGGATTCATCGAACTGCAGGCCAATCTGGCTGAGTTGCAACAAGGCCTGACCGCGCATTTCCTCGTTGTAGGTATAGCCGCGCCAATTGCTACGAGTGGCATAGCGTTCACACAGCTTGATAAACATGGTGGCCAACTTGCGTGTCATTTGTCCATGATCCTTGCTGAACTCGCCGTTGTCTAAAGTTCCTTTCCAGTGGCTCTTGCCCACCAAGTATGGCTTTTTGTCTTCGTCCAAGCGATAGTGATAAAACGGCGGAAAGTTAAGTCGCACATGTTTTTCATCCAAGACAGGTTCTTCTAGTAGTTCAGCAAGCGGATCATCTTCTTCTAGTAGATCCAGTTCAAAAATATCTTCAATCTTCTTTTTCTTTTGTTGTGTCTTGGGCACTTTTTTGGGTGCCATGGGTATATGTTCCCAGCAGGTTATACGGAATACCAAATCGGTGTTGGGTATCTTCTTTGGATCTACGATAGTGCCTTCGCGCTTGAGCCGATCCGCACGATTGCGTCGGGCTTCGGCTATGGTTCTTTGATTGATTTTTTCCACTGTGGGCAGAATGATATCGTATTGATGATCTACAACAGGATCACGATAACTGCAATATGTGTTTTTACTTAGATGTATTTCTTTTAAGATATCTCTGTTGTTGAGATAGTTGGTTTTGGCTGGTGTTCGTGTGATGGGTTGTGACACTCCTGATCTCCTAATAATATATTTATTGTAGCACAAAAGCCCGGGTTGTCAACCTTTTGTCATTATCTGGGTGGTTTATTTTTGCGGTAAATATGTTACAAGGAATGGATCCATGGCAAATTTAGTATTGCAAAAACGCGGAGAATTTTGGGAAGTCTACGATGCTGATCGCGGTGTCACAGTGTTCTCTGCCACTAATCAAAATGTAGCACAGGCGTTTATAAACAACGGTGATGACAGTGTGGCTGCGCGGCAAAGATTTGCCGCCCAGGACATACAGTATCAAGGGGGGCCCGATGAATTTGCTGCACCAGTCAGTCCGGAACAAAATTCACAAGCACCTGTTCCGGCAGAAGGATTTATAGAAAGCAGCACAGGTCTCAATGTATTGCCCGAGGATGTCGATGCACCTGTAGATGGACCCACACAAGAAAATCTAGTGAGACTCAACGATGGGCGAAATCTTGGCGTGCCTGATGAATTTGGATTTGTTACGGATCCGGTCACTGGCTTAAACGTCTTGCCAGAAGATGTGCCTGTTGAGGAGGCCGCGGGCTACATCACAGAATTTACACCAGAAGGTCCCCGGGTGCTCAGCACCGCCGAAGTGGAACAGGCCACAGCTGAGTCAGCAGCCCGAGATCGAGCTCGTCAACAACAAAGCATTAGTGCCCAGCGCAGACAAATCAACAACGGTGATTGGCGTGTGCGTCTACGTCTGGCTCCACAGGCCAATTATCTTTACAATTCACCTGCACCTGGTATCTTGTATCCGTTGCGTGTGACCGATGGAGTAATATTCCCCTATACTCCTACCATAACCACGGCCTACAAGGCCAATTATCAGAATTATGATTTGACTCACTCCAATTATCGCGGATATTTTTATCAAAACAGCTATGTGGAGCCCATACAGATCACCGGCCAGTTCACTGCACAGAACACCAACGAAGCCAACTACCTCTTGGCCGTGATCAGTTTTTTCAAATCCATTACCAAGATGTTCTACGGTCAAGATGCCGAACGAGGAGCACCACCTCCCTTGACCTATTTGTCGGGACTAGGCGAGTATCAATTCAATGAACATGCCTGCGTGGTCAGCCAGTTCAACTACACTTTGCCCGCAGATGTCGATTACATCAGAGCTGGCAGTCTCAATAACCTTGGTCTCAATCAGATCAATCAGCGCGACAGACAAAGTGTGACTACAGGTAGTTTGTTTGGAGCTTTGAATAGATTGGCCAACTCATTGTTGACCAAAGGAGCCCTACCTCAACTGCCAGGACCTACTACACTGGGTGGCAATCGTCCTACCTATGTGCCCACAAAAATGGAAATACAGCTGACCTTGTTGCCCATACAAAGCAGAGATCAGGTCAGCAAACAGTTTAGCCTCAAGCAATTTGCCAACGGAAACTTGATTAAGGGAGGATTCTGGTAATGGCATCATATGATTCAGTAAGTCCATACTATCTGTCAGGCTACAGCCAATTTTTCCTGGATGTCATGGTCAACAGACCCATACCCAAGGAAAATGATGATCAACTGTTCAAGATCAATCAGACCTATCAATACAGACCCGATCTCTTGGCCTTTGACCTCTATGACAATTCAAATCTGTGGTGGGTGTTTTATCAGCGCAACCCCAATACACTGACCAAACCGCCCCTGGATTTCAAAACAGACACCTTGATTTATCTGCCCAAAATAACTACCTTACGCAACGTGCTGGGATTCTAACATGGCCATACGAAATCCATGGACCGATGAAATAGCTCGAATCAATTCGGCCATCCAACAAACTCAACGCAACATAGCCAGAGATCAGGCCCTATTGGCTGCCAATCCCACCGGCCCCGACGCATCACGACTGCGACAACAGATTGCCAGTGGCGAAGATTACTTGATTGATTTACGCAGTCAACTGCAGATATTTCAAACCGAATTCAATAACTTTGGAAAAGACAGCACTGCCAGCGCAGGACAATTTGTCAGTGCGGAGGCACAGGCTCGCGCAGAAAACGCTGCCACGTCCAATCCAGTGCCGTCAAATTCGTTGTTGAGCGAGAACAATGCGGTCACGGGATTTGGAATAGTGGCACCCAGTGGAAGAATCAACAGAGATGCCGTGGAAACCGGCACCAATGCTCCGGTGCGCACGCAGGAAAGCACACAAAGCACTCCTCCGGCCAACAATGGCCAAGCCTTGGTCTACGCTAGTCCTGGCGATGAGGACGCAGGTCAGGTTGCATTTTTACCTACCACGGCGCCCGGCGACGAGGATGCAGCACAGGCACCTTTTGTGTCTACCCAGGCCGGTGCAGCAGCCAACAGAGATGACAACACCCTGCCCAACACCAACGCTACCACACAGATAATCAATGCCAGTTTTAATCAGCGCATAGTGCCAGAGCCCAATGTTTTGGATCCTTATGCCAGCTATACCTATGCCATAAGCTGGTATCTTTTGACTCCAGACCAATACAATGAAATGACCCGCAGTCAAAAGAAAAATTGCTCAAGCTGGCAACTCTTGGTTCAAAGCGGAGGTGCCCCCACAAAGGCAGCAGGAGCCACTGCTGGAAGAAATCAATATTTTGATCGAGATTACTACATCGACGACCTAGAAATTGACAGTGTGTTGTTGGGCGGAGGAACCAACGCTGCCAACAATGCTCTTGATATCAAATTCAAAGTCACGGAACCCAACGGTATTACCTTGATAGAAAATCTATTCAAGGCTGTAAGCGACTTATACAAACAAAAAAATGTCAGCAAGCAAAGCAACTATCCCATGGCGCAGTATTGCCTGGTAGTGAGATTTTACGGATACAATGATGCCGGTGAGATTGTGACCACCGGACGCAGGGGAACCAATGGCAACACCAATCTCACTGATCCCAATGCCATTGTGGAAAAATTTTATCCATTTGTGATAACCAATATCAAATTTAGAATACCCAAAGATCGCGTGGTTGAGTATGCAGTGGAGGCCAAACCTATTCCGCATTTTTACAACAAAAGTCAAGACCGCGGCACCATACCATTTGCATTTGAACTTGTGGGCGAAACCGTAGAGCAAGTGCTACGAGGCAAGCCTGTGGGCACAGTGTATCCAAGCAGTCCCGGCGAGCGCAGAGACAGTCCACAACCTAATACCAGCGCACCAACTCAACCCACTCAACTACCGCAAGGGGCAGTGACCGGTGATGCCAATCAAGATCTTGGTGGTGGCACCGGTTTCAGTCTAGGAGTAGGAGCCTGACATGGCCAGAGGAATCCGAGCTCCTAGTCCACGTATAGAGGCAGATCTGCCCAGCGGTTTGCTGGATGCAGAATTTGGCGGCACCGGTGGTGGAGTAAGACAATCTCCCACAGCCTTGGCCAGTGGTGCGGCCACGTCAAATGATCTGCCCACTGGCTCACAGTCTGCACCGCCCAATGCCGATGCAGCTCCAGGCAAGACCAAGGATGTTTTCACGGGACTTTGCGAGGCTCTCAACACGTTTCAACGCAGATTGTCAGACCCTAAAAATCCCAATCGCAAATATGACATTGCTGATCAATACGAAATAGAATTCTCTCCTGCCACGCTGGGACAAGCCACGCTGAAACGTCAGGGCACCACAGACAAAAGCAAAGTGCCCATGCAAGCACCCACACCAGGAGCTTTGAATTCGGCCAGCAACAGTGTTAACAGCAAAGCATCGGTCATGCCAGTCAGTGCCGGCATGCAGATTGTGCAGTTCATAGATCAAATCATGCGCAGCAGCAGTTTTATTACAGATCAACAACTTTATATAGTGGACCCAGAAACACAAGAAGTCAAGCCCAACCCCAATCCTCCTGGCAACATAGTGACTTGGTACAAGGTCAGTGTGGAAGCCACGCAACTGGGCTTTGACAAACGCAGACGAGATCATGCCTACCGCATGAAATATGTGATCAGTCCCTATGCCATCAATGCTTTGCCCAGTGATTGGTTTCCTAAACCCAGATATCGCGGCAGTCACAAAAGCTACAATTACTGGTTCACAGGAGCCAACAATGAGATTTTGAATTTTGAACAGGAATTCAACCACCTCTATAGATTGGTGATCAGTGGTCAAAATGTGCCCAGCAAACTGCCACAGTCTGATTTCAGAGACGTGTATAGAAAAACCTTTTTGCCCACCAGTGAAAATCATGCCAAGGGCGCAGATGGCTATGTCAACGAAGCCAGCGACAATGCCGCAAGTTTTTTGTATAGTCCCGCTGACCAAGCCAAGGTCAAACTGCGTATCATTGGGGATCCGGCCTGGATGCAACAGGGCGAAGTGTCAACTGGAGTCAGTGCAAGAACCTTCAACTTCAAACCCTTTGGTGACGACGGAACCATAAACTATGACAGTCAAGAAGTTGTGTTTGATATTTCTTGGAACCAACCAGCGGATTATGACTTGAATACAGGTCTAGTGGATCTCAATCGCACAGGACGTCGTCCTGATGGAACCTACAGCACTCAACCCCAATACAATGCCACATACACTGCGATAAAATGCAAAAATATTTTCAGCAAAGGACGATTTGAACAGGAACTGGAAGGTCGTTTGTTGTTGGAAATCAACAAAAACAACACTCCAACCGACGCTGGTAGACCCACAGTCAGAAGCCCAACCGCGGCACCGGGCACACGTGACAACAATCCCACAGCTGCCATAACCAACGATTGGACTGATGTCAACGGACTACAAGTATCGAACTCAGATGTTACTGCCTCGGATGAAACTAATCAAGAAGGTGCCGAGCCGCAGTTGTTAAATAGTCCACCACCAGAATTGCCCACCAGTGATGGTGATATTGCACCCATAATCACGCCGGAAGAAAACAATGTGTTGGCTGGTGTGGTAGACAATCCAGATTCGCAATTGAGAAATAGAGAAACCTAATGGCAAACGAAAATATTGAACGCAGTCGAGGACAACCAAAGAACTATAAATTTGATCGTGGCGGTAGTCCTACTGAATTTGGTCCATTTGTTGGACGTGTGACCAACAACATAGATCCCACACGTCAAGGACGCCTGCAGGTCTATATCGAACAGTTTGCAGGACCCAATCCCAATGACCCCAGCCTGTGGCGCACAGTCAGCTACTGTCCGCCTTTTTACGGAGCCACGCCCAAGGGCGGCAGTGCCGGAGTTGGAACTTATCTTGGTGGCAATCAACAAAGCTATGGCATGTGGTTTACTCCGCCCGATGTGGGTGTCAATGTGCTGTGTTTCTTTGTGGAAGGAGATCCCAATCAAGGATACTACATAGGGTGCATACCCGAACAAGGTATCAACCGCATGATTCCGGCCATTGGATCAGTGCCACGAACACAGAGCCAGACTCAAAATAACAATCAGGCCACTTATTTTGCAGGTGCATCCTTGTTGCCAGTCACTGAAATCAACAATGCCGCTACCAACACTGCCATCAACGAAAATCCAAGATTTTTTGATCAACCCAAACCGGTGCATAGTTATGTGGCGGCTACCTTGTTTCAACAGGGCTTGATCAACGACAGCGTGCGCGGCAGCATTGGCAGCAGCAGTCAGCGAGAAAGTCCCAGTGCCTGCTATGGGTTCAGCACTCCAGGGCGTGCAATCTATCAAGGCGGCATAGGCGGCGGACCCGATGGTGAAGGCAATGTGGTAGCACAACTGCAAAATCTCAAACCCGAAGACATCAAGGTAATTGGTCGCAGGGGCGGACACACCTTTGTCATGGACGACGGTAATCTGGCCGGCAATGACAACTTGATACGGATAAGAACCAGCAAAGGTCATCAGATCACCATGAGCGACGATGGCAACTGCTTTTATATCACACATGCCAACGGGCAGACCTGGATTGAACTGGGTCAAGAAGGCACTGTGGATGTGTTTGCCACAAACAGTGTGAATGTGCGCACGCAAGGCACGATCAACTTGCATGCCGATGAAGATATCAACATGTTTGCTGGCAAAAAAATCAATATCAAAAGTGTGGGCGGCACTGCCATACAAAGTGATGGCAATCTCAATGTGGCCTGCAAAAAAAATCTTACATTGTTTGCCAGCGCCCAGATAGGTGTCAAAAGCAATGGCACCTTGGCACTCAAAGGCAAGTTGGCCAGTGTAGAAGCCACAGGACCCCTGGCACTCAAAGGCCTGCCCATCAGTCTCAACGGAATACCAGGCTTGCCCATAACCACACCCAAAGGTATCACCAAAACTCTCATGCCGGAAACAGAATTCAATTCAAGCACAGGTTGGACAGTGAATGCCACGGGTCTCGAAAGCATTTGCACTCGAGCTCCTACTCATGAACCCTATCCCTATCACAATCAAGGAGTTCCGATCAGTGTGGCTCTAGAAGAAGGTCAGGCCACACCCCCGCCCGACAGTCCTGAACTAGAAAAAGATTGGAGTATAACCAAACAATGAGTGTATTCAAATACACCCTTCCCAGTGGTGCTGAATATGTGGTTCGAGGACCCAGCGGTGCCACACAGGATGAAGCCGACAGGATCTTCTATGAGCAGGTGGCTGCCGGAAGCCTTGTGGGCTACGAGCCTGGACAAACTCTGACCAGTTTTGCTTCCCAGGTAACAAAATTTGAATTGAGCAGGCTTGATCGAGGCACCGCCGGAGTTGATACATTCACGGTGTTGGCCATAAGTCAAGGTATTCCATATATTTTTGGTGTACCGGTGTCGCAGAATATCATTGCTGGCACAAACTTGCAAAACTTTTTGCCCGGTGCAAATCAAACCACAGATGTGATACAACCAATCAGTGTGGAACAAACAATCTTGTCGGCCATACAAGCACAGCCATATCCCACCAGTTTCCCCAATCTTGCCAATGTGCCCGTGACTGATCCCATTGACGAAGCAGACATAGTCAATATCAAAGGCGATGATTTTGCGCCCAGCGCCATCGGAGCCAGTGGCTCGGTGGCTTTGAACGAATACCAGGTACAAAAATTGCTGGCACAAATTGCCAAATTGGTTGATCAAGCTTTTGATGCTATCACACAAAACAAAGGACTTGGACTGTATGGGTTCACAGCCTATGCTCTGGAAGAAGCCGGCTACGTCAAACCCGGAACCAGCTTGAGATTTTTTGCTGTAGATCCAGAAGACTTTGTTGCGGTCATGAGCAGTCCTAGTGTGTGGACTGGCAAAAACGGTGTGTATGGATTGAATGACTTGTTGTTGGATTCAAATCTACAAGGCAAGGTGCAGGTTCAACTCATGCAACAAGGCTACGACGAACTACTGGCCAACGGCACGATCAGCCAAGTTCCGCAATCCGCAGTCAGTGTCAGTCAAGGTCAGGTCTACACCAACAGTGGATTGAAATCCCTGGGCACTATCAGTGCGCTGGGTCTGCTGACCAATGCTGGTTCATTGAATGGCATAGTGAGAAATGCTTTGACTGGGTCCACTGCGTTGAATCAATTGCTGTCAGGTTCAAATATAAACTTGTCCACTATTGGCAGTGGCGCTACTGGTAATCTAAATTTTGGCAGTTTGGCCAATTTGAATCTCAACAACATAACCGCCGGTATATCACAACAGCTCACAGGAAGTGTAGGTGCATTGGTGGCCAATGCCGGCAAGTTTGGCAGTGCGGCCACAGCCTTGTGGGCCAAGTCTGGAAACCTGGAAAGTTTGTTGACTTCAGGCGGCGGCATTGGCAGTGCATTGACAGGACAATTGGGCAGTATCACCAACTTGGGTAATTTAGGCAACTTGGCCAGCGGTGGATTGAGTAGTATTGCAGGTAGCCTGACTGGCAATCTCAACAATATAACTTCTAATCTGACCAATCTAGTTCCCGGCAGTCTTGGAAATTTGACCAGCAATCTTAACTTATTTGGTCAGGCTGGCAGTTTTGCTACCAATTTTGCCAATCCCTTGGCCAGTCTAAACAGTCTTGGTAACGTAGGAAACCTTGGAGGATTACTAAATGCCGGTGGAGGAATAGGTGGAGCTCTTACAGGACAACTGGGCAGTTTACAAGGGGCCCTGGCAGGACAATTGGGTGGATTGACTGGAGCTTTATCAGGACAACTGGGTGGACTAACCGGAGCTTTAGGAGGTCTTGGTAGTTTTGCCAACATTGGTGCCGTGGGCGAATTGTTTGGCGGAGGAGGAGATTTAGTGTCTGGCACTCAGGTAGCTGCGGGATTCAACAACACTGTAAATCGCAAAACCGTTGACGCAGCTTTTGCTCGTATTGTTGGCAGCAACAAAATACCGTTGCCTACATATCAATATCCTAGTCTGGCCGCATTGGCACCAAGACTGGACATACAACAGGCTGTGAATTTCCTACAAAATCGAGCTGGATCTGCTGGTAGCACCTTTGGACAAACTGTGACAATTTAGCAAGGTTAAATACTGTATGGCCACATTTATCGGATTCAATACCATAGATCAAAACAAGAAATTTACCTTGATTGATTTTCCATTGATCAAGCGCGATCTCTTGAATGCATTCAACATACGTCAAGGACAACTGGTTGGACGTCCTGGCTATGGCACTGTGATCTGGGACTATGTGTTCGAAAATCAGACCCAGGAAACCGAACGTGGACTTGTAGCAGAAATACAACGTGTGGCCGGTGGCGATCCCCGATTGTTTGTCAGTGAAGTAGAAATATTTCCACAGCAAAATGGCATGTTGATACAGTTGGAAATTACTATAGTCCCCAGCACCACGGCCGAAAGACTCAGTATATTTTTTGATCAAACGCAACGTCGAGCCAGCTACGTTTAACTACGCCGTTTTTGATTTCAATAAATAATACAACAACGGAATAAACATGGCACGAACCACTAGACAAACTGCGGTATTTGGTGTTGAAGATTGGAAGCGAATCTATCAGACCTACCGCGAAGGCGACTTTCAAAGCTATGATTTTGAAACCCTGCGCAAGAGTTTTGTGGACTATTTGCGCTTGTATTATCCTGAAACTTTTAATGACTACATTGAAAGTTCAGAATTCATTGCACTCTTGGATGTCATGGCATTCATGGGTCAAGCCTTGGCCTTCCGCACAGATTTAAACACCAGAGAAAACTACCTAGACACTGCTGAACGCAGAGACAGTGTAGTTAAATTAGCAAATTTGATCAGTTACACACCCAAGCGCAATACCTGCGCCAGTGGGTATCTCAAGGTATTTTCGGTTCAAACCACAGAAAATGTCATAGACTACAACGGCATCAATCTTGCCAACGTAACAGTAAACTGGGCTGATCCCAGCAACTTTGACTGGCAAGAACAGTTTACGGCCATTGTCAATGCCAGTTTAATTGATACTCAGCGTGTGGGTAGACCAGGAGCCAGAAACACCATTGTTGGTGTAAGAACCGACGAATACACAGTGAACTTGGTGCCAGGCTTTTTGCCAGTGATACCCTACACTGCCATCATAGACGGTGTCAACATGCCGTTTGAAGCAGTCAATGCCACGGCCACTGGAACTGAAGGCAACAAGATAATTGAAGAACCCAGCCCCCTGCCCAACGGCCGATTCAATGTGTTGTTCCGCAATGACGAACTGGGCTTTGCATCGGCCAACACTGGATATTTCTTCCTCTTCAAACAAGGGGTGTTACAAAATCAAGACTTCAACTTGCCCGAGCGTGTGGCCAATCGCACAGTCAACATCAACATCGAAGGCATCAACAACACCGACCGTTGGCTGTATCAGTTAGACAATCTTGGCAACGTAGCTCGCGAGTGGCAGTTTGTTGAAAGTGTATATGGTGCTGCGGTTGAACAACTGACTCCGGGCACCAGAACCATATTCAGCGTTACATCAAGAACCAATGATCAGATTACCTTGAACTTTGGTGACGGTGTGTTTGCCACTATTCCTGTGGGCTTGTTCCGCGCCTATGTACGTGCCAGCAACGGCTTGCAATATATCATCAATCCTGAAGAAATGCAGAGTGTGCAAATCCCCATCAACTATGTTAGTCGCACTGGGCAGATTGAAACCATTACATTCACCTGCGGCATCACAGAGCCTGTGAGCAACGCACAGGCACGTGAGACCATTGATGAAATTAAACAGCGTGCTCCGGCCCGTTACTACACACAGAATCGCATGGTCAATGGCGAGGACTACAACAACTTTCCATTCACAGCCTACAACAGTATTTTGAAAAGCAAGGCCTTGAATCGTGCCAGCATAGGCACCAGCCGCTATCTTGACTTGGTAGATAATACAGGCAAATACAGCAGTACCAACACATTCAGCAGTGACGGAGCCTTGTATGAAGCCAACAATTTGCCAGCGTTTAATTTTGCTTGGTTGACCACCAATGACATCAGCGATGTGGTAACAAATCGTATCACGCCGTTGTTGCTGACAGCCGGCGCCAAGCAATTCTATTATGCAAATTTTGTTCGGCCACCCTTGAGCCTGTTGGGAAATTCCTGGAATCAAAGCACTGTGTTAGCCAACGAAACCACAGGATATTTTAAAAATGGTGCTGGAAACCCTGTGCCCATTGGAAATTATACTTCCAACAACATGAAATTCATTGTGGTAGGCAGTCTGGTAAAATTTGAACCACCGCCGGGATATTTTTTCGATGCCAACAATAGATTGGTAGCAGGTGTTCCTGTGCGTGCCGATGAAAAAATGGTGATCTGGGCCAGTCCGACTGCAGTCTATGTGGATGGCACTAACCAAGGACAAGGCAATTTAGACAACGGTCAAGGACCTGTGGTACTCAACAACTTTGTGCCAACCGGCGCCCTGGCCACTGAGGTTATTCCGTTGCTGGTCACAGATTTCACCACAGCCTTGCAACAAAGCATGATTGATCAGATTACTCTGAATCAAAATTTTGGATTGGGCTACGACAACACCGGTTCGGTTACCGGCACAGCAGGCACTTGGTATCTGATCACGGCCACTAATTTGGCTTCAGAAACAGCCACGTGGAGCCAGACCTATGCAGGAAACACATCGGGTGGAAATTTAGACGCCAGCTGGTTTATCAGGGCCACCACAGTTGATGGCACCAACTACACAGTGATCAGCCGGAGCCTGGACTATTACTTTGGCAGTGTGTTGCAGACGAGATTTTTCTTTTTTGGCGATCAAAAGATCTACGACAGCAGAACTGGCACAGTGATCAGTGACTTTGTCAATGTATTGAAAACCAACAGCCGCCCCAACAACAACTTGCCCTTGGAATCAGACACCAGATTAAAAATCATTGGTCAACCCGTTGAAAGTGATGGATTTGTGGATGACTTCCAGGTCTTGGTCAGTTTTGAAGATGCCGACAGCGACGGCGTGCCCGACAACCCCGATTTCTTTTTAGAAATAGTTGGACCAGCTCCCACACCAGCCACCGCCACAAGTCCTTGGGTGTTCCTACAACAGACTGTGGATTTTGATAATCTACAACGTTATCTATTGGTAGAAGCCGGCACGGTCAACAGTCAATATGCAACCTTGGATGCCATTGAGCTGGTCAAAGAAGAATTCGTTCCAGGACAGGTTTTCTACGCTTATAGCACAGGCCTGTTTTATGTGCTGTCATTGAATGTGTCTGGCACAAGAATACTCACGCAAAATGATCAATACATTGCCAGAACCGGACGTCAAGATCTTTATTTCCAGTATCGTCACAATAGTCCATTGACCTCGCGCATTGATCCAGGAAGCACCAACATCATTGACATATATGTGGTAACATTGAGTTATTACACAGCCTATCAAAATTGGTTGAAAGATGTCACAGGAACGGTTCCACAACCAACCCCGCCCACCATTGATCAGCTGACCACAGAGTATGCTGGTCTGCAAGAATACAAAATGATCTCGGACAACATGATTCTCAACAGTGTGACATTCAAACCAGTGTTTGGACAAAAAGCCGCCGAAGAATTGCGTGCTACGATCAAGGTCATCAAGAGTTCTCAAAGCACAGCCAGCGTCAGTGAAATCAAGAATCTTGTGGTGGCCAACATGGATGCCTATTTTAGTCTTGACAAATGGGACTTCGGTGACACATTTTACTTCAGTGAACTTGCTGCCTATATCCATGCTCAGATTGGAGACATAGTGTCCAGTGTGGTTTTGGTGCCGCTGAATCCTCAAAAATATTTTGGCGATCTTTATGAGATACGATCAGCACCCAATGAAATATTTGTAAATGGTGCCACGGTTAATGACATCGAAGTGATCCAGGCCTTGACTTCAACCAACATTAGAACTGCGCCCGGCAGTGGAGTGATCTAATGGCACGAGTTCGCACCGTTGAATTCCTGCCAGAGATATTTCAAACACCGGTCAACCGGCAGTTCCTCAACGCCACACTAGACCAGCTGGTCCAAGAACCTGCGTTTCAAAAGACCCAAGGCTTTGTGGGAAGAAAAATAGGACCCGGTGTCAACGCAGCCGATCGTTATGTGGTCGAACCCACGGCCGAGCGCAACAATTATCAATTGGAACCAGGAGTGATAAGTCTGGACCCAGATACCAATGTGATTCAAGATGCCATTACCTATCCCGGAATCAATGCCGCATTGAATCTACAAGGTGCCAAGACCAACAATGCTGACAGGTTATATACCAGTGATTATTACACCTGGGACCCATTTGTTGATTTTGACAAATTTGTAAACTACAGTCAATACTACTGGTTGCCCGGTGGTCCTGACTCCGTGGATGTATCTTCCACAGGAGTTCCGCTCACTGACACCTTCACAGTTACCCGGGCCAATGGTGTCTACACGTTCAGTGGGCTGTCTGGAAACAATCCACCAGTTACACTGTTGCGCGGCGGCAACTACAATTTCCAGGTGGCACAAAATGCCACCGAGGATGTAAACTTCCGTGTCAGCAATGATCGAACCTCTGCTTATGTGATTGATTTTCAGGCCAATCCCACACTGACCTTGGTTCGCGGCAATACCTATACTTTTACCTTGGTCATGGATGGTGTGTTTCCGTTTTATATCAAAACAGCACCAACTCTGGGCACAACTAATCTCTATGACGACGGAGTAACAAACAATGGCGCAGCCACAGGCACAATAACTTTTACTGTGCCACAGTCAGCACCAGACACCTTGTATTATGTGAACCCCGTGCAACCAAACATGCGTGGCACAATGACAGTGATAGACGGAACTCCCGGTACCGGCCCAGGATTTTGGATACAAACAGACCCAGGGGTCAACGGTCGTATACCATCTACACCCAATATCAGTTCACGTGATGTATTGGGTGTGATCAACAACGGGGAAGACCTTGGCACAGTGACCTTCAATGTTCCATTGAGCACAGCACAAGATTTTTATTACACTTTGACGCCCATTGGCAATATTCCGGGCAAACTAGCTGGCACTGTTGATTTGGTCACCACACTTGATTTCAACCAAATCAACAACATATTTTTAGATCCATTTTTTGAAGCCAACCCCTCGGGCATAGATGGCATCAAGGATTTGAACGGTAAGACCCTGGTATTCTTAAATCAAACACAAGATGCCGAGGATGGCGGGTGGCAGATCACAACCAGATTTGATCCGTTGCCAAATGCAGGAAACGTTGTCAGTGGTGTTGGCAGCTTTGATACAACTGCATTTGATCAGACCACCGACATAACCAGCCAAAGTCAACGATACAGTGTGTGGCAGATACAATACAACACCGTTGGTGATCAGACATTCATGACCTTGAACAGTGTGTTGCCGGTGGCCAATCTAGAAAAATTTTCAGTGCAATTCGGCACAGTGTATGCCAGCACCGGCTGGTACAAAAATGCCAGCGGATTTTTTGAACAGATCCCTTTGTTGACGGCCATAAAAGATTTGTTGTTTTATCAGGATGGCACTGATCCTGAGATTTTTGGGCAGATTAGATTACTGGACCAAAGCCAGTCTGAAACTCTGTTCATAGAAGATATCCTGGGACAAAAAAATTATACCAGCCCCAATGGGGTGGTGTTTACCAATGGACTCAAGGTTGTGTTTCGAGGAGATGTTGAACCCAGCACCTATGCCAACAATGAATACTATGTAGAAGGCGTTGGCACAGCGATTGAACTCTTGCCCGTTAGCAATTTTGTCACCCCAGAAACCTACACACAAAGCGCAACTGTGCCCTATGATAGCACACCCTTTGATGTCGGTGGTTACGATGCCACTCAAAATGCTCCATTGACTCCAGATTATCTTACTATCAATCGTGCCAGTGCTGACCTAAATGGCTGGACCAGGAGCAATCGCTGGTTCCACATAGATGTTATCACAGCCACAGCCGAATACAACAACACTATTCCAGCGCCAGACAATGCATTTAGAGCCCGCAGACCAATATTGGAGTTTAGAGCAGGAACAAAATTGTTTGACTTTGGCACTCAAGGCAAGCAACCCATCAACATCATTGATTTTGAAATCACAGACGCACTGAGTCAGATCAATGGAACTACCAGTTACAGCATTGACGGTTACAATTTCATAGACGGAACTAGAGTAATCTTTGCCGCAGATACCGATGCACAGGTTCGAAACAAAATCTATGAAGTTCAGTTTATCACACCGGACACAGTACCACCACTTATTGCACAGCCTATTATCAATCTGGTGCCAGCATCCGACGCCACGGTCCTGGTAAACCAGACCACAGTGTGTCTCAGTGGCAACACTCAGCAAGGATTGAGTTTTTATTTTGATGGAATAGAATGGTTATCGGCTCAAGACAAAACCAGCGTAAATCAACCACCCTTGTTTGACGTGTTTGACACAGCTGGCATAAGTTTTGGTGACAGGATCAAATATCCAAGCTCCAGTTTTGTTGGCAGCAAACTTTTTAGCTATGCTCAAAGTTCCAGCACCGTGGCAGATTCTGTGTTGGGATTTCCATTGCGCTATCTAAGTTTGGCCAATGTTGGCGACATAGTTTTTGAAAACAATCTATACACAGACACCTTTGACTATGTGGATCAGGCCACTGGATTGACCAAGTATGTCAGTGAAGGTTTTGTAAGACAATACCAAGACCGAACCAGTTTTATCAAAGAAATCGGATGGCAACCTGCAGTTTCTCCCAGCATACAGCGCCAACAGTTTCAATTTAGATACGATGCAAGTCCGCTGTTGTTGGACGTGGCTGTGTCTGCCGACAATGTGATTACCACGAATGGAACAGTGCCGGCCATTCAACTGTATGTAAACAACCAGTTTCAGGCACCCAGCAATTATACCTATACAACCACGGCCAACACAACAACAATCACGTTGACTACAGCCTATGTGCCCGGCGACATCATTGAAGTCGCAGTCATCAGTGACCAGGTCAGTGCTACAGGATTCTATCAGATTCCTATAAATCTTGAAAACAATCCGCTCAATGCCAACAGCGAAACCTTTACACTGGGATCTATTCGCAGTCATTATGAAACCATTGGGCAAAATTTAACCACCCTGCAAGGTCCAATCATTGGTGCCAACAACAGCCGAGATCTTGGCAACATTGTGCCGTATGGTCTGCAGATCCTGCAACAAAGTGCACCATTGACCTTGGCAGGTTACTTTGAGAGAAGTCAACAATACAACATTTTTGCTGCAATAGAATACAACAGCAGAGAATATATCAAGTTCAAAAGTTTACTTTTAGAAACAGTGATTCGCAATGAATATGGCGACATGTCCACGGCTGATATCATTGATTCTGCCGTGGCAGAAATCACCAAAGGTCGCACAGATATCAATCCGTTCTATTGGTCAGACATGATGCCAACTGGAGCAGTCTATACCGAGTCGATAAATCCTATCACACCAATCACAGTGCCTGAGTTCAATACCAATCAGGTCTATGACTATACTTCAGCCAATTACCTTGGACTCAGTGTGTATCTCACAAGAAGCGTAGTGGGTTTTGGCACTGAAACTACCTTGTTGATTCGTGACACAGATTACACAGTGTCAACTGATTCTCCTCGAGTATTTGTCACAGCAGATCTCCAGGTCGGTGATGTTATAACCATACGAGAGTATGCCAACACCGCTGGAAATTTTGTGCCGAACACGCCTACCAAATTGGGTTTGTATCCAAAATATGTTCCAAGGATTTTTGTTGATCCAAATTACGTTGAACCCACAGTGGTCATACAAGGACACGATGGCAGCATCACCGTGGCCTTCAACGATTTCCGTGACGATATTTTGCTGGAGTTTGAAACTCGTATCTACAACAACCTTAAAACAGATGGCAATCCAATACCACTGACCGCCGAAGATGTGATTCCTGGATACTTCCGCACCACAGATTACACTCAGACTGAAATCAATGACATTCTCAATGAAAGTTTCCTGACCTGGGTTGGATGGAACAAATTAGATTACAAGACACAGAGCTACGACCCCAACAACCCATTTACATACAACTACAGCACAGCGGGCAACAAGCTCAACGGTCAACCTCTGTTGGGTGCATGGAGAGGCATATACAAATATTTTTATGATACAACCAGTCCCAATCTAACTCCTTGGGAAATGCTGGGCTTGAGTGAGAAACCTACCTGGTGGGAAAACCGTTATGGACCAGCACCCTACACCGGCGACAACTTGGTGTTGTGGGATGATCTTGAACTGGGTCTGGTAGCTGATCCTGTGGCACCATACATCAAACCTCAGTTTGCAAGACCCGGTCTGACCAAGGTAATTCCAAATGCGTCAGAAGGACAACTGTTGCCGCCCATAGACAGCGTGGTGGGACTTTATGATTCGACTGCGTTTCGTAAGAGTTGGGTGCCCGGTGATGGCGGACCTGTAGAAAACACCTGGTGGACCAGCAGTAGCTATCCTTTTGCTGTCATGCGCCTCCTGGCCTTGACTCGTCCTGCAGAATTCTTCAGCTTGTTTGCCGACAGAGACTTGTATAGATTCGACGACGAGCTTGGACAGTATCTCTACAACGGCCGTTATAGGTTGACCACCACGGCCAACCTGCCAAACCAGCCGGTGTCTAGCAGTTTGGAAATCTATGGCAACGGTGTCAGCAAAGCCAGTTATATCAACTGGATAGTGGATTTCAATCAGCAGTTGGGTCGCAACAGCACCACAGATCTTACCACTGATTTGGCCAATGTCACTGTGCGGTTGTGTTACAGAATGGCCTCTTTTACCGACAAACAATATCTCAAAATTTTTGTTGAACGTAGCAGCCCTAACAGCACCAACAGCAGTTTGTTGTTGCCCGACGACAGCTATAACTTGTTGTTGTATAAAAATCAACCATTTGCCAAAATTGTCTACAGCAGTCTCATCGTAGAACGCACTGCCGATGGCTACAGTGTCTGGGGTTACAACAATGCCACGCCTTATTTCAATATCTTGGCCAGTGCCAGCAATGGTCTTTTACAGACTGTTACCGGCGGCGGAGCCGAAGTAAGGGTTCCAACACAATACAGCAAAAACGTTGTCCAAGTGCCTTATGGATATACCTTTACCAACACAACCATGGTAGTTGATTTTATTCTCAGCTATGGCAAATATCTTGAGTCGCAGGGACTGATTTTTGATGATAGAGAAAATGGTTATACTTTGAATTGGTCACAAATGGCCACTGAATTTTTGTATTTCAGTCAACAGGGCTGGGCACCAGGCACCTTGATCAATCTCAACCCTGTGGCCACCACTCTCAAAGCTGTGCGACCCGGTGCAGTGGTTGATACTATAATCAGCACTACACCAGAAAATCTAATATTGGATCAGAATCGACAGACCTTGCCTACCAGAAACTTGATAATCAATCGCGAAGGAGATGCTTTTTCTATAACGTCTCCTAGCAATCAAACAGTCAGTTTCTTAAACATGCAATTCACCAACTATGAAAACATAGTGATCCTGGACAATGTCAGCGTATTCAGTGATTTGGTATATGATCCTGTGACCGCAGCCAGACAGAACCGCATTAAAATTATTGCCGCTACATCTACAGAATGGGATGGCACACTGGATGCACGCGGTTTTATTTTGAATGACAACTCAACGGTCAAAGAATGGAAACCAAATCGCAAATATACCAAAGGTGAGATCGTTATCTACAAAAACAACTACTGGTCAGCGCAAACCATTGTGCAACCCAAGTTGGAATTTGATTACAATGATTGGGTCAAAAGCGATTACACCAAGATTCAAGGCGGATTGTTGCCTAACATTGCCAACAAAGCCGATCAGTTGGCCAACAGTTACAACACACAGGTTGCAAATCTTGAAAGGGACAATGACCTGCTCAGCTATGGTTTGATTGGATTTAGACCACGGCAATACATGACTGACTTAAACCTTGACGATGTCAGCCAGGTCAATCTGTATCAGCAATTCCTTCCAAGCAAGGGCACGGTCAAGGCTGCTGAAATTTTCACCAATGCAGACCTTGGCAAAGAAACTGGCGAATATCAGATCTATGAAAATTGGGGCGTCTTGGTCAGCACCTACGGTGCCAACGCCATTAGAAGCTTTGTTGAACTCAGGCTCAATGAAGCAGATCTAAATTCAGATCCTAGCACCGTGCAGGTCATAGAACCAGAACAGGTCAGTGTGGCAAACCAAACTGTGTTGTTGGAAAATGTCTGGAGAGAAAGTTTTAAACTTACCAACACAGACATATTCCCCACAACTTATAGCACAAATCTCGACACAGCATTGCCCAGCGCAGGTTATGTCAACATTGATGACGTTGATTTCACTGTGTTCAGCCTAGACGATCCCAGCAGTATCGATGCCAACATTGACACCATCGGAGTCGGAACCACTATATGGGTAGCCAAAAGCAACAGCTATGATTGGAATGTATACCGTTGTAGCTTGGTCCCTGCACAGATGATTTTGTTGTTCAATAATTTGAACAATCTCAGCATAGCTCAATTCAATCAAGCACACAATTTACAAGTTGGTGATTTGATGATTGTGAGATATTTCAACGATGCTGTCAATGGAGTGTATAGAGTTTTGGCAGTGCCATCCATTACCAGCGTGACCATAGCTTTCTCTTTTGTAAACACAAATCAAACTTCTCTTACCGGCACAGGGCTAGTGTTCTTCTTGCAATCCATGCGAGTTGCACAGCCCAGCGACATTGTGAATCTATCATATGTGAATGATCTAGTGCCAGGAGCCTTGGCCTATGTGGACAACAATGGATCTGGACACTGGGAAGTTTTACAAAAACAAGATCCGTTTAGTTCTACCACACAGGTAGCCCCAGATCCGCAGATCAGCGATTCGAGTTTTGGAACCACGGTGGTCCAAACCAATAATCTCCTGGCCTTGTTGATAGGCAGCCCGTTGTTAAGCTCCAATACCGGAGCCTTGTATGTGTATCGGGCCAACTCAAACAACAACCAATATACCACTGAAGGTATTATTACCCTGCCTGCCGATCAGGCGGTGGCCTATGGTGATGCATTGACATTTGGAAACAACACCTGGGGAGCCGCAGCGGCCAGCAAGAGCCTGAGCAATCTAGGTTATGTAACCCCTATCTACAGAAATCCAATATCAGGAGCCTTTGTTCAAACACAATTGTTGTCCAGACCCAGCCCCAGCATCGATCCAATTAGATTTGGTCAGGCGCTTGCTATCAGCGCCGATGAACGCTGGTTGTATGTGGGCGCACCGGCCGATGCTCTGGGTGGCAAAGTCTATGCTTATGGACGGGTGGATGTGGAAACCCAGTCAGTGAGCTATGTAACCGATGGTTCGACCACAGTGTTCAACTATTCAGACAGCATAGTGGTTGATCAATCATATAGAACCACGCAATTGATAGTCAACGTTGGATCAGTGATCGCAGTCGAAGGAGTAGATTACTCGGTAGGACTGGATACCATAACTTTTGTTACTGCGCCCGACGCAGATCAAACATTGACCATACGCCGTAGAAGTGGAGTGCAGTTTACTGGAGATGCCAGCACTGTAAGTTTTGCCTTGGATCCATGGCTGTATACTGTAGCAAACATAGATTCTTTTACGGTCAGAATCAACGGTCAACTGCAACGTCCATACATTGACTACGAATACAATCAAGACAGCAACGATCTTACCAAAGATTTGACCTTCAATACAGCTCCTGCCAACGGAGATATAATTGATGTGACCAGCTCAACCTATTGGCAGTTTTGTGATGTTATCACAGTGGTCGGCATGCCCGTGGATGCGCAGTTTGGAATATCAGTAACCACCACCACAGATGGGCAACAGGTATTGATTGGGGCAAGTCGCGCAGAAGCAGATGTGGTCGATCAAAATGGTAACACCGTGCAGATCCAAGCAGGAGCTGTGTATGGATTCGATCGCAGTGTTGTGAAATTTTTGGTCAGTCAAACAACAAATCTTGTTTATGATATTCCAGGCACAGTGTCTCAACCAGCAGTGGTATCATTGAATGGTGAGTTCTTGAACATACACAATTTGACCGTGGGTGGTATAACAACTACTCAGTTCATCAACGGACAAGTTGACATTGACCTGGATGCCAATCAAATTACCTTGTTGTCAAATGCCAATGTGGCAGTGGGCGATGTGTTGGAAATCCAAACCAATCAATTCAATTTAATACAAAAAATTGTCAGTAACAGCCCTACTAGAGAAAGTGATTTTGGCGCCGCTGTTGAAATTTGCACCACAAATTGTAGTTTGTATGTGGGTTCGCCTAGAGACAGTAGAGTTTTACCTCTGGCAGGCAGTGTTGAAAGAAATGTCAATCAAAGCCGAGTATATGGAGTTATTACCAGCCTGGTAGCAAACCCCAGCTTTACTGCTGGTGAAACTTTGCGAGTCAATGACTATGAAGTGCAAGTTGCAACATGGACCAGTGCGGAAGCCTGGACCTTGGGTGATTATGTAGCCGACGGTGTTGACATTTATCGTGCCATTCAGAATGTTCCAGTTGGTGTAGCCATTGGAAATACAGCCTATTGGGGGTCTGATACCTGGGTCAGTGCCTGGACCAATGCAATCAACAGTTCGGGCATACCCAACGTAGTGGCCTCGGCCACAGCCAATGTTGAATTCGCAACCAATGGAACTCAAAAATCATTTGATGTAGGCACCGTGTATTCAGACACACAATACACTGGCGCACCCAATACCCGAGTTCTTGTCGATGGAGTGGTCCAAGTTTCTGGATTCAGCTGGAGCAATAATTATCAACAATTGAACTTTGTAACAGCGCCCAGTGCAGGCAGTGTTGTAACTGTGGTTTCAGGACGCATCACAATTAGTGTGAAAAATACACTAGCAGCCACACCCAACAACAAGTTGACAGTGTTGCCTGGCACCAATGGATCGGCCTTTGATACCTTTGGATTTGCGCCGTTCGTTTATACTCAAACGTTGACCAGTCCGAACCCCAGCGATCTTGCCTATTTTGGTAGCAGTGTCAGTGTTGACTCTGGGGCAGTCAATCTTGTGGTAGGTGCTCCCAATGGCAACATCTATGATCCAGTGACCTTTGATGGCGGTGACACATACTTTGATGATCGTAGCACCACATTCTTTGATCCGGTGTTCAACAGTGGTGTGGTATACACATATGATTTCCTACCCAGTGCCAATGGCACTATTGCCAATCCAGGTAAATTTGTGTTTGGCCAACAAATTTTCACAGATGACATTGAATCCAATGATCAATTTGGCACTGGTGTCAGCTTTGTGAGTGGAAGACTGGCAGTTGGAGCACCTGGCAATGATCTTGGAACCGGCGCAGACAACTTTGGAGTAGTAAAGATTTTTGATAATCCAAATCTAGAGCCAGCCTGGTCGGTATTGCATGCACAACAACCAGTGGTTGACGTTGGATTGATCAACACTGTGTTCATGTATGACAAACTGACCTCGGCTACACAGACCTATTTTGACTTTTTTGATCCATTGCAAGGAAAAATACTTGGTGCAGCACGCAGAAACATTGACTACATTGGTGCTGTAGATCCAGCCAATTACAACGTTGGCGCCATACACAATCAAGGCAACAGCTGGGGTTCAGAACATGTGGGACAAATTTGGTGGGATACCAACGAAGCTAGATTCATAGATCCCAATCAAGATGACATTGTGTATGCCAGCCGTCGCTGGGGACAACTGTTTCCTGGCAGCCGTGTAGATGTGTATCAATGGATAGAAAGTGCAGTGCCGCCGATCAGTTACACGGGTCCCGGTGTTCCGCTCACAGCCAATAGCTATACTGTGCGTAGCACTCTCAATCAAGAAAATATTTTTGTGACAGCATACTATTTCTGGGTGCGAGGTATTGCCACTATTAACACCAAGGCCGGCAAGACATTGAGCACCACAGGCATAGCTCGATATATTGAAAGTCCGCGAAGCAGTGGCATTCCTTATGTGGCCTTGCTTAACGCCAACACCGTGGCCATTTACAATGCTTTGGAATATATTTCTGCAGCCGACACCATTCTGCATGTGGGCTATGATCGGCAACCCAACGATGCCAACATACACCAAGAATATCAATTTGTGGCCGACGGAGAACCAGAAAGTTTCTTGAATGCCACCCTGTATCGAAAATTGCAAGACAGTTTCTGTGGTGTTGACACCGCGGGAGCCGTGGTTCCAGATCCATTCTTGAGCCCAGCCGAAAGATACGGAGTGCAATTCCGCCCGCGTCAAAGCATGTTTGCCGATCGTTTTATGGCCTTGCAAAATTATCTTGTCTATGCCAATCGCGTGTTGGCACAGTATCCGATCGTGGAGATCAAGAATCTCAGTTTGTTGAACAGCGAAGAGCCAGAACCAGCTGCAGATTCGGGCGCCTGGAACCTACGTCTAGCCAACCTAGAAGAACTCAGTTTCCAAAATCTAGAGGCAGTGCCCCTGGGCTACAAGTATTTGGTCGCCAGTGTCAGCACACAAAACGGTCTATGGGGCATATACGAAGTGCAGAATTCAGATTTGTTGCCAGGACAACGAGTGGCCAATCTCATACAAATACAAAACTACAGCACTCCACGTTATTGGTATCATATTGATTGGTATCTGCCTGGATATAACAGCACCATCCAACCCATTGCCGAAGTGCCTAACTTGTCGGCATTGGACACTTTGAATCTGTTCGAAGCTCCTATAGGCAGCAGTGTCAAAGTCACGGCCAATGCACAAGGCAAATTTGAAATTTATCTGCGCACAGATCTGGGATGGGATCGCGTGAGTCTACAAGATGGGACTCTACAGTTCCGTGAAGAATTGTGGAATTATTCTCTAGGAAATTTTGGTTTTGATGCCGAAGTGTTTGATGCGCAATACTTCGATCAAGAACCAGTGATTGAAACAAGAAAAATTATTCAAGCCATCAATGAACAACTGTTTACCGGTGAGCTGGCCATAGAACGCAATCGCAGTTTGATCCTGATGTTCAATTATGTCTACAGCGAATTCACTGCGCCAGAATGGTTGATCAAGACCAGCTTGATTGATGTAAATCACAAAATCCGTGCCCTGCTTCCGTTCCAGACTTATCTACAAGACAATCAAACTTTCGTGCTGGATTACATACAGGAAGTCAAGCCCTATCACGTGCAAATTAGAGAATTCAATCTCAGTTATTATGGTGACGATACCTTTCCGGGAAATGTCACGGACTTTGACATTCCTGCATACTGGGCCGCACAGCTTGAATTGCCACAGTATATCAGTCCGGTATTGCAGTTCAATAAAGACGGGCTTCCATATACTCCAAGCAGCAGTCTTGTAGAAAATTTTGTCAGCGATACTCCGCCTGACGCAGAAATATGGACCCTTGATCCTTGGAAACAGTGGTTCAACAACTATCTGTTAAACATTGTATCTGTGACTGTGGTCGATGGAGGCAGTGGATACACTGTGCCTCCACAAGTTGAGATATCTGGCGTTTGTGTTCAGGAACCAGATCTCCAAGCAGTGATCAACAGTGCCGGTCAAGTTGTCAGCATATTGGTGTTAGACCCAGGAATAGGCTTCTCTACAGAATGCCTAATCACCTTGGTCGGTGGCAATGGTTCAGGTGCTCGTGCAGTTGCAGTAATGGGCAATAACTTGGTGAGAAGTATCAAGACCACCATACGTTATGACCGTTGCGAATATCAATCAACAGTGCTAGATTGGGAAGCCAACGTATTTTATCCCAACGAAACTTTGGTCCGATATGTCAACCGAGTATGGCAGGCAAACAATACCAGTGGTTCTGGAGTGCAAGGAGCGACCTTTGATCCAACACAGTATCAAATAGTCAGTGCAGACAGTCTCAGCGGTGTGGACCGCACCATGGGATTCTATACTCCAACAGCAAATCAACCAGGATTGAGTTTGCCATTGTTGATAGATGGCATTGATTATCCTGGAGTTCAAGTCACAGGAGTTGGTTTTGATCAAGACACAGGCTTTGATGTGGGCAATTATGATATCAATCCCTTTGACAATATAGCCTATGATGCTTCGGGTCGACCAACCTATGATCCAGCGATTCTGGATGCCATATACGAAAGTGAATATCTCGACATTTATCTAGGAACCCGAAGCACAGACGTCAATGTAGATGGCGGCGCTTATGTGGATACCTATTCAAGCCATGCTCCCGAGGAGCTTGTGCCCGGTGCCGAGTTTGATACCCTAGATTTACGTGTGTATACCAGACCCGGTGCAGATTGGGACGCTGATGGACACGGATTCCCCGAAGCTGTGGTAAACTTTGTATTTGACAGCACGAGTCCAAGTTTTAGTTTTGCCGATGTCTTGCCTTATCCGGTGCAGGTTATTGTCAGCAATCAAACCACTGGTTTTGAACTGGATCAGAATTCAGCATGCACCATAGATTGGCCCACACAAACAATCACAGTCAATTCGGGTGCCACCACTGGCGATGTCATGGCCGTGAGTGTGTATGAACTGGGCGGTGGAAATCAACTATTCAAACAAATCTACAATGGAGCAGATGTTGGCAATTCCTTGATTGTGCCAGTGGCCTTTGATGAGATACAGGAATTTGCAATATTTGTAAATGGAGTCATAACCACGGATTACACCTATGCCAGCAGTGGTGTAGGACGCACGGAGATCTTGTTTGGCACAACTTATACTGCTACTGATTTCTTGAGTTTAGTGGCCATAGGGCCCACCACGATCAACAACACCCAAGTAAACTATTCTTGGAGTGCTCCGCAAACACAAATCATTGTTGCTGATGGGGTAAACTTTTCATACGATCTTGACAACAGTTTAGATTTTACCAATCCTGATTGTGCAATCGTGACAGTGAACGGGGTCCGTGCAAGAACATCGGCCGGTGCCGAATACATAGGCGATGGAAGCACAGCCTATCTATTGCCGCAACGTTTGGGATTCAGTCAAAGCCTAATACCTGACAACGAAGTCAGGGTATACGTAGATAACATTGCACAAAACTTGGGTGTGGATTTCTTTGTAGAGCCCTATGAAGTTGGTGACACAAGAGAAGTCGTATTCTACACAGCACCTGCTATTGGCAGCCAGATACAAGTGTATGTGATCACAGGTGCACAGTGTTTTATTGGTAGCGGGCAGTTGACTTTTAATCCAGGATCAGGATTAGTGCCTGTGTTAGGAGATTTGATATCAGTCACGACCTGGAACGATACTCGTCAACAAAATATCTTGCCTTTGGTATATGTAGGTCCAGTGACCACAGGTGTCACTGTCACAGAAAGCTATGACGAAACCTTGTATGACAATCCCTTGGGTGCGGCAAGTGTTGATCCTGGACTGTTTGATTACAGCACAGGTATAACAGTCACGGTCAACGATTTACAACTGGGTCGAACCATCACTGATCCCAGCAGACTTTGGGTGACACTGAATGGCATACGGCAGTTTCCTGGAGTTGATTTTGTTATCAGCGGTCAAGAATTGATTTTGCATTCTGGGATTTTGAATGCCAGCGACGTGGTCATGATTTCCATGTTTACCGAAAGCGTGGTGCCCGAAGCCATGGCATTCCGCATATTCCAAGACATGCGTGGAGTGCAGGCAGTATACCGCATTACCAACAACACCAGCACCACAGTTAGCCAAGCCTGTGAACAAACTGATGACATCATTTATGTGGCTGATGCTGCTGTGTTGAGTGAACCAGATCTTGACATAAACATCTGGGGAGTTGTCATGATTGATGGCGAACGCATAATGTATCGTTATCGCAATCTTGTCAACAACACTATCAGCAGTCTGTTGCGAGGAACAGCTGGCACAGCCGCCGCGCCACACAGCGTAGGCGCCGTGGTCACTGACCTGGGTCGTGGTAACCTGTTGCCCGAACAATTCCAAAACTACACAGTATCTAACTCCATTATTGCAGACGGCAGCACCACAGTGTTTGCAGCCGAAGATGTAAATCTCCTGCTCGACGACAGCAGTATAAGAGATTCTGGATTGGAAGTATACGTAGGCGGAACTTTGCAAAGTCAAAACTTTGTTGGTGATGGAAGCACAACAACTTTTGTATTGGCCAATACCATAGAGCAGGATCCAGTGGTCTTGATCAACCAGGTGGTGCAAACCATTGACGTTGACTACACAGTGACCTATGATTTTACCACGGGCTACAGTGTAGAATTTACTACAGCACCTACCAACGATAGTATAATCAATGTGTGCAATTACTCTGTGACCTCAGATAACCCTTGTGAAGTTACGTTTATAACAGCTCCAGCGCAAGGAAGAGAAGTAACCATATTGGTGCGTCGAGGAGTCACTTGGTATGCACCCGGAGTAGGCACTGCTAGTGATGGTGTGGCGCTACAGATTACCAACACACAGGCTGCAAGGTTTTTACGGGGCGAAATTTAAAGGTAAATAAAGGATGACAACGCAAAAAGATCAATCAAAATTGGTTCAAACACCAAAACAACGTCCCAATGAAACTGGCACGATCAATGTGGAAGGCTTTGTGAAAATTTTTGATCCAAAAACCAAAGAAACATTTGTGGAGAAGCGGGCATGATAGTTCCAGGTTTGTGCAAGATCGAAGGGTTTGTGAAAATCACAGATCCTAATTCAGGTGAAGTTTTGGTAGACAAAAAGAACGCTATTCACTACGAAAATATTTCAATAGCCATGGCCGAATCTTTGAGCCATAGAACCTTGGTGCAAGGCGGCGGCTGGATCTACGAAATGGCATTCGGAAACGGCGGAAGCAGCGTAGACCCCACTGGAGTGATCACATATCTGCCACCCAATGTCACAGGTCAAAACGCAGATTTATACAATGAAACCTATGCCAAAGTCGTAGATGACAACAGTGCCGCTGACACCGACCCGGCCAACAACAAAATGACCGTGTTGCATACCACTGGCAAACCCTACACAGATATCCTGGTAACATGCCTGCTGGACTACGGCGAACCAGCCGGACAACAGGCCTTTGACAACAGCACAAATTTCAATGGAGAATTTGTGTTTGATGAGCTGGGATTGAAATCAGTCAATGGATCTACTACGGATTTGCGCTTGATCACTCATGTGATCTTTCATCCGGTGCAAAAGAGCTTGAATAGACAAATACAGATTGACTATACTCTGCGCATACAGACGCTGACAAATTTGAGTGCCGCATAAATATGAGTATATTAATCAGCGATAAATACACTAGGACGGAGTAACTTAAAAAATGGCATATACAATTAACTTAACTGATGGCAGTATTTTTGCGGTGATCCCCGACGGGACCATCAATACTTCCAGCTCAATGACCCTGATCGGCAAAAACTATGCCGGTTATGGTGATTTCTTGGATGAGAACTTTATTCATCTTTTGGAAAATGGTTCAAACACCACAGCCCCGGGAGCCCCGCTTACAGGTCAACTTTGGTGGGACAAAACCAATAATCTGTTGAAAGTTTACAACGGAACCACATTCAAGACCATCAGTGCCGCCACAGCAAGTTCTACTGCTCCAACATCCAATGTAACCGGCGACTTGTGGTATGATACAACCAATCAATTATTAAAGGTATGGACAGGTAGCGCATTCCTCACAGTGGGTCCTAGCACTGTGGCAGGAACAGGTGTTCAAGCAACTACCATTGTTGACAATACCAGCACCAGCCATCCAGTGGTTCAATTTACCATTGACAATGATGTTATTGCCATACTCAGCCAAGATTCTGCATTTACTCCGCAGAGTTCTATCACAGGCTGGGGCAGTGGACAACAGGTTAAACCAGGGTTGAATCTTTCCACAGCTGCCGCATATCTATTCCAAGGTTCTGCCACAGATGCACAACTCTTGGACGGATTAGACAGCACACAATTTTTACGGGCCAACGTCAATGCCACAACCAGCGGCACATTGGGCGTGCTCAACGACACCGGATTCACGGTGGGTGCCGACAATGATTTCAAAGCCAATGTCAGCGGAACCACAGTTTTCCTTAGCAATCAAACTACCAATGGAAATTTGATAATCACAGTGAATCAAGCAGGAGTTCCTGCCAATGTGATCAGCATCAATGGATCCACAGGATTTGTAACTATTCCAAACTTGGTTGGTAACATTGCTGCCAACGTGTCAAACATTATAGCCACAGGCAACGTCACAGGCGGAAACCTAATCACCAGCGGAGTTGTCACCGCCACCGGCAACATCACCGGTGCAAACATCATCTGCGGCAACATTTTCAACAGTAACGCCAATGGCGTGGGCAACATTGGCACAGCATCAACCTACTTTAATACTATATTTGCCACGGCAACTCGTGCGCAATACGCTGACGTGGCAGAACGTTTTGCTGCTGACGCTGTATATGAAGCAGGCACAGTGGTGGAACTGGGAGGAACAGCAGAAATCACCTGTTCACGCCTGGAATTAAGCGATTCTGTGTTTGGTGTCATAAGTACCAGAGCAGCATATTTGATGAACGATGGTGCAGGCTCAGACGCTACACATCCCCCAGTTGCAATGACTGGCCGAGTTCCTGTAAGAGTTGTTGGTCAAGTTGCTAAAGGTGACAGATTGGTATCAGCCGGCAATGGATTGGCTCGTGCTGCACGGGCCGGTGAAGCCACAGCATTCAATGTTATTGGAAGATCTTTGGTAGCAAAGACTGATCTTGCCGAAGGCACTGTTGAAGCAATCGTTACTATCAAGTAAAATAGGAATACACAAATGACATACACAGTAGGCGGACTAATACAGGCAACTGATTACAATGATTTTGTAAGCACTGGTGCCAACAACATCAACAAGGTCTGGAGCACCGGAACCGGTGACAGCGGGTGGGGACAAACAGCTATCAGCACAGTGAGTGCTGGAGGCACGGTGACCGCCACACAATGGGCAACGTTGGTGGCCAATCTGGCCACAGCTGGAACCCAAACCAGTTCTACCTTGACCAGTCGCACGCAACCGGTGGCAGGTAACGTGATCGCTATCTTGGCCAACGTGGCCACAGATATCAACACAGTCACTAACAATCGCGGCAACGCAGCCTCGGTTGGAACAGAATATGGCGTGTTTACTGGCACAACCAGCAAAACCACGGCTACTGGTTCAGGCCAGTCCGCTTGGACTATCACATTCACGCACACCGTAACGTTTGCTAGTTCTGATGCTGCAAGATATTTCTTCAATGCAGGCGGTATCGTCAAGCTACAATATGGCAAGAGCTCCACAGGCACAGACCATGACGCAGATTGGAATACCTTGGCCGGACAGTGCGGCAGCATCAACTTCACTGGTCGTGTCAACAGCAATGCACAACTTATTGCTGGAACAACCTATACTGGAACAACTCGTATTGGCGGCACCGGCGGCACTCAAACTACCTTGGCCACAACCACAGGTTACTATAGTTTGACTCCGGGTGGGGCAGCAACAACCATATTCCAGCTTAACAATGCCACAGCGCCGTATACTCCAGAATTTATCCGAACTCAGGTAGCTCTCAATGCCGGATCAACTGTGCTGACATTTACCACAGTTTGGAGTGATGATGGATCGTCGGGTGCTGGTGTAACCTCAGACATATCGGGCGGCACAGGCGTGACCAGTCCGGCAACAACCATTGGTGCTGCTACAGCTCCAACCACATTGTTGACCTATATTCCTCCTAGCACTAGCAATCTTACCACAGCCAGTTGGGGAACTCCGGCTATCGCAGCTTCGGTATCATAACACCGAACTGCTTTGCCAAAAGCCCCGCAAGGGGCTTTGTTTTGTTCTCATTTTCTGTTATAATAAACGCATGGATACTGACCAATTAATCTCTCACAGCCGTGCCAGATTCGAGCACGAAGCCGCACGCAGAACCCTACGTGAAAAATATCAAGCCAAACTGACTTTTGCCTACGGTGGCGGCATGTGGCGGGCCGGGCCAGAATTGTTGAGCGTGTTGAATTGTTGTACCATGGATCGTGATGTGGTCATTGAAGATCTTTATCACAATCCTGTCAAGATCAACACCAAAGAATTGTGGAACCTGGCAGCAGAACGCTGGCAAGAATCGATGAACGCCTGGTTGGTAGAATACGAACAAATCAACAAGAATAGATGACCACTGGCGCACTGATATTTGCCCGCAACAACGAGCACACAGACTATGTGGCCATGGCTCGTTGGTCAGCTCGCAACATTGAACGTCATCTTGGCATCGAAACACACATCGTCACAGATGATTCAAGAACAGATTCGGGCTCAAGACATTTTAATGATCTAGGCACAGTGACCTGGCATAACACCAACAGGGTGGATGCTTATAGATCAAGCCCGTGGGACAGAACTCTGGTATTAGATGCCGACTATGTGGTTGCGTCAGATCAACTGCGCAGTGTGTTAGATTGCGATGAGGACTTTTTAGCCCACCGTTGGGCCTATGATGTTACTGGATGCAATGATTTCCGTGGACTAAATTGGTTTGGAGAGGTTGGCCTGCCCATGTGGTGGGCCACAGTCATGGTGTTCAACAAAAGCAAAATAGCAGAACTGATTTTTGACACTATGGCCATGATCAGAGACAACTGGACACATTATAGAAATATCTATAAAATTTCTACTCCCACTTATAGAAACGATCATGCTTTGAGTATTGCTTTGTTGACAGTCAACGGCCACACTTTGAATCATGCCAGCATACCATGGCAGTTGGCCAGTTTGACACCCGAGCATGGTCTCTCACAAATGGATCAAGACCAATATCGTGTGGATTTTGTCAACACAGAAGGCCGACCACGCTGGATAGAACTGCGCCAAGATTTCCATGCCATGGGCAAACAACAACTAGGAGACATCGTTGCCAGTGGTAACTCATGAACGCGGATATCTGATTCCGGCCATTGGCGCAGAATATGAACGTTGTGCTCACCAATTGAGTGCCAGCATTCTACATTTTCATCCCAAAGCACACGTGACCATTGTAACCGAAGACATGTTACCCCACGGCAATCAAGGAGGATGGGCCAACGACTGGCAGATGTTTGCCGTAAGTCCTTATCGAGAAACTATCAAACTAGAAGCCGATATGATTGCCGCTGGACCTGTAGACCATTGGTGGACCTTGTTTGAACTGCGTGATGTTGTGATCAGTCAAGGCGCAAGAACCTATCGCGACGAACCAGCCACGTCGCGATTTTACAGAAAATGTTTTGATGAGAATCATTTGCCTGATGTATATAATGCCATTACATATTGGAGACTCAGTAAAACTGCACAGGAATTTTTTGCCTTGGTAAAAAATATATTCCAATGTTATGGGCAATTTAAGACGTTATTGAAATTTCCTGATGATCAGCCCAGCACAGATTTGGTATATGCCATGGCAGCGCAGATCATGGGTCCTGAACGTATCACATTACCCAAGGGCTTGGGTCCCACTATCGTGCATATGAAACAGCATATCAATACCCTGCAGTGCCCGGACTGGACACAGGAATTGATCTGGGAAAATGATCCTTTTAGGATAAACACTATTGCACAGAGAGGTTTCGTGCATTACCATCAGAAGGAGTGGTCAAATGAGTAACGATCAAGAACGTATCAAACACAGTCGTAGAATCAGCAAAACACGCGACGCTGAAATACGTCAAGTCCGTATTGCCCGAGCACATGGTATTTCTGTAAAAGAATATCACAGATACGCCAAACACCATGCCATGAACTGTGGCAGACCCAATTGTTTGCTATGTTCAAATCCAAGAAGGACCTGGCGAGAAAAAACAATCCAAGAACAGAAATTTGAAAAACAAATAGCCGCAGATCAACGAAGGAAAGATGACTAACGAAACCACAGAAAATTTTATCAAAGCATGGTCTGAGTTTGAATGGCCGGACTCAAAACCCATATTCTTTCGTTTGTATTACAACGATGACGGCTCTCCTAAATGTTACAGTATGGAGGAGTTTCCTGGTAAGTATGTTGACATTGACGCAAATACTTTTGCTCGCAGACCCTGGAATGTGCGTGTGGTCGAAGGCAAATTAAAGTATATTGACCCGCCTGTCACAGTTAGAAAAATACAACCAAATTCTGGATCTGGAACTTGTTGCGATCCCAGAGATGTTTGTGTCGTAGTAACCAATAAAAAGCCTCATACTAAATGGAATCAAACAACCAATGAAATCAGTTGACCTAGCAGATCTTGACTGTATCTACCTGACCTATGACGAACCCCAACGCGAAGAGTTTTGGGTGAAAATTCGTAACATGGTGCCCTGGGCCAAACGTGTGGATGGAGTAAAAGGTAGCGATGCCGCACACAAGGCAGCTGCCGAGGCCAGCGACACAGAACGTTTTGTTCTCATTGATGGTGACAACATTCCCAGCGAACAGTTTTTTAATCTCACGCTGGAGTTTTCTACAGAGCAATATGAACAGGCAGTGTTTCGTTGGCGGGCTAGGAATCATGTCAATGGACTCATGTATGGCAACGGCGGACTTAGTAGTTGGACCAAGGAGTTTGTGCGCAACATGCGCACTCACGAAGCCACTGATGGATCAGTAGAAACTCAAGTAGAGTTTTGTTTTGATCCGCTCTATTGGGCCATGCACGATTGCTACAGCACCACCTACCCCAATGGATCGGCTTTTCATGCCTGGCGTGCTGGTTTTAGAGAAGGCGTAAAAATGTGCCTGAACAAGGGTGCCCGGCCCACGTTACAAGAATTCAAACAGCGTGTGCATCATAGAAATCTGGATCACCTGACCATATGGCACAATGTGGGTAGAGATGTAGAACACGGCATCTGGGCCATGGCCGGCAGCAGGATGGGCACTTACATGACCATGCTCACAGAATGGGACCATCGCCAGGTGCAAGACTTTGCTGTGTTGGCAGATCTATGGCAGACAGTGGAAACCAGTGATCCAGAAATCTTGGCAGGGCGAATCGCTCAAGACTTGGTCACGCAACTGGATTTGCCCATAAATCGTCTTGGCGAAAATGAAAGTGCGTTCTTTAAACATCATTACCGATCCAACTGGCACAATCAAGGCGTCATGATCAGAGAAATAGATGTTATAAGGCAACAAGAAGGATGGTAAACAAAGGAGACGAAGTTTCTAGTAACTTCAAATCAAAATTTTTAAGCAGTGCAGAACAGATGAAGCAAGACCTTGGGCCTGCACTTTGTCTGGCCAAATGGAAGCAGGTCAGTTTGCACTTGCCTACTGGACTCAACAACAGTTGCTATCATCCACCCTTGCATGAGATACGTGTGGAAGACATAGGTCGTGGTGGCACAGGCTTGCACAATACAGAACACAAAAAACAACAACGTAAAATGATGTTGGCCGGAACCAAACCTGCTGAATGTCAGTATTGTTGGAACATGGAAGTCAACGACAAACTCAGTGATCGTCATTACAGATCAGGAGAGCCGTGGGCCGCCAAAGACTTTGATTCAATTAAAAAAAGCACAGGAGATGAAGATGTCGTTCCCAGTTATGTTGAAGTTAATTTTAATCATGCCTGCAATCTTGCTTGTAGTTATTGCAGTCCGCAATTCTCTAGTACCTGGCAACAAGAGGTGGAACGTTGGGGTGGGTATCCGACAACAACTATTCATAACGATCCCAGCCATTTTGTGGGTCGTAATCGTCCTATACCTGCCAGAGAGACCAATCCCTATGTAGATGCTTTCTGGTCTTGGTGGCCAGATTTATACAAAGAATTAACACATTTTCGCATGACCGGTGGCGAACCCATGCTGGACCGGAATACCTATCGAGTGTTTGATTATGTGCTGGCCAATCCCAAACCCGATCTACATCTCAACGTCACCAGCAATTTCAGTGTGGATGAAAAGTCCTGGCAGAAATACAAAGACTATGTGAAACGTCTTTGTGAAGGCGAAAAGATCGAACACTTCATGCAGTATATCAGCCTAGACAGCTTTGGACCACAGGCCGAATACATCAGGCACGGGCTTGACTTTGACTTATTATGGGATCGTGTGAATCAATTTTTAACAGAGATACCAGGTCGTAACAGCGTAACGTTTATAGTGACCATGAACAATCTCAGCGTCACTGGCCTGCCCAACCTGTTTGCAGGTATCTTGGGTTTAAGGAAAATTTACAGCCAAACATATCAGCGTGTGTGGTTTGATACCCCGGTGCTTCGTCAACCCACCTGGCAGAGCCTACAGCTCCTGCCTGAAAGCTATGTGGAACAACTGGAATACCTGTGGGCTTGGATGATCAGACAAACAGAAACGCCAGAAACCAGATTTCAAGGATTCAAAGATTATGAAATCGCCCGCTTGGATCGAGACATAGCCTGGATGAGGGATGGACAGAAATTGGACAAAACATACATAGACCGTAACAAGGCAGACTTTTATAGATTTTTCAATGAGCACGATCGCCGGCGAGGCACAGACTTCTTGAATACCTTCCCAGAAATGACAGCCTGGTGGCAGGAATGTGAGTATCATGCTCGGCAATCGTAAGGTCATAGTTGACAGTTTCTGCGAAGTCAAAGAATTAACATCTCAGTTTGAAGATGCACAGTTCTACGGATTTGACAATCATGACATTGTGCCTGGAGCTATCTATATTGTCAGTCGACAGACCTTTCACAAAAACATTGAACTGATTCGTGATCTAGCTCACCGACAAATAATATTACCGGTGCTGGGCAATCCGGCCGAAGGCAGCGAAACTATACTGTCGCAGATCATGCAATTGAATATCATGCAATTGCTACAACAACGCCGCATAGCCATAATTGGTGGAGGTCAAATACAAAAGGACATTCCGTGTTTTACATTTGAAAATTTTTTACCAAAATTGCTGGATTATCAGGAAAATCTCAACGCAATTGAATCCTACAACAATCTATGGAGCGAACTTAGACCTTATAAATTTTTGTTTTTGAATGGGCGTGCCAGACCGCATCGTAGAACTCTGTTACAAAGATTGCATGATTTGTTGCCACAGGCCATTTGGACCAATCTAGATGCCACACACGGACAACCGATCAAGTTGTTGGATCCAGGCTACGAATTTGAATTTTATAAAAGCAACATAGGTCTTGAACATCATGGTTTTGCCAAATATGATCTTTTCAACAACGAGTGGGGCGAAATATATCTCAAAGATACACCTTATCTTGACACATATTTTAGTCTTGTCACAGAAACTGTGTTTGATTATCCCCATAGTTTTAGAACAGAAAAGATCTGGAAGCCCGTGGCCATCGGGCACCCATTTGTAGTAGTTGCCAACCACGGATACTATCGTGACTTACGCAATCTAGGATTTAAAACTTTTGATCCATTGATTGATGAAAGTTTTGATCTTGTTGAGGACAACGGCCAAAGGCTCGAAAGGCTGGCGCAACAAGTAGAATGGTTGTGCCAACAAGATCTTGCAAAGTTTGCAAGAGAATCGTATAATATATGTAAATACAATCAGCAACATCTTGCCGAACTTAGTGTTCAAGTCAGGCAAGAATTTCCTGATCGCTTTGCCCAATTTATCAGCCAATATCAATGAATGATTTAGAATTCCGTCGTCAAGTCCTGGACACTAAGAGTGCCAGCTTTTGTGCAGCCAAGTGGTACAACGCAACCATATGGCTGGGATCAGGCATGACCACCAGTTGTCATCATCCTCCGGCACACAAAGTCAGTGTAGAAGAAGTTGAAGCTAATCCTCGGGCCTTGCACAACACTGGGCAAAAGAAAGACGATCGTCGCAAAATGCTAGTCGGCGAACGTCCTGCAGGTTGTGAATACTGCTGGAAGATCGAAGACATGGGTGTAGATGCTATCAGCGACCGTGTGTATAAAAGCAAAATATATCCTATTCAAGCCCTGGATGAAGCATTTGCAACACCCGTTGATGCCGATGTAAATCTACGCACTTTGGAAATTGCCTTTGATAGAACTTGTCAATTCGCTTGTAGTTATTGCAATCCAGCCTTTTCTAGCAGCTGGGTCAAGGATATCAAAAACAACGGACCCTATCAAAATTTAGTCAGTGATGGCCGAAATCACTTTACACATGAACATGGTTCGGCGCAGTTGTATCGCTTTGGTGAACAGAATCCCTACGTTGATGCTTTCTTTCGTTGGTGGGAGACTGATTTACATCAAACACTGCAGGAGTTACGAATCACTGGCGGGGAACCGCTCATGTCTGGGGACACATGGAAACTGTTAGATTGGTTCAAAACGCACAAAGGGCAAACAAAAACAAGATTGGCTATAAACTCAAATCTTGGAGAAGAGGTTGATTTAGATCGACTGCTGGACAGCGTAGATGGTGTTTATGAATTCGACATTTACACTTCTAATGAAAGTGTCGGAGCCCAAGCCGAATATATCAGAGATGGGTTGAACTGGAAATCTTGGACAAACAATCTTGACAAAATATGTGCCAGTGGAAAAATACACTGGCTACATGTCATGTGCACCATAAACGCTTTGTGTTTAGATGGGTTGCCAGAGTTTTTAGATTTCATGATGGAAAGCAAAATGAAATATGGTAGAGATTATCCCATGTTTACTTTAAACATTTTGCGATTTCCTAGTTTTCAAAGTCCGCTGGTTTTACCTGCAGAAATTAAGACTGTGTATAAAAATAGACTACAAGAATGGAAAAATAAACATCAGGACAACAAGTTGTTGCATGAGCATGAATTAAATCATTTACAACGATTGATTGATTACTTAGACGTGGTAAAAACTCCGCACAGCGAATCATTTGATATGTCCAAGCTCCACAATGATTTTAAACAGTTTTACACTCAATACGATCAACGTCGAAACAAAGATTTTGTCAAAACTTTTCCTGTGTTGAATGAATGGTATCAACAATTATGAGCAACCTAAGCAATTACAATTGGAAAGATCGCATACCCAATTATATACGAGTTGAAGATCTAAGCCAAGATCAACAACACAAACTCATGCATAGCCAACATTTTTGCATGTTGCCCTGGATACACTTGCATGCCTGGCCCGATGGTCGTGCCTATCCATGTTGTCTGGGTGTGGCACAGCATCCTGTGGGCAATTTCAAAGAAAAAAGCATGCGAGAGATCTGGAACGACGAGCCCATGCGTGAGATGCGCAGGAACATGCTGGCTGACCGTCCTTGCAAACAGTGTAGTGATTGCTACGAACAAGAGGCCGCGGGCTTTGCCAGCATGCGTAACAACTCAAACAAGAGTTTTGGTCACCGCATAGACGAAATCAATCAGACCTTGCCCGATGGATCGTTGCCTGACATGCGTCTACATTATTGGGATGTGCGTTTCAGCAACATCTGTAATTTGAAATGTCGCAGTTGTGGCAGCATTTTCAGCAGCCGTTGGTATGACGATGATGTCAAACTCTGGGGCAAACCGTTGAGACCCCGAGTGCAATTTGCTGGACGCCACGAGGAAGATGTGTGGGAACAAATGCAAGAACATATTCCGCATCTGGATCAGATTTACTTTGCCGGCGGTGAACCCTTGATCATGGAAGAGCACAACAGGATTCTCAAACTGTTGATTGAAAAAGGCAACACTCGGGTAAGACTGATCTACAATACCAACCTGACCGAGTTGAAGTTCAAAAAGGAAAGCGTGTTGGATCTGTGGAAGCATTTTCCCACAGTGTGCGTGGCTGCCAGTCTAGATGACATGGGTGAACGTGCTGCCGTGATCCGCAGCGGAACCGACTGGTCTCAAGTCGAACAAAACATAAGAGATCTCAAACGTGAATGTCCACACATAGACTTCATGATCAGTCCCACACTGAGCATGATGAACATCTGGAATTTTGTCAACTTCCATCGTTACATGATCGATCAGGGATTTATCGAGCCCAAGGACTTTAACTTGAACATCTTGCAAGGACCCAAGGATTACAGGATTGACATGTTGCCCTTGGATATCAAGCTAAGGTTCAAACAGCAATTTGAACAACACATAGAGTATCTCAGACCCATTGACACTATCCAGCGTGCTGTGGGCGGATTTGAAGGCGCCATTGCCTTTATGATGGCCACAGACAACACGCATTTGTTACCAGACTTTTGGCGAACAGTCAATGACCTTGATTGGAGTCGCAATGAAAGCCTGTTGAAAGTGGTGCCGGAACTGGAATGCATAATCCAATATCGTCCCAAAGAAACCAGAGTTCCCTTGAAATGAACATACCACACGACAAATTCTGCGTGTTGCCCTGGATCAGCCTGGAAACCAGTCCCATCGGCACGGTAAGGCCCTGTTGTTTGGCCGAGGAAGAAATTGTAGATGATGCTGGCCACAAGTTTGATTTAAACACTGCCAGTTTTGCTGGCATACAACACAGTAATTACATGCAGGATCTGCGCCAGCAGTTCCTTGACAAGAAACAACCACAGACTTGCCGCAAGTGTTGGAGAGAAGAACGTGCAGGTCGTATCAGCAAACGCATGCATACCTTAGATAGACTCAAGCACATGATTCCCGACCAGCCTTGGACACGTGATGCACGACCACTCATGTTTTTGGATCTCAAACTAGGAAACATCTGCAATCTCAAGTGTAGGATCTGCGGATCGTGGAGTAGCAGCACTTTTGCCACAGAAGAGTTGGCCAATCTCGGAGCCAACGAAGATCGCAAAACAAATCATCATTATGTGATGTTGCGTCAAGGAGCCTGGCCCAGAGAGAATCTCACATTTTGGTCGGAGATAGATCAAATCAGTGAACAAATTACCTATATTGAATTCACCGGTGGTGAACCGTTCATGATACAAGAACATTTTGATCTTCTACAACGCTTGGTGGATCGAGGCCTGGCTCACCGCATTGAAATACATTACAATACCAATGGCACACAATGGCCGGAGCAAGCCGAACACATATGGCAACATTTTAAAACAGTGGAAATTGCATTCAGTATCGACGATATTGGTCCAAGATTTGAATATCAACGCAGCAACGCAGTATGGTCCGAAGTGGCAGAAAACATACAAAAATTCAAAGCCATGCAGAACAGACTCAACAATATTCAACTGCAAGTTTGCAGCACGGTCAATGTGTTTAATGTGTATTATCTTGAGCATTTGGCCAATTGGATAGACACACAGGCATTTGATTTTGTGTATTGGAACATGATGCATGAAGCCTATTACTTCAGTATCAACACCTTGCCAGAATCAGCCAAGCAGTCAGTTACACAGCGATTACAGCAGGCACAGGTTTCTCAACTGCATCGTGTTGAATTTGACAGGATCATTGAGTTCATGAACAATGGTGTCAGTTTGGATGGGTTTATACTGCGCATGAAAATTGCCGACCTAGATAGAAAACGACAACAGAACCTGCTGTCAGTGGAGCCTGAATTTGCCACAATCATAGACTATACAGGACCATGAGCAAGATAACAATGTTGGTAGATGACACTGTGTATTTGGCTTTTTGTTTGTATTGGACCAACCTTCTCATCGCTGATGATCTAGATATAAAACGTTATAATCCTGCAGAGTCATACAGTCTGCAACACACAGTGTGTTATGTAAGTTACAGAAATCCGCAACCTCTATGGATCCAGCCACTTGTGGATCGGGGATTTAAAGTCATAGTTGATCATTTATGGGACGGCGATGTAGACACTGTGAGTTGCGCAGATCACAATCAATTGATGTTGCGCAATGCCAATTGGCTTTGGTATCACAGTTGTGTTGAATGGTCGCATTTGGGCTACGACAAATACAAACCTAACCCTCATAGATCAAAAATCTTTTTCATGCCCATGAATCGACAAGAATGGCACAGAGACTTGATTGTGGATTCCTTGCGTGATGTGCTAGATCGTGCTCTATGGAGTTATATTGCACAAAACAAAACTTTGCCCAATGATGTAAGCACCACAGGACAAGTCAGTTGGCGTTCTTATTTTGATCCAGACTGGTATGATTCTACAGGATTCAGTGTGGTAGCAGAAAGCTACATGCGGACCGACAGTTGGTTGTTGAATCCCAGAGACAGTCATGAAAATTACAAAACCGAAGTCAGTGAAAAAATATTCAAACCCATGATGGGCTATCATCCGTTCATGGTGTTTGGCAGCGCACACACTTTGAAATATCTACACAGAGAAGGATTTGAAACATTTGAAAATCTGTTTGATGAAACCTACGACGACGTGTTGTCAGATCTGCCCAGACATCAAGCCGTGAGTCAAAGTGTTTTACAGGCCGTAGACGACTGGAATCAAGGTCGCATAGGCATAGATACGATCTCACAGAAAAAACTTGAACACAATCATGACAGATTGTTTGACACAGCTTTGGTCAAACGCAGAGTAAAAGATGAGATTGTGGCAGACATTATGGAATTTGTTGAGCGATGAAAACCATATACATCTGTGGAGACAGTTTCAGCACACCAGATCCAGAATACGGCGCATGTTGGGTAGATCTCTTGGAAAAATCCTTGGCGGGTCGAGCACAAGTGATCAATCTGAGTTCGGTCAGTGCCAGCAATCTTTTGATCAGTATCCAATGCCAACAGGCCATAATACATCGAGCAAATTTTGTGATCGTTCATGCCACCACGGTCACACGAGGGGAAGTTGCTGTAAAGGACTCAACTACAAAAAGTCTCTGGGACAGATTTGATCAAGACGATTTGGTAAGTTTCAGTATTTTTAGACCCTATCGCAGTGCGTTGACCTCGGCGCAACAACATGACATTCAAAATTTTTACAGCAGATATTTTGATTTAAACTTGGCCATCTATAGAGATCAATGCATAATTGAAAACACTCTAGATCGATTGGTTCACAGTCGTATTCCTTTTTTGTTTGATCAAGGCGGATTTGAACATGCCAAATTTGCAGAATCACAAAAGATTTATTTTGAAAACTGGAATCATTATCGTAGTGCTGTAAATCTGTGGGATCATGGCGAAACCGCAGAAGAACGACCTTACTTTCATATCAAAGACCCACACATTCATCAAGAAGTTGCTGATTATTACTCAAGAGAAATAGGCCAACATCTATGACACGTCCTCCAACCTTGTGCATGGCACCTTGGACCCATACCTATCTAAGTCCCCAGACTGAACGCAGAATGTGCTGTGCCAGCCGAGAACCAGCACAGAGTTTTGAACAATATATAGATACCGAGACGGGCACAGGTCAATATCATCCGATCACCCTGGAACAACATTGGAACAGTCAGCATATGAAGAGCGTCAGGCGCAGAATGCAGGCCGGAGAAACTCTGCCTGAATGTGCTGTATGCAATGACAAGTTATTAAATACTGATGTATATCGCGATTACTTTAATCACCTGTTTGGTCACAAGTATGAAGAATGCATGGCTGCCACAGATGAAACCGGCCACACTACCCTACAACCGGTAAGCTGGGATTACAGATTCAGTAACCTTTGTAATTTTAAATGTAGAATGTGCGGAGACATGTTGAGCAGCAGCTGGGAAGTTGAGCAACGACAGCACGACATGATAGATTGGTCAAATCCAAAAAACAATTGGATGCGACCGGGCATTAGAAACGAAATTGCGCAGTTTCAAGACACACAGATTGAACAGGAATTCGCAGAAGCAGTTGAACAACACAGAATTGAAGAAGTTTACTGGGTGGGAGGCGAACCACTCATGTATGAACAACACTGGCGCTACATGCGCAGAATAATTGAATTAGGAGATGGACCACGTGTTTACGCTAGATACAATACTAACCTTAGCCGTGTGGACTACCGCGGCTGTAATCTTTATCGTGATGTGCTATCATTTATACGCGATTGGCAAATTTGTGCCAGCCTCGACGGAACAGGAGCCACAGGAGAATACATCCGAACCGGTCTGGACTATGCCTCCTGGCTAGCTAACTTCCAACAAGGACGTGAACTGGCCACCAACCGCAGGCAGATGCGAGTGGATTTTACCTTGACTTTGCCAGGTCTGTTTGAAGTTGAAAACATAAACTTACTAGCTCAGAGCCTGGACGTGGATGTGTTGGCCAAGGTGGTTTTTAGCTTTACTCCAGATATTATCATGAGTCCCTTGGCCCTGCCCAGATCATTGCTGGACGATACCGTGGACCGTTTGGTGGATGGTCTACCGACGGGTGCTTTACAGGATGTGTTGTTACAACTCAAACAACGTCCTACTTTTGCAGAACAATGGCCCGACACTTGGCAACCTGCTCTTGCAAAAGGCAAGCGCCGTGTGCTAAAATTAGAACAAATACGTGGTGACACCTACACCATGTCTGACATACTAAGACCCAACAAAGAAATATATGACTGGTACCAATCAATCCCTACTTGATGTTGTTGAAATAGAACTGGGCACACCGCAAGATTCGTTGCGAGTGTATGTCAACGTATACAACAACAGTTTGAGCCACAAATGGTTGGCAGCCCTAAATCATTTGATAGCACAACGATATCATCTTGAAAAAAATTATTGTTTTTTGGGTTTTGCCGACGGACCCAGAAATGGTGCCTACATACTGGAACAAATCAATCTCAGCATCCAAGCTATCAATGAATCCACTATAGATTATCACATACAAGATAGTTTTGACATCAATAACAGTGTCAACAGTCAAGGTGGAATCAATCATGAGCATTTCAATCAGCTGCACAGATATTTTGAAGATCTGCAGGGCGGCAGTGGACATATCAGCGACTATTACTGGCAAGCCGACAATGAGACACGCTGGCACATACGACAGTTGAATTTGCTGTGTCACGAATTTGAATCATGGCAATTGAGCTGGCGTAAAAAACACACTGCACCCGAATGGCAAAGACCCAGCCAACTAATGTGTTGGTTGAATGCACCAAGATTTGTGTTGGATGAAACTGATTACGAACTGTTTGGCATAGAAACCATAAATCGCAGTCTGGGCGGAGTATATGTGGGTGTGAACAAGGCCGTGGGCAAACATCACTGGGAAGTGTTCCAAGATGAAGGTCGCGACAGCCGCATAGGCGAGCTCACGACCACCAGCTTGAAAGCACAGACCGAAGCTGCCGGTGACTTTGACATAGAATGGGCCAACAATCCTGGCACATTTCCATGGCAGATCAAACAGTTGGCAGAATTTAGACAGTGGTTGCAAGCCAATGGATTTGATCCCGAAGACAAGAGCCTGACTATTGGACATCCGCAGGTGGGGCAAGTTGATTTGATGCGCAGTTTTGGCACAGAAGATTACCGTGAGATTTGGCCGCAATTAAATACTCATCTAAATGTGCTGGCCCTAAGAACCAGTTCAGCTGAGGCCAGCTATGATTATTCTTGGTCAGACCCTGACTACATGCAACAACAAATAAGGAACTTGAAATGAAGTGGATTCGTAATCTCATTGATAAAATTCGTTTAGAAATACGGTATCGCAAAAAGTTAAAAGAACTACGCAAGCGAGATCCTTTTATCTATAAATGAAACATCAATATATTCTTGGCATCAGTGCTGGATTTCATGACGCAGGTGCTTCCTTGATTCGAGGGGATGGAGAAATTGTATTTGCTGGACACAGTGAACGCTATAGTAAACAAAAAAATGACGCCAATCTATGTAATTCGTTGTTGACGGAGTTTTGCAATTATGAAATAGACGTCATTGCTTACTATGAACGTCCTTGGCTCAAACAATTGCGTAATTTACGATCAGGACAGGGCATAGACTGGAACAACATCACTGTCAATCAAGTTTTAAAAAATCAGCTGGGCACATGGTTGCAACAACCGCCTCGACAGGTTAAAACATACAATCATCACCTGAGCCATGCGGCCGCAGGTTTCCAAACAAGTCCATATGATCGAGCCACTTGTGTGGTCATAGATGCCATAGGCGAGTTTGACACAGTGAGCATTTGGGGAGCAGAATATGACAAAAATAATCATGCGCAGTATAAGAAACTTTGGAGCCAGAGTTACCCAAGGAGCATCGGGCTCTTTTATAGTGCGATTACTCAGCGAGTTGGCCTACACCCGCTAGACGAAGAATACATAACCATGGGCATGGCTGCCTGGGGCGAACCACGATATGTGGAAGAATGTCGGGCATTATTAAAAGATAATTTGCACATAGGTATAGATCCAGATTGGTTGCCCGGCGCCGACAACGAAGACATAGCGGCCAGTGCCCAAGTTTTAACAGAAGAATTGATATATACCATAATGCGTCGTGCCAGAGACTTTGGATGGAGCTCAAACTTGGTCTACATGGGCGGCGTGGCCTTGAATTGTCTTGCCAATAGAAACCTAGGTGAATACTTTGAAAATATTTGGATCATGCCTTGTCCTGGCGATGCTGGCAGCAGTCTTGGTGCTGCCGCACTGGCCCACGGTCGACGCCTCCACTGGCGTGATGCGTTCTTGGGCCATGAAATCGCAGGAACGTATCCTGTTGGCGCCATCGTTGATCATTTACAGTCACATCAGATCGCTGGAGTTGCTAGTGGACGAGCAGAATTTGGACCCCGAGCCCTTGGAAACCGAAGCCTCCTCGCCGACCCCCGAGGAATACATATAAAGGATCAAGTCAATGAAATCAAACGCCGCCAAAAGTTTAGACCATTTGCGCCAGTTATCCTGGCAGAACAAGTGGATGCAGTTTTTGATATGCCCCTTAGGTGGAGTCGTAGCCCTTATATGCAGTCAGTCGGAACTTGTAAGCGTCCTGACTTATATCCTGCTGTGTGTCACGTGGACAATACTAGCCGAGTTCAAACGGTTGAAGCTGATGGCTCAGGCATTAGACGACTTTTAGAAGCTTGGTATGCTAGAACAGGTTGCCCTATGTTGTTGAACACCAGTCTCAACATACGTGGCGAACCCATGGTCAATGATCGTGCCGATGCCGATAGATTTGAACAACGATATGGTGTGAGGGTTTTCAGTTAAAGATAGGTTTCAAGCCCGCCGCGTCTGCGTAGGTCTTGGGTGCAACAACTGATACCACCATCCCAGAAATAACTGTGGCGTAGCTCACTGATGATAGGATTGATCCTGTGCTTTTTGCAGAAATCAAACACATCTTTGTTGTAGGCACTGAATATCACGTTCTCTTCATCTAACACCAAGCAGTTGACATCGAACACTGTTTCTGCTACAAAACCTGTCCACTTGTTCAGATAGGTATCAACAAAGGCAGTGAATTCAGGAGTAGGAGTTTGACCTTGTACATACCATGCACCTGGCGATTCTTCATACTTGAACTTGCCTACTTCCATGGCAGCCCATATTGAACTATCCCAGATCTTTAACACTTCCCAACCTGGAAAATCTCTAGCCAGGTCAAGATTTACGTCATGTTTTGAGCTTAGGATCACTCCGGGTTTCAAAATAGCAAACACAGCATCGCCGTGCCCGTCTGTGACAGCTTCGTGTATGCGATATTCAGGGCCCAGACAGTTGTCCACAATCCAGCGAGTTTGTTCTGGTCGTAGGAAGTCACTGTTGTCAAAGAACACATCACGCCCTACACGCACAATGCATGAAGCCGACGCACCGTTTAGTATGCAGTCAGGATCCCATTGGCCTCGATGTGGATTGACCACTTGATCAGCGTAGTCGGCGCAAATCTCGTCCAGCTCGGGCATATTGAGCACACGCAGCAGTTTTTGTCCCAGACTGATTTGCCAGTCTCTAGGGGTAAGTGGAGGCAAAGGTGCCCCACCTCCTTCGGTTTGGAACCATACAAATTGATCCTTGGCTGGCAAATTAGGTCTACGAACTCTAGCACCATACTGTTCTATGGTCTTCTGCAAGTTATCAAGATCTTCTTGGGTTTCGGCCAAGATCTGTTGCAGTTGATTGCGAACTTGGGGGTTATCAATAAAATCAAAGTAGTCCGGGCTATATGCACGGCCCACAATGACTTCTTCAAGAGGTTGCCAGCTGGTATAAGAGTTTATCATATAAGGTATTTAATCTGTCGCGTTTTGACGCCAAAAAATGTTGTTGATTGTGTTGGACATCATCCAAACATCTGGCAAACCAGGTATCTGGATCCTGTGCCTGTATCTGTTCAATGGCATGTAATGCTTTTTGCCAGCGACGTGTGTTGTCTGTTTCTAGATCGTAACTGTTGTCGATCACATGATCAAAAGTTCGGTATCCTAGATCTCTCAGGGCTTGTAGGCTGCCATGCGCACCCACTACCACAAAAGGTTGTCCGTGCTTGATTGGTTTGAATGTTTTCTCTGTGAGAAATGCACCACCACTTTGATCTGCATCAAAATGTGTTTCTATTACAATGTGACAATAACTTTCAGTGTAATGAGTGGGCACGTGTAGATGATGATCGTTGTGTTGGTCAGCATTGAGATTGTCGCAGGCATAGGGACCCAGTTCGACAAATTGAGAAACTTGATGAGCAAGATCCAAGGTGTCAATTTCAATGGGATTATCGGCTGGATCGTCGCCCACGGTGATATCGGTGTTGTAACTCCATTGACTGTGGTCCAATATACCAGCACGCTGTAGATCAGCCATGACCGTGGCCCGCCACCACTTGTGGGTGCGATTCAATATGGTAAAAAGATATGGTCTAGTGCCGAAATGCACAGGCGTGGCTTCTACTTCATGATTGCGATGCCAATACAACAATTCATGATCTGGGAACCAATAAAAATTCTTGATTGAATTGGCTGCGGTGTTGCCTGATATAAATCGATAGCAATTGGAATCTACTCCATGTTGTTCACACAGATTGTCAAGTCTTTGTTTTATACGCCAAGGATTGTCGCCTTCGTGATAGTAAAACAACACTGTGAGTTGTTGTTCAAATACCTGGGTTGGTATTAGACCAATGTAATCAATGTTGAAATCAAAAAAACCCAGGCCGATGGTGTAAAAATTATCATTGCCGTTGCTGTCCTGTAACTTTTTTATGTTGTAAGCGAAGTCATGAGTGGCACAATGTTCATGCAATTCGCAAGGCACAGTGTAAGGCCAATGATATCTGAATTGTCTCCATTCACTGGTGTATGGTTGTGCCGACCATTCCGCCAAAGCAGGATATGCTTTGTTTTTTAATATTGTATCGGTTGCAAAATTAAATTCGTAGGCCATTTAACATTGTTGATAATTCGGTCCACAGCACATCTGTAAAGCCACCACGATAGAAATGATTGTAGTTATGCTCCACTATGGGCACACAGGCCCGATGGATGTGCAATCGTTCTTTTACACTTAGACTGTCTAGGTCTTTGAGTAGACCGGTAACTTTTTCTACACGGCGTATGTCATCGGTATCTTGATCGTAGCTTTCATCGAAAATGTCAGCAAAGGTTCTAAATCCATACTCCTGCAGGTAAGCCAAACTGCCTGCTGGTGCTACCAACACAAACGGCATTTCAAGTGCTATGGACTTGAATGTTTTTTCTGTGATGTGTGTTCTCTTCCCAAAGTAAACAGTTTCGGTTGGCACGTAGATCAAGCTATCCTGTGCTTCGGCAAAATTCCCTAACCAGCACGAAGTCATTTGTTGTGTTTCTTCGCCAGAGAACAGCCTGGGCAGATCGGCTTGATCAAACACTTGCACAATGTCAGAATACGTGTTACAATATTTTAAAGCCACGGTGCTGATATCTACATTTTCATAAGTGCAGATCCGTGGTGCCGAAATATGATTGTGCTCAAGATTATTTTTAAAAACATTATAAAGAAACAACACACGGTGATCACGTTTCCCAGCCACGATTCGATTTGGACTCATAAATGTTTTGGAAGGATTTCTGTCTCTGGCTCTAGGTATTAAAAAACTTTTATCGTAACCTCTAAACCAATCTTGACAGGCCCACCCATGATAAAAATAATAATGACTGCGCCAGCCGTATCGTTGTGTCAGCGCATCTACATTGTGTCCTCTTTCACTGACTATAACATGACCAGGTGGTTTGACAATGATGTCATCGTTGCGTATGATCACGTCTCGAAACAAAGCATCATATAGATCTGGATCCACTGGTTCTTGATCATGAAAAAACACATAATCGTTTTCTATGATATCATCTCTGCCAAGATTAAATAAATGTTCAGGTCCAGTATGTCCGGGTGGATCACAAAAGAACATTCTAGTTCCGGGACGATTTTTTTCCAGCCAGGGCCAAAATGTATTGTTGTAAATTTCATCTATTCTAATCATGTTTGACGTTTTTTATTCTGGGATCCGTCCTAATTTGTTTGCACATGAACAAGAAGCCAATGACCTTGAGCATGCACAACAACTGAGTAGGACTAGATATTTTTGGTGGATAAATTATTTAACTGATTACTCGCAATGGGATTTTCTTTGGGAACCAACACCCTGGGAAAGCGAATACACGCACACATGGCCCAGTCAGCATCATGAATATTCTGGAACCTATCTTGTTCCCAAACATGCCAAGCACACCGAGTATAAATTTCATCGTGAAATTCTGCCATTGCGGGCTATGCCCAATAACTACCAGGTATTGTTGGATCATGTAGCGTTTGATTTTACATGGCATCCTCATCCCATGGATCCTCCTTATATCTACGTGTTTGGCAATCAATGGTGGCCAGCAAACAAAATGGCCACTGTAGAGTATCATGTGCCTGGAGCAACAGAACGCAAATACATGGATCATCCTCGCGCACAGTTGACCGAACATTATCACAATCTCTGGCACACTTTAAAAGACTGTGAATGGGACTACTCGTGGGTTCCGGATCCAGGAGACCCTCCTTATATCTATGTGTTTGGCAATCAATGGTGGCCTTCGACAAAGATGCCTACGGTAGAGTATCATGTGCCTGGAGCAACAGAACGCAAATACATGCCCTGGCCCAAGGCCACATTGTTGACCAACAAGCAACATTGGACCGTTCCTGAAGGCCTTGATCCAGACAGCATAGATCTGTCCTGGGTGCCTGATCCTGGTAATCCTCCTTACACGTATCAGTTTGGAACACAATGGCAAAAGACCGGCGGACCGATCTATACCGTGCCTGGCGCCACAGAAATCAAATACGAGCCCTATCCGCGAGCAGAAAAAATCAGCACAGATCCACACTGGACCATTCCAGAAGGCGCAGACGCAGAGAGTTTTGATTGGACCTGGCATCCCGACGCCACCGAAGAACCTTACACATATCAATTTGGCACCCAACATCAACGCACTGGAGGACCTCAATATCACGTGCCCGGCGCCACAGCAGTCAAGTATGTGGATCAAATACGTATCAAAACCGAACGAGTTGCCACTGCTATCTACGAAATAGATCACATGTGTGGCAATGCAGGAGCTATACCCAACACAACCAAGGTTGCAAGATACTTTGACAACTATCTTGATACCCTGCGTAGACTGGCTCGCAACATACCCGATGAACATGAATTTGTCTGGATATGTAGTAGCATCTGCGACTACACGGATTTTGATTTTAGCTGGCATCCAGAACAATGGCAAGCAACCATGTTGCATGTGTTTGCATCAGACGGCGAAAAATTTGGCGATACATTTTTTATGCATGTGCCCACATTCAAATATCGCAGTGAAAAGTTACAATTGCTAGATTGGTATGACCTCAACTTTGTAGGAATCACAGTGCCACGTAGGTCCTTGCCAGTGATTAAACACGAGTTTGACACTCACGTAGAAGCTGTCAAGACCATGGACTGGGCAGGACCTTTGGCAGTGTTTACAACCGGTCCGGTTGAACAAACACCTCCAGTGCCCTTGTGGAGAGAAAAAACCAAGACTGTTGTTCCTTTGAGTGCAGGTGCCAGCCAAGTCATAGTGCCCAAGACGGCAGTGCCATATATCAAGAAACAGTTATACGATTATCCTAATATTGACAAAATACAACGGCATTTACATGATGATCCGCCTCTGGACATAGTGTTTATCAGCAATGGTGAACCCAATGCCGAACAAAATTGGCGTTCGTTGCAAGAAGCCTTGTATATGAAACCAAACAATCTGTTGCGCAGTGATGGAGTCACGGGACGTGTGGCGGCCTATCATGCCGCTGCTGAATTGAGCACCACACCTTGGTTCTTTGCTGTGTTTGCCAAACTCAGAGTGAAAACAGACTTTGATTGGCGTTGGCAACCAGATCGCCTGCAGGAACCCAAGCACTATATCTTTCATGCTTTTAATCCCATCACGGGACTGACCTATGGTCATCAGGCCATGATTGCCTACAACAAGAAGTTGGTGCTGGCAAACACCGGAGTGGGTCTAGACTTCACCTTGGACAGTGCTCACGAAGTTGTGCCCATCTTGAGTGGCACAGCAGAATATGCACACACGCCTTGGATGGCTTGGCGCACCGCTTTCCGTGAATGCATCAAACTACGCGGCAGTGCAGATGTCGAAAGTCAATATAGACTAGACAAGTGGCGCACAGTGGCCATGGGTCAGCCTTACGGTCAATGGAGTATCTGGGGTGCTGAGGATGCTGTGGAATACTATGACAGTGTCAACGGTGATCCAGGAGAACTACGCAAGAGCTATGACTGGTCGTGGTTGGCTAGTTATGCGCTGTTGCGACGCAATCTAACAACGAGTCCATGATGTATTCAACTTCTAGATCTGTGAGTTCTGGATAGATAGGCAAGCACAGGGTCCTGCGACTCAGGGCACTGGCCACACTGAGCACGTCCGGACCAGGATGATGATCGTAGGCCGGCAGTTCGTGTAAAGGTTCCCAGTTCAAGATCTTGGTTTCAATCCTGCGTATTTGCAGATTGCGTTGTAATATATCTCTGTTGGCTACATCGATCACAAATTTATTGACAGCGTGTGTCCTGTGATTGGTTTCATTTATCAAGGTTCTAACGGCAGTTCCACGCAAGCGTTCCAGCCAATAACCTGCTATTTTCTTTCTACGTGCTTGCCAAGCATCGATATGATGGGTTTTAACCATCATTTGCGCACAATCCGTTTCACTCATACGACTATTGGTGCCTATTTCATTGTGATTGGGCTTGCCGTTGTTGCGCCAAGCCCTGGCAAAGTCTAACAAATTGAAATCATCTGTGACTATGGCGCCACCGTTGCCATAGTTGTTGAAGTTCTTCATGGGGTCAAAGCTGATGGCAGTGACATTGCCTATGCGGTTACAGTCATTGCTGAGCCAGTGCTGGGCACCATCCTCGATCACAATGCTGTTGTTGTTGAGATATTCGTGCTTGTTGAGTGCTTGTCCATACACCCCCACGGCCACTGTGGCCTGCACACTTTCTGCACGATCGATCTTTTTGTGATCCATCTGACCCCAGGCATCGGTGTCAACCAAGGTAACTGTCCAACCAGCACGCATGAATGCATTGGCAGTGGCCACATAGGTCATGGCCGGTATCAACACTCGCGGTGGCCGGGGCACAAAGCTCTGTGTGGCATAGTATTGGGCAATGATTTCCAAGGCTTGTGTGCAACTGTGACAAGTTACAGCATATTTGCTAGAGTTTTTCTTGGCCAACCAGTTTTCAAACTCTATTGTATAGTTGCCTGACATCAGCTGACCAGATCTCAAAACTTCGTCAGTGACATCCAGGATCTCGGTGCGTAGGTTATTATACTGACGTCTTATGCCGGTAAATGCTATGTTCAAGCCATTCATGGTATAGTCTAAATCCTTGTTCTATGTCAATGCAGGGCTCATAACCAAAATCCAGCTGAGCTCGTGTTGTATTTAATGCACCGCGACTGGGAAAGCTGTTGTCGGCCTCGTTGATGCGCATGCTGCCGCCTTGAGCAATGTTTATACACAATTGGGCAGCTTCTTTCAAGGTCCTAGCCTGTCCACGTGTGATATTATAGGTAGTGTTCAAGGCATCTTCACTGATGCTGGCTTGCACGATACCGCGTGCGGCATCATCGACATAGGTAAAGTCCAGGCTTTCTTCGGCACCATTTACCTGAATGATACCTTGACGCATGGCTGTGATCAGGAACCGGCTGACAACACGATCTTCTACATCTCTGGGTCCATACACAGCACTGGGTCTAACGATAACATGTGCCATGCCTGTGCGTCGGGTATAATCACGAGTCAGCCATTCGCCGGCCAACTTCATGATGCCATAGGCGCCTTTGGGATCGGTGGCGTGACTTTCCGTGATTCCATCGGCTGCACCTTCGACAAAATCACCGTAGACCATGCTGCTGCTTACATAAACAAATTTTTGCACTTGATTATGACTAGAAGCTTCCAGCAAGTTCAACAGGCCTTCGCTCATGCTACGACTGCCCCATTGTGGATTGGCATTGACCACTTTTTGTCTAGGAAAGCTGGCCAGGTGTATTACCACCTCAGGACGATGAGTGCGCATGAGCCAGGCCATGCCATCACGATCACTTATGTCTATACTGTAAATCCTATCAGTCAGGATCAGTTGACGTCGTTCTTGTATCAGTGGCTTGAGTTCTATTTCGGGTATGATATCATAGGTGGTCTGCGTGTCGGTGACGATGACTGTATGGTCAAGTTTTTCCAATTGAGTCACAACATTGTGCCCAATAAAACCCAGGCCTCCGGTTACTAGTATTTTCATACGCCCAAGATTCCTTTAACATAGATCAGGACCATGATGATGTTGAGCACAATCAAAACATTTTGACGCCACAGATATCCCAACCAGGTCCAAAGCAGGGCTGTGGTAATGCCACTGAACTTGTACCAGGGATATATGTCGTGCGCGGTCACATAAACATGCAACAAGGCCAAGATGGCCGCGATCCATTTGATCCAAAAGTCCAAGGGTTGCTGACGTGCCAGCTCAATGATTTTCAACTTGTCCCCACTTGAGTTCCCAGAATGTGGCATCTGAATCTTGCAGTTCTCCGTAAAGTCTTACTCGGTGTCCCCAGCTGGCACCATCGGGTCCTATGGTATATCGAGGATCATGACAGTGAGTCATGACCCATTTGCCCTGTTCAGTCTGTTGCCATTCATATATGGGTTGTGCCGCATAGATGTCGGGATCATCTACATCACCCAAGGTAAAGCTATGAAAAGTCACTTTGCGCATGACTTATTATAGCACGAAACTCTAGACCTTGCGATCTAGAGTTTGCCTAACAATTTGTCGGTTTCGGGTTGTACCAAACTGGCCACAGAGCTGATGTCTACAACAAAGTCAACGTCACGTATTTGATCATCATGCTCTTTGAAAAATCTTGTGAGCATGATTTCAACTTCCTCTAGTTCAAGTCCTTGACGCAACAAGGCATGAACATTTATGGTTTTTTGACGACCTTTTTGCAACTTGATTACAACTTTTTTGATGCATTCAAGGGGAACATCTGTTTTGTTTACTTCAGCAATTATGTTTTCCCATTGATCTAAAAAATCATCACTGTGTTGCATCCGCTACCGCCTTGGTCTTTGCAGGACGGCCGCGCTTGCTTTCAGTCACGGCAGGGGCAGGTGCATCTTTGGCTACCACACGAGGATCCATTTTGGCAGCTTCTTTTTTCATACGATTGGCTTCGGCTATCATGCCTTTGGCTTCAACTTCCATTTTTTTGGCCTGCGCCAACATGTTGGCTGCTAGGTCGCGATCTGAAAGAGCGCCTTGGGCAGGAGCCTGGAAGGCGGGTGCGGTTTGTTTTTGAGCTTGTTCGGCTTTGAATTTGGCTTCGGCTGCACGTTTGACTTCTGGAGCGACCATGCCACGGCTAGCGTCGTTCTGTGCCATTTTTTTCACAGCTTCTTCGCCTAGTTTCATTTCGTTCAGCATCTTGTTGAGTTCATCAAGACGGATATTGGAATTGACGTTTGGAGTAACAATAATATCACTGGTGCGAACTTTCTTGATCATGCGTTCTTCGTGCAGAGTCTGAAGTATGGGACGACCATCAGGCAAGAAGTTACGGTGCAAGGCATCAGCCAACTCTTCGCTCTGTTGTGCTATATCGCTTTCTACCACACTCTGCACGGCCTGTTGCCAGTGTGCATGCAAGGTTTCTGGATAGATGATCAAGGCCATGTGTTCTTCGCCAGGTACCTGACGGAAAAGAATGCAGACCTTGCGGTCACCGTGTTTGCCTACGTGTTTTACAAATGCCATTTTACTCTCCTTTGCTTTCGCTGTCTCCAGCGGTTTGGGTTTGACCTTCTTGAGCCTGGGCTTGTGCTACCACAGCCTCTAGAAACACAGTTAGTTTGTTGTAAACTTCGCCGATTTCTTTCATCTCGCCTGCACGAAAAGCACCGCGAGTGCTGGCCAAGTCAATAATGTTCTTGAGCAGATTTAAATCTGCAATAGTGATATTGTTTTCCATATAGATATTTAAGATACCTGTATACCGTTATTTTATTTTTGCCGTAAAAAAACACCCCAAACTGGGGTGTTTTGGCTAAACTGACGAGCTTATTTGTTACGGAACCAGTAGTTGGCGGCAGCAATAGCAAAACTGATCAAGGCATTGACATACATGCCTTGACCAAGGTAGATAAACCCACTCATGATCATGGCACCAATGATGAACCATGTGATTTGTACCGAGTTGTCCAGATACCAATGTCTAAAACGTTCAAGCATGCGCTGTTTCCTTTTCATAGTAAGCATACTGACCCCAGGGCGGAACCACGGTGGTATTACCGTGGATGATCCATACTGTGTCAGCATAGTTTTCGTCACCCCACGAACCAAATGGGTAACCGTCGGTGAATACCACCAAGCGTCGGGGTTCGATTTGTTCTTCTTTCAAATAACTGAAAATACAATCAAAGTCGGTGCCTCCTCCGCCCTTGACTTCGTAATCGCAAATTGAATCTAGATTGTCTGAGTTGTATGTGGCCGGATTGTAAGCAGCAGTGTCAAAAGTAATGATATGGATCTTGTAGGCCTGGAACTGGTCCATGATACCTTGCACCTCACTCAAGAAGTCTTTGAGCATGCGTTCATCGATCGAACCAGACGCATCAATGGCAATGGCAATGTCAATCATTTCGTCGTTTTTCATACCTGGCATCACAGCGTCCATGTGCCAACCACGTCTGCTGGCACGCATCCAGGTAAAATCGCTTTTGATTGTAGATTCCAACTGCATACGCAACAATTCACGCCAATTCATTTTGGGTGCTGTCATGTCCTGGATCAAGCGTTTGACACCTGCGGGCAAGTTACCTGCACCATCTGAAGCCGCGGCAGCCGCTAACACTGCTTCTTTGATTTCGTCACGGATCTTTTGACGCTCTTCGGCACTGATCTTGGGCTTGCCTCGGCCCTTGCCGTCTTTGTCGTCACCGTCGTCATCATCGGTGCCATCACCTTCTCCGTCCAAGTGGTCGTCCAGGAGTTTGTCAATGAGATCACTCAAGCTGATTTTTTCTGCGTTTTTGTAAAGATCGTCGTAGATCTCTTCTGAACTCATGCCTTCATATTTGGAATCATACAGGCAAGGCACACTGGTAATAAACTCGCCCACACGATGTTTTTTCAAGTCTGCATTAACAGCAAAGTCATTGGCCACGTTGAACAGCATGGGATCGCGATCACCGCGCCGTCCAAAGTGATCATACACACAATGCAAGACCTCGTGTCCAAACAGGAACTCGATCTCTTTGGGCTTGAGCAAGTCAATGAATCGGCTGTTGTAGTAGAAATTCCTACCGTCAGTGGCGGCAGTGCCACACCATTCATCGGCATTGACTAACTTGAGTCGGGTGGCCAAGTTACCAAAAAAGCTGGCACGAAGCAGGAGTCCTACCCGAGCAGTGATCAGTTTCTCACGCACTTCACGGTCCAATTTAGGGTCCATGGGTCCGATGAGATCTTTGAACTTGTCGGCTTCTTTTTTGTTCTGTGTTGTGGCTGTGCTCATACTGCTCCTATCGTCTGACTGTATATAATATTATAGCAAAAAAGGATTTATTGGTCAACCTGCTCTGTATTAAGGTATTTTAGCACAAACCAGGTTTTTGCGCTTTCCGAATAAAAATCCAAGTGGACCTGTTCTTCATAATGAAAACGGTGTGGCCAGCCTTCACTTTTCATGATTTCCCATTCGGCCTCGCCGTGTGGCACTAGCCCTTTGTGTCTGCGCACTGTGAATCCTAATTCACGTCGACACACAAAACTTATGGCAATTCTGGCACCATAGTCCTTGACCAAGCGAGCCTGTAGGTCGCTCCACTCGTAGGGTTTGTGGAATATGATCAAGCCGTGTTTGATTGTGGTTTTCATGCGCCAAACTTTAGTAAAAAAACAGTGTGTTTCTGTTCATCCAAGACTTGATATCTTAGATCAACACCTTCGGGCTGTATGGTCATTTTGATGCCATAGACTTCTTCTAAATACGCTGGAAAACTCATGTCATGCACACCTGACTTCCAACGCTGATCCCATTCGGTTTTGGACTTCATGAGACGACGGTAGACGTCTTGATTGTCACCCAATATGGTATCTATACGAGCTTCAGGCGTGGCATAGTATTCGTCGCGTGTCTGATCAGGCAACTGCTGGCTGATAGCTCGCACACGAGTTTTAACGTCGTCTTTAGTCATCTTCCCACCATTTAATAGTCCGTGCTCTGAGCTTGATCATAGTAAACTCACGATCGTCCACACGACCTCTGTATATACCCCAGGCTGGTTTGACCAAATAAACACCATTGGCATTCTCCAACCAAACTCTGCGGCTGTGAGCCATGAAGTCGTCGTGTGTCTTGAAACACATGCGTCCACCTTCGGCAGGCGAGCAGTTGGGCATGCACCAAAGATGCCACTGTTCCAAGTTGGCCTTAGCCGTGCGCTCATCTAGTTCGTAGTAGTAGTTCATAACCAATGTAATCCAAAAGCTGTGGCATCACGGGGATCCTCAAAACGAAATGCAAATCCTTCAGTTTGTTTCCACCCATGCAAGTGCCAACGACCATGCCCGGGATAGCGATAACACCACTCAGTTATGACGTTGGGTTGTCGACCAGCATTGGCCAACATAGTCTCCCAGGTTATCACAACTTCGGGCCAAGCCGGTGGTGGCCACGCATCTAATTTGTTCATGCCTGCCACCTCAACAAGAACATTAATGCTTCATGCTCGCTGTCAAACTCTATGGTCATGCCCTTGGCATGTTCCTCACCTCGGGGCAAGTGTTGGCGCATCCAGTCTATGACATCGTAGTGATGATCGTGCCACCAGTTGTAATCTTTAATCATACAACCGTGTTTATGATGCAACACATAAGGCACAAATCTCATTCAAATCGCATCCTAAAAAAGGTTTCCTGTGCCGGATCGCGAAATATAAATCTGGCTTCGGGGTGAGCATGCATGCTGTCATCATAGCCATCATAGGGATCGGGTCTGTATTCCCAGGAAAAGTCTTCGTGCAGGACCAAGCCAGCGGCCAAGATTTGATCTTTGAGCTCCACGGCCTGTTGTGCATTTTGTACCAGGATCACTATCATGCCCACCTCAACATAAACATGGTGTAATCTGTATCCAAATCAAATTCAAATACACCTTCGCTGATGAATCTCCAGGAGCCTTCACAATGATCTCTACACCATTTGATGCACGGGGTCCATCCTTGATATTTAATGTTGCCTGGAGGCATGATACTGGCTATCTTCATGCGTCCTTTACCACATCAAACAAAGTGCCATATTCCCAACCCTGTGATGGCCAAACCATACGATTGCGTTCTCTGCGATAGATCCTACGCAACCAGTGCCACTGACCGTGTATGTCTTTGACTGGTTTTACAGCAAACCAGGATTCCCATGCGCCGCCGGGCCCACGCCATTGGCGTGAACGCCAATACATGGTATCTCTTAGTTCAGTGATTTTCATGCCCACCTCAACATAAACCAAGTGTAGTCTTCATCACGATCAAATATGTAGTAAGTGCCTCCAGCATGCGGATTGGGATCAACTCTACACCTATACGCTTCACGCCAACGAGCTCCATACTGCCGAGGTTTTTCCAATGTCTCCACCGGCAAGGCACGACTGGCATTAAGATACGCTTGATTAAAAGCAGGATCTTGCACGTTGACTCGGATCATGCCCACCTCAATGCAAACAACATGCGATCATGTTCGTTGGGTATATAAAAGTGTGCTTCGTGCCACTCGTCGTCATCGGTTGTGTGAGTGCTTTCGCCCAACCATTCCATCGTTATTCCTCGTTCGTCAGCCCACTGATACATATCCTCTTTCCACTGTTTACGATCACGATACCAATTGGTCTTCACAGTTACTTCACCGGTGCGTCGATCCCAAAAATGTGGGCCGGTATAAAATTGTGCCATTATTTCCACCTCAACAAAAATGCTGTGATATCTTGATCACGCTCAAATTTCAAGTTGCTACCGCGCCGCCGATGCGGAATTTGATTGTGTTGCATCCATGCTATGATTTCTTTCCATTTGCTTTCACTCACAGCACCGTAACTCATGGTATCGACTTCTGCACGATAATAGTCAGACAACAGTAGTTCTCGATCTTTCAAGATATCAATCTTCATCATGCCCACCTCAGTTTAAACAACACAGCATGTTTCTCGTCTCTAAACAAATAAGTGCTTTTGTAGTCGGTCATGATACTCTGTGCGGCAATATCTTCGCCCAGCTTGTACCAATCTCGATCAAATGCTCCAATGTTCTGCTCGCACCAGGCACACACTTCTGGCCAGGCATGGCTGGTATAACAGATATAGGGCCAGTCAGCATCAGGCAACTTCATGCCCACCTCAATGTAAACATGGTAAGATCAGCAGGATCTCTAAAGGCCAACAACACACCATCTACCAAGCCCATGTCACTGTGAGTGGGCATGGCATACCAACGATACAAGCTCGCTATGTCTGTATTGTCGCGATCTCGCAGTGGGTGATCCATGTTTGCATGTAACCAGACGAATCGGTCACGGTATTCTTCAAACTTCAACATGCCCATCTGATGCTGGTGCCACCCATGATCCTGCAACAATCGCAACATGGTGCGTTGCTCTAGGGGCATGGTATCAAGCGTCAGTGCCATCCTGGCTCCATTTGAGCTTGAACATGGTCACGGCTGCTTCGTTGACATAGATCCTGTATTCATGATATCTACAGCTATAGGCCCAGTAGCGGTTTATGTCAGAAAAATCATCCAAGGTCAGATT
>JACCDG011459421.1_pt1 | contig 79062 bp, 107 predicted proteins | sample 7442471 | NCBI WGS metagenome assembly JACCDG01 (sample SAMN15323444, study PRJNA562643) | freshwater metagenome | isolation source: river surface water | place: USA:Blue River Watershed | collected 2017-08-17 | reverse complement strand
ATAAGCAGATTTCATTAAAAAAACTTAACCTAATATGTTATAATAATGGTTGGGTTAAGTTTAATCACAATTCATCTCACCACTTGGCAAAGCCTGAAGTGGGAGACTTCTTGTGATTATAGTTAAAAATATTTTAAAAAATAAAAAAATTAATATCATTTTAAAATAAATTTTGAAGATACCCATACAGCCTCTATTAGGAACTCGTAAGATCTCTTAAATATGCGCAACAGGTGGGTTTTTTGTTTTTATTAATATAATACTTGACTAATATAAACATCTTTTGTATAATAAAATAAATAAAAATTAATTTAAGGAGTATATATGAATGATTTAACAAATAATTTTTTAGAAAATTATATTACAGAAGATAAAACAGTATTTAAATTTATTCATGAAGATGAATCTGAAACAGCAATTAAAATTACAAAATCTTTATCAAATAAAATCAATCCAATTTTAAAAACAATTGAAGAACATCATTCAGATAGAAATAAATATTCAATTTTTATTTCTTCATCAAGAGGATGTTTTATGAAATGTAAATTCTGTCATTTAACACTTAAAAATGCCAAACATGTAAAATTATTACAAGATCAAGTTTTAGATAACTTAAAACAAGCAATTGAATTTGTTTATAATGAACGTCCAGAAATATCTCAAAAATATGTAAAATTATCTTGGATGGGGATGGGAGATGCATTAAATAAACCAGAAATGGTTGAATATGTTACTTTTAATTTATTGAACTGGATTTTTGAAAAAAAATATGCATTAGGTTTAGATGGAGTAGATCTTTCAACAGTATTTCCAAAAATTAAAAATCACAATTGGATTAATATATTTCAAAATATGAATGAAAAATTAAAACAATATAAAATTAATCCTGTTTATCAAATGGATAATGTGGAATATACTAATAATCAATATCAAGGAAGAAATCCTTTTAGATTATTTTATTCTATTGAATCAGTAAATCAAAATACAAGAGATTATATTGTACCAAATGCTGAATTAGTTAATAATGTTGTTCCTTTATTACAAAAATATGAAGATAATGGCAAATATACTTTAATTTTTCATCATTTAATTATTGAAAATCTTAATGATGGAGAAAAAGAATTAGAAGGTTTAGCGGATTGGATGAATAATAATTTTCCAAACAATGAATTAAGAATTTTACGATATAATTTTTGCAATAAAAGTTCCTATAAAGAAAGTGAAAAATTTTATAACCAAATAAAATTTCTATCTGATAAATTAAAGTTCATTAAAGTTCAAATTTCTCCTGGTAGTGAAGTTCAAGCTGCTTGCGGTCAGTTTATTGTAAAACAATATGTTGATGGACAAAAAATAAATGCCAACAAAAATTAATGAACTTTTATTAAAAAAACTATTTTTGACAATTGCATTGTGTGCAATTGTCTTATTATTTATTGGAAAACCTTTATTGCCATTTATTATAGCTTTTTTAACTGCATATTTATTTGAACCATTAGTTTTTAAAATTGAAACAAAATTTAAAACAAATAGAAAATATATAGCATTATTTATAACTTTTTTATTTTTAATTTTATTATTAGGTATTTTATTTTTTATTATACCAGCAATAATAATGGAATTAAAGATTTTATACTCAAAAATACCTGTAATAATAAATTTTATTAATTATGATTTAGTTAATTTTATTAATTCTAAATTTAATATTAATATTTCTAATGATATTGTGTATTTTGATACATCTCATTATAAAGAATTATTAAAAAATCCTATGTTAATAAAAAAAATAACATTAAATAGCCTTCATTTTTTTGAAAATTTTATTCTATTATTTATATATCCAATTGCTTTGTTTTTTTCAATAATAAATTATCATAATATTATTATTCATATTAGAAATATAATACCTGAACAACAAAAATTAGTCCTAAAACCTCTGATAGATGATATTATTAATTCATTATCTAAATATATTAGAGGTCAATCTTTAGTTATTGTAATAATGACTTTATATTATAGTATTAGTTTATTTTTATTTCATGGTTCTGTTTTGATTGGTATGTTAACTGGTTTATTGTTATTTATTCCTTATTTAGGTATTTTTACTGGTTTATTATTATCATTAATTGTTATTTTAACAGGAAATACTGATATTCAATTAATTAGTGTTTTTGTAATTTTTGGAATTGGATATCTATTAGAACATTGGGTTTTTGTTCCTTATTTTATTGGTAATAGTCTAGGAGTTCATCCCATTTTTATTATTATGTTTATCTTAGTATTTGGGTATTTATTTGGTTTGGTTGGAGTTATTTTAGCACTACCTCTAACTTCTATATTTTCTGTAATTTTAAAATATATATACTTTAATTATTGTTATAACAAATAAGGTACTTTGCATCTTATTTGTTTATCTAACTAAATCATCTTTATTGATTTTTTTGCTAGTTTTATTAGGTTGCTCTTTTGATTTTGTGAAAAGATTTTTTAACTTTTCTGTTCCTTTTGTTAGTAAATTAACACTTAATTTTGTTGCTTGTGATGCCAAATACATAGAATTATTAAATAAATTTATAGTTTTATCAACTATATCTTCATTAATTCTAGTTATAGTGCTTTTTATGTAGTTTTCTTGTTTTATTTTTCTATATAACTCTTTATCAACTTGTTTTAAGGAAAATTTTGCTTCATTTAAATTTTTTTGAGCATCTTGTCTTAAATTTTTTAAATTTAAATTTATTGAATCTATCTCATTCTTGATTGTTTTATGATCTTTTTTTAGTGCAATAAAATCATTTAAATGATTTTTCTTTTCCTCAATATTATCTGTTGTTTTTATTTCATTTTGTATAATCTCTATAATTTCTTCATATTCATTTAATTCACTTTGTTTATTAATTTTTTCTTGAACTTGATTATTGTAGGAAATTAAACTTTCTGGAATACTTTTAAAGAATTTTTCTAATTTATTAATTGTCTTATTTTCTTTATGATAATCTTGTGTTTCAGTTTTTAATTCATTATTTATTTTGTTCAGATTATCAGTTGTTTTTTTTAATATATTTTCCTCATTATTTAATAACTCTTTCCAATCTCTTCCTTCTTTTGATAATTTTTTAAAAAAATTTAATTTATTATATTCTTCTTTTATTATATTTAAATTAACTTTAATAGCTTTTATATCTTTATCTATTTTATATTGATTATCAATTAATGTATTATGATATGATAAAGTTTTCTCACGTGCAATATTTATAGCATCAAAATAATGTTCTAATTGTTTTTTATCTAAATCAACTGTATCATTTTCATTTATTTTAAATAGTGGTTTATTTAAAAAACTAGAGTTAAATTTTATTTCACTCATGTTATTTTCCTTTAAAATTTTTATTTATAATTATAACATATTGTCTATTTTAATAAAAAAAACTTGATTTTTTTATTAAGATGTGGTATAATAAATATATAAGATTAAAGGAGTTATAGGGATGTTGATAGATCAAGAAAAATGGGAAAAACTTGATAAAGAAGAAAGAATTACTGGTTTTAATTCAAGATTTTTGTTATTATCTTGGAAATTTAAGTTTATTTCAAAATTTAGAAAAGAAGATATAGTTTTAGATTTTTTAAAATTAATTTTTGAATTTATTGAAATAAAAGATTACAATGAGTTAATCAATCTTATTCAAGAAAAAAAATTAGATAAACTCAATAAAATTATAAAACAAGATGATCAAGATTTTTTATTAAATCATTTTTTAATAATGGAAGATTATACCAAGTTATTTAATCTGTTTTGGTTTGCTTTAGGAGAAATCAAAACACAAGAACAAGTAATTGAATTGTGGCACAAAAAAGCTAAATTTTTAAATTTACATAATATTAATTTTACAGTTGGTGATTATGTAATTAACTTTGACGATTTAGATCAATTTATGATAAATAAAATTAAGAAGGGATTTAAACAATGAATTTAGATATTCACCAACAAAATGCTGTAGATGATATTCATGGAGTTATTTCAGTTATTGCTGGTCCTGGTGCTGGGAAAACCAGGGTTTTAATTGAAAGAACATCAAAAATATTAGAAAATGATTATACAGTTAATCCAAATGAGATTTTAATTATATCTTTTACAAATAAAGTAAGAGGAGAAATTAAAGAAAGATTATATAAAAAGAATCATGTATTAAGTGGTGTTCAAGTTCACACTTTTCACTCTTTTGCCATTGTAAATCTTAGAAAATATTGTGATTATATTGACTTAATTAAGAATTTTACTATTCTAGATACAGAAGGTGAAAACATTATTCTTGAAGAAATTTATAAAGAAATGAATTTAAATAAGAAAGATATTAAATATCGGGAAATGATCTCTTTAATTGAAAAATATAATGAAAGACAATTTTCAGATATTCCAGATGTAATCTTGGAATTAATGCCTACAATTATTAAAAAATTTGATGAAAAAAAACTTAAAAAAGGTTATTTAAGTTTTGATGATTTATTGATTTTATTTAATAAATTATTTGAAACACCTGCTGGACAATTAATTGCTAAAAGTTTTAAATATATTATGTGTGATGAAGCACAAGATTTAAATAAGATTCAGTTTAATTTAATTAATCTTTTACAAACTAATGGTGTTAAAAACATTATGTTGGTTGGAGATTTGGATCAAGCTATTTATGAATGGAGGGGGGCAAAACCTGAATTGTTTAGTAATTTTTACAAAAACAGTAAACAACATACTTTAATTTATAACTATAGATCAACTCCAAATATTTTAACTAATACTAATAAATTAATTAGTAATAATAAAAAAAGAGTTCCAATTTCTTTTGAAACAGTAAATAATTCTCACATAAATCCAATTTTTAAAAGGTTTATTAGTAATACTGATTTCTATAAATATCTAGGTGATGAAATTAAAAATCAAATTAAAAGTGGTGTTAAACCAGATGATATTGCTATTTTATACCGAAATAATTTTTTATCCCGTGAATATGAAAAAATTCTTAGACTACATAATATTCCTTATGTTATCTATAATGGAATAGAATTTTATAATAGAAAAGAAATTAAAGATGCTCTTGCTCTCTTAAAAATTATCTATAATCCAAGTGATGAAATTTCATGGGTACGTGTTTTATCTATGTTAGATGGCATTGGAAAAGCTGTTATTAGTAAAATTAAAGCAATTAATACAGACAGTTGGTTTGATAAAATTTATAGTTATACATTAACTTTAAAAGAAACCAGTAAGTATTATTTTGAATTAAAAGATTTATTGAATATTTTTGAGGAAATTTTTAATAGTAACAATAATTATGAAGAAATGAATTATCCATATATTGTAGAAACATTAGTTGAACAACTTAATCTAAGAGAGGAACATTGGAATGATGAATCTTTTGATGAAAGGATTGAGAATTTTAAAGAGTTAATGCAAACAATGAATGAATGTTATAAAGATGGTAAAAATTTAACTGAATATATTGATGATATTTCTTTATCAATTAATTTAGATGAAGTTAAACCACAAGATTGCATTAGATTGATGAGTATGCATTCATCTAAAGGATTAGAATTTGATACTGTTTTTATTCTTGGAGGGGTAAATGAAATTATTCCAGGAAAAAGTAATGATTTAAATAGTGAGGATGAGAGAAGATTAATGTATGTTGCTATGACTAGAGCTAAAAAACATTTATATTGTCTTGTTTCAAATGTAAATTATTTTTCTAATAATGGTATGGAAAGCTCCATTAGACCAAGTGTTTTTTATAAAGAGGCTGATTTATTATGATTAATAATTTAAATTTACCTAAAATTAATATTCACAATGGAATTGTGAAAGAACTTAATTATAAAGATTTTTTAATTAAGTATTACAATAAATTAAAAAGTCAATCCAAAAATAAAATTTTACAAAAAATTATTATAAATGATAACAAAAGTTATTCATTTATTGGAGATTCATTAGATAGGAAATTTTATATCTATAATAATGGATGTAATGATTTTTTTACTGATTTTGTTTTCAATATTAATAACAATCTTTTTTACAAAGAATTATCAAGATATATATTAAAAAACTTATCTAAAGATGATGTTGAGTTTTTAAATAAAACATTAAATGAAGAAGCTAATAATTTTTTAATTAATGAAAGTTCTGTTACATATAAAGAAGGACATAGATTTTTTAAAAAAATTGGTTTATTTAAAATTCATTTAACTAATTTAAATATTAGTAATGAAGAAATATTGTTTAATAAAAATAGAACAATAACTAAAATTATGAATTTAGAAGTCTCAATATTTGATTATGTAGAAAAATATAAAAAAACAAAAATAGAAGATAAATTGAATTGTTTTTTGATGAGTTATTTAAAAAAACATGATCAAAATTTAAAATTATTAAAATTAATCTCAGTTGATATAGCTAGAAATTTATATATTGAAATTTTCTTAAAAGATTCATTCGCAAATGATGATTTTAATTTAAAAATTAAAAAATTAAGTATTAAATTACAAGTATCAAATTCTTTATTATTAAGTAAATTTGATAACCTAGATGTAAATGAAAAAGAACGGGTTTTTAATATTTTAAACCAAAATTCTCTTTGGGGAAAAATTGTTTGTTTAAGTATTAATGATTTTAAAAAAATATTAACTTATAATAAACCAGAAAATTTAGTCAAAAATTTTATTTTTCCTCTTTGCTATAGTGCAATAAAAGTTTCTGATAATAATTTTTTTAAAACAATCATAAAATTTGAAAACTACAATTTGTTAAAGTTAATTGCATATAATTCAAGTAAAATAAATTCAAGAAGAATATTGAATTATATAATAGGAAAAATTTGTCTTATAGCTAATAGTAAAAATCCAAATTTGAATTTAATTTTTAAAAATCATAAAACTTTTAATAATGCTCTTTATGTAATTAAAACAGTAGATGAAATATATGTAGAAAAATTTATCTTATCAAGAATTTATTCTACTTTAACTTATATAATTACAAATAAAAAATTAAACGATTTATTCTATGAATTAAAAGATATGCATAAATTTGATTGTGATTTTTTTGTAAAAATAAGTAAACTTAATCGGGGAGAAAGAAAAAAAGAAATTTCTCTATTTTTTAATAAATTATTGGAAGAAAAAAATGCCAAAAATTAATGTATTAGACTTATTTGTCGGTATGGGTGCAATGAAAGTTGCTGCTAAAAATATGAGTAATCTGAATATTGATTTTATTTTTAAACCAGAAAATTCATATGAAATAAAATCTGCAGCAATTAAACAATTACAATATATTTTTGATGAAGATTATCAAAAAAAAGATATTAATGAATTTGAATTTAATAAAAATCAGAAATTTGATCTTCTATTAGCTGGATTTCCTTGTCAACCATTTTCTAAGGCGGGGTTACAGAGAGGTTTTGATGATAATAGAGGTAATTTTATTTTTAAAATTATAGAAATATTAAAATTTTATAAACCAAGATTTTTTTTATTAGAAAATGTAGATAATCTAATAAATCATAATAATAAAGAAAGCTTTAATTTAATTTTAGATGAACTAAAAAAATTGAATTATAATGTAGATTATGCAGTATTAAATGCAAAAGATTTTCGGTTGCCGCAAAATAGGAAGAGATTATTTATTATTGGAGATAATAAAAAAAATATAAAAATACCTTCACATATTAATTATCATCATAAATTTAACACTATTTTAGAAAATAATTGTACTGATAAAAAATTATATAATCTTGAATTTACTAAAAAAGTATATAATTATTTTAATGATTTACATTATCTAGAAGGTAAATATTTAAATGATAAAAGGGGTGGTGAAAATAATATTCATTCATGGGACATTGATTTATTTTGTAAAACAACTCCACTTGAAAAAAATATTTTAAATTATATTTTAAAAGAGCGAAGAAAAAAACAATATTCACAAGAATTAGGTATTGAACATAAAGATGGTAATCCTTTAACAATACAACAAATTCAAAGAGGGTTTTTAAATATTAATAATCTACAGGAAATTATAGATGGTTTAGTTATTAAAAAATATTTAAATAAAAGAGAAATAAAAAATGGATTATATGGCTATAGTATTCTAACTGGAAGGCTTTCTTTTCCTTTTTCTTATTTTATTAATTCTAATTCTTTTTGCAATACTTTAACTGCAACCGAAGCTCATAAATTTTGTGTTGTTGATAATAATAAATTAAGAAAATTATCAAAAAGAGAATTATTAAAACTTTTTGGTTTTCCTTATGATTATTCATTTTCGCCATTATTAAAGGAAAATGAAATTTTTGATCTAATTGGAAATACTATTGCAATACCAGTTTTAGAGTTTTTAATTAATATTATTAAGGAAAATATAAAGGATAATATATGATCACAATTTCAAGTGATGTAGTATACTATGGAATATCAAAATTATTATGGGTAGCAATTGGTATAAATTTACTTTGGGTTGTGGCAATTAGTTCACATTTAAGTATGGAAGAAGATGAACACATTATTATTTATCTTATTGGTGGAATGTTTTTAGCAGGATTCAATTTAATAGTAATAAATTTTAGCAATCATCCATTAATTGGTACATTAGAATATGTATATCTGAGTCTTTTTTCTTGGATTGTAGGTTTATTTATTAATTTATATAGATTTCATAAAAATTATTGACAAATTAATTTTTTAATGTTTAAATAAATAATTATTATAAAAATTTTTTAAGGAGATTTAAATGGTTGTTATTCCAGAGGGTAACGAAAGAATTAAGGTTATTGGTGTTGGCGGTGGTGGATGTAATGCAGTAGATAATATGGTTTTAAAAGGATTAAAACATGTTGAATTTATTTGTGCTAATACAGATGTCAAGGCATTAAAAAGAAATAATGCTCATTATTTATTGCAGTTAGGAAATAATCTAACAAAAGGTTTAGGAGCGGGTAGTATTCCTGAAATTGGTAGAAATTCTGCAATAGAAGATAGAAATAAAATTAAAGAATTATTAAAAGATACTGACATGATTTTTATTGCTACTGGTATGGGTGGCGGTACAGGAACTGGGGCAGCTCCTGTTATTGCAGAGATTGCCAAAGAATTAAAAATTTTAACTGTTGGGGTAGTAACAAAACCTTTTGAGTATGAAGGGAAAAAAAGAACTATTGTAGCAGAACAAGGTATATTAGAAATGGAAAAATATGTAGATTCACTTATTATTATTCCAAATGAAAAATTAATGACAGAATTAGATCAAGAAATCTCAATGAGGGAAGCTTTTACAGCAGTAGATAATGTGTTGTTTGGAGCAATAAGTGGAATTACAGAAGTAATTAAAACCCCAGGGATTATTAGTGTTGATTTTGCAGATGTAAGAACTGTAATGACTGGTAAGGGATTAGCAATGATGGGTTCTGGTTCTGCAAAAGGTGAAAATCGGGCTAGAAATGCAACTGAAATGGCTATTTACAGTCCATTGTTAGATAATGTGGCTTTGGATGGAGCAAAAGGTGTTTTAGTTAATATATCTTCTGCTATTGGAACTTTAAAAATGAAAGAATATCATGAGATTATTCGGCTAGTTCAAGAAAGATTATCTCCTGATGTTGATTTTAAAGCTGGGATGGCTGAAATAGAAGATATGCCAGAGGATGAACTTAGAGTAACAATTATTGCAACTGGATTAACAAATATAGATCAAGAAAAAATTATAGAAGTTTCTTTAAGAACAAATGAAGCTATTTTAAATAATAATGATAAAAATATTGATTTAAATGAAAAGAATTTTAACACTAATAATGTTGAAAAACTTGATTTGTTTAATAATTTTGATAAAAATTTATTCTCAAAACCAGCATTTTTTAGAAGAAAGTAAAAATAAAAAGGTAGTTTTATACTACCTTTTTTAATTCTTAATAGTTTGAATAAAACTAGGATAATAATTTATAATAATTTTTGTTCCATTTTGAACTAATATATCAGATTCTGTTTTTGTTTTATTTATTGAAACAATTTCTGATAATAAAGTTTGTTTTTCAATGTTAATATTTCCATTTTTAGGTAAAATTACTTTATCCCACCTAACAATACAATTTTGATTTTTCCCAATAATTTTTGAACCTTTTGGAACTTGAAGTTGGTTTTTTTGAAGAGTAAAAGATTCATTAATACTTGCTATAACTTGGTTAGATACATTGCATTTTATACTCTTTTGAAGAGTTGCACTGATCTCATCAGCAAAAGATAAATTTGTTAAAAATATTAATGTAAATAAAAGTTTTTTCATAAAAATGTCTCCTTATTTTATGTGATTAATTTGTTTTCTAAGTTTTGTTTGAAATTAATATAATCTTTGTCTAATAATTCAATTGACTTATTTTTATAATATTCTTGAATTGATTCTTTTATACATGTTTGAAAATAACAATAAATATTAAATTCTATCATATATTCTCTTAGTAATTGACTATTAAAACTTTGAATAAATAAAAAAGAATCACTATCTTTATTTCCCATATTCATAATAAAATCATCAATATTTGATTTAAATAATAAATTTTTAATTTTTGGATTCATTAACCACATTTTTATTAATAAATCAATTTTATTTTGTTTTTTAATTATTTGTAGTGTTAATATAATAAAAATAAAAAACAAACCACCAATCATCATAAGAGTTGAAAGCCAGATTGGTTTTATTGATAAAGATAAATTAGATGCATTCACATAAAAAAATATAAAACAACATAAACTTAATAAGTCAAAAATTATGTTATTTTTTTTATTTTTCTTTATATATAAACTATATAAGTTTTTATAATTTTTCAAGATTTATTCCTTTTATAATTTAATAGTTATAAATTATATCATAAATATATTATATTTGTCAATAATAAAAAAACAGATTTAATATTAAAATCTGTTTTAAAATTAAAATAAACTTTATTAATTATTTCTACTAACATCTTCAAAAGTTCTAAATCCTTTTGAGCCTCTATAAAGAGCGGTTTCATTCTTATTTGTATATTGTCCATGAGGTAAATAAAATTTTTTATAACTTAAATGTCTCATTGCTTGTTCAACCCAAAATGGATTTTTTCTAGCTAAAAATTGTCCCATTAACAAAAAAATAAAAAAATTTACTACCATTATTCCAAAAATAGTAAAATTCATTCTAGGTCCGATAATCATACCTGCAATTAAAAAAGGTATCATCATAAATTTTAAATAATATTTTTCAACTCCCATAAATAAAATTTTTCTAGTTAATGATTTTGAAATCTCATGTTGTCTTAATTCTACATCTTCCATTTATTTCTCCTTTATTGTTATTTTACAGCTAATGTTATTAAATAAATTGAAGCTTTTAATACAAACAATCCAGCAAAAGTTTTTAAAACTGCTTTTAATATATTTTCATGATGATTAGTAAAAAGATGAATAATTGTCATAGCTAATGCAAAAATAACCCCCATTGCTACCATCCAGTTAATGTTTGCACTTAGTTGTTGTAAAAATAGTGTTGTTTGTGCCCAATTGCCTCCACTTAATCCACTTGCTGGATCAGGAATAGGATTTGTTATATCGCCGGCAAATACATTGCTTGTAAAGCCAATAAAAAATATTAAATAAAAATATGATTTTATTTTTATCATTATTTAATCCCCACTGCAATAGCAAAGATTAAAGAAGCAATTACCAATGTTACAATTATTTTTGCAGATATTTTTAAAACACTTTCACTATGATTGAAAAATAAGCCTATAACGATAGTAAGAATAAATGCTACTGCTAAATACCAAACCCATCCCTTTTGTTGAAGTAAATCAGATAAGATACTTGTTAATCCAGAACTTGGTGACTTTCCAGAGTTAATAACTGTTGGAGTAAATGCACTACCAAATAATCCACTAGCTAAAACATTATTAGCTAAAATACTTAATAATGCACCAAATTTGAAATATTTCATACTATTAACTCAAATAACTTGCAACAATTGGTAAATTAAACCAGCCAGGAACAACAAACGCCATTGCAACTACACAAATAACTCCGACAACTCTCAATACTGTTTTTAGTATTGTTTCTTGGACATTATTAAACAACATAAATGCTACTGCTAATATACCTAAAACTGCTGCTGCCCATACAGTATATTTTAGATATGTCATTCCATTATTAGTACCAGTTGTGATACCTCCACCAACCCCATTTACTTGTGTTTGCTCTTGGTTTAATGTTTGACTATTTAATGCAAATACACTAGCTGGCAAAGTAGCACCTAGTAATATCCCAAAGTATTTTATTTTATTTAAAAAATTTTTCATAAAATCAATATCTCCTAAAATTATTTAAAATTGGCTAAATTTATAGTTAAATTAAACCAGCCAGGAATAACAAATGCCATTGCAGCAATACCCAATACAGCAAAAACTCTAACTACTGTTTTTAAGATAACTTCCTGAATATTATTAAATAGCATGAAAGCAATTGCAACAATACCTAACACTGCAGCAGCCCAAATTGCATATTTTAAATATGTCATTCCATTATCTAATCCATTTTGTACTTTACTATCTAAGCTTGAACTATTTAATGCAAATGATGTTTTAGCAAAAAAAAGTAAAAATAGTATTTTTTTTACAAATTTCACTGTGAATCCTTTATATTTATAGTATCATTAACATCAGAACCAGAATTTATATTTGAAAATACACTAACCATTGATTCTTGTTTATTCGGCATTTGTGAAACTGCTAGATCAAGAGGTTTAAAATTAATATATGTATCAACAGTGTATGGTACATTTGATTTATAAGCTATCATTATACTTTTATATCCATCTGTTTTAAACATATTGTTTAACATTTTAGCAAAAATTTGTCCTGCTTTATCATTATATCTAATAATTATTTTTGCACTTGGATTTTGACTAGCAACCATTTCCAAAGTTTTTATTCTTGAATCTTTATTTGTTATATTTGTATCTACTAAATAGTTAAAACTAATTAACTTGGTATAACCTCCAACAATAATTGGGTTTTCAGTTGGTGGCAATGTAGTACATACAGAAGAGCAACCATTTAATATTGATGTTAATAATAAAAAAGTTAAACCAAATCCCAAATTTTTAATTTTATACATTATTTTTCCTTCCAACAAATAATATAATCAATAATATATTATAAATTATAATAACAAAAAAAATAAATTTAGTCAAAAAAATCAACAAAATAAATATTTTTTTCTTGACTTCATTTTTATACTGTGTTATAATGCACTAAAATATAAACTATAAAACGGAGATAGTATTGAAGAAACAAAATGAGCCTCTGATGTCTATTAAGATAAAAAGGGATAGTGTTGTAGGAAAAAAAATTATTAAAATTAGTGATAAATATAATATAAGTTATAATGCTGCTTTTAAAGTTTTTATTGAAAATTTAATGAATAAACAAGATACTGAAATAACAGATAGTACAAATATACCTACAACACCTCAAAAAGAAAATAATCCTGTTATAAATAAACAATATCAACCACAAGAACCACAAAAAGAATTAAAAATAGAAAATATTACATATAGTAATGAATTGCAAGAAGAAAACGATGAAGCTCCTGTTCTTTCAGCAAAAGACCTCTCTGGATTAATTTAAAAGGATAATTAATGAAACATAGACTAAATAAAAATATATTTAAATATTTTTTAGGATTTAATCTTTCTGGTGAATTAGAACTTGAAATCATCATGGAAAATGAAAATGGTGAGAATAAAGAAATTGTCTTACAAGGATTTGCTAGTGGTTTTTTTAATAATTATAGAGAAAACCAAACAGTTGATGCTTTAATTAAAGATATTAGTCTTTTTTTAACAGTTTTTTATCTTGCAACTAAATTTAATACCATTAATAATAAAGAAAATAAATATTTAACACAATTAAAAAAAATCCAAAAAGATTTTAATGCCAATAATAATGAGTTTATTGTTTTTATTGATAATTGCTTAGATTTTGGTAAAAATATAGCAAATAACACAACTTCTGATGTTTTTAATGAATATTTAAAATACATTTATAATTCAACTAATCAATCACAAAATTTAGATTTTTAATTTATATTTTTGTTATTTTTATATATAAATTTGACTTAATTTTTGAATTATGATATAATTATGGACTTAATAAATAAAAAAGGAATTGTTATGAAATGTTTAAAACTAAGCTTAAAAAAATTTTTAAAATATGCTTCTTTACACTCAATGATTGTTGAAGCTGAATTATATAAAAAAAATTCATTATCTTACAAAAATACTTGTAAAGAGTGAAAATTTATTCAACTTAAAATCCTAGTATTAATTACTGGGATTTTTTATTATAGGAGGTTATTTTGACTTTATTATTAATTTTCATTAAATCAATTAGTTATTCATTTGTATCTTTATTTTCAATTGTTAATCCAATTGGAATGTCAACTGTATTTTTGATGTTGACAAAAAATTTTGAGGCAAATGATAGAATTATTTTAGCAAAAAAAGTGTTTAAATATGGTTCAGTTCTTCTAATTTCTACTTATTGTTTTGGGAGTTTTATTTTAAATGCATTTGGAATATCTATGTATGCTTTGCAAATTGCTGGCGGATTAATTATTTTTGCTTCATCGTGGAAATTATTAAATTCAAAACATGAAGAAAATGAATTAAAAATAGAAAATCCTAAACAATTAGCTTTTTATCCATTAACAATGCCATTAACAGCAGGTGCTGGAGCTATAAGTGTTTCGATTGCTCTTTCTGCAAATGTCTTTTCTTCTAGTTATAGTTTTGTATTTTTTATTACTATGTTAGCTCAAATTATTGGAATAATTGGAATAATGTTTTTCACTTATTTATGTTATCGATACTCTGAATTAATCACTAAAAAATTAGGAACTAATGGTGTTCTTGTAATAACTAAATTAACAGCATTCTTATTAATAGCAATTGGCGTTGGAATGATTGGATCTGGAATAAAAAGTTTTATTCATGTTTTATAAAAAAACAAAAAATATATTTGACAACAAAGTTTTTTTCTGTTAAAATTTAATTTTAATTATTTAAGGAGTATTGTTTTATGAAGATTAATAAAGTTGAATTAAAGTTTTTAAACCAAGAAGCAAAAGAAATTTATAATAGTAAATTTTCCACTGAAAAAGAAATGTCAGCTGGATATGATTTGAGAGTTATGGAAGATGTTGTTTTACAACCAGGGGAAACTGCTTTTGTTGGATCAGGTTTATCGATTTTTATTAATGATAAAAATTTTGTAGCAAAAATTTATCCTCGTTCTGGTCTAGGGCATAAACGTGGTATTGTTTTAGGTAATTTAACTGGAGTTATTGATGCTGATTACCAAGGTGAAATTAAAATGAGTATTTGGAATAGAAGCAAGGAAGTTCAAATTATTAAAAAAGGTGAACGTACATTTCAATTGATTTTTGAACAAGTCTTTCATCCTGAATTTAATGTAGTTGAAGAATTTTCAACTGAAACAATTAGAGGGAGTGGAGGATTTGGATCATCAGGAACTAAATAAAGATATTGTTAAGTTTATTATTAATATTGATAATGAACATCAACTATTCTATTTTAAAAGTTTAGTTAATGAAATTAATAATAAGGAGAATTTCAATGTTTTTTCTCCTTATTTTAATGGAAATATATTAGTTTTATTTTTGAGTTTAAAAGAAAATAAATTAATGGGAGATTTACATAATTTCTCAATAAACTTGTTTTTAAAAATCCAAAAATCAAAATTGGAGCAAATTATTAATAAGGATAGGGAAATTTTAGCTAAATATATTTCTGTTAATCATACTAAATTTATAAAAAAAACTAATGGTAGTTTTATAAAAATGATTATTGATAATGGAAATATTGAAATTGATGGTGATAGATATGAAATATTGTAAATTATTTTTTTTATTTACTGTTTTTTCATCATTTGGTTTTGCTGATAATGTTTTTAAAGCAGTTGTTATTGTAGAACAACAAAGTAGTAATAGAAATAATATTGATTGGTCTTCACAAGAAGCTCAATTAATTCAATTAAATCCAAAAATTAAAAATCCTAACGAATTATTATATTATAAAAACATTGGAAATATTTGTTCTACATGTTATTTCTTTGATAAGGCTCAATTCAATACTGAATTAAATGCAGGAATTGTAGATTATAATGTTTATCCAATAAATGAAAGTAATAATTACCAAATTAATGCTTATATTGCAGTAGCAAGATGTGGTGAATTTTATATAAATCAACAATATGATTTAAAAACAAATAAACTTTTTCAATATAAAGTAAATTGTGGTAATAACCCAGATAAATCAATAATTACAACTATTTCATTTAATTAAAAATCAGCCAATTTGACTGATTTTTATTTATCTTGAATAAACTGGTTGTGCTCTTTGACGATTTTGTTGATTTTTTGTTGATTGAACAAAATTATTCAATAAATCATGACTTGATTCCCCTAAAATTTCTTTATATTCTTTTATAGCTTCCATATTTAATTTGATTGGTATGTTTTTAATATTATTATCAACTACAAAATTAATCATGTTTTGAAGATCTTTTTTTAATTTATCAGAATTAATTGAATCCCCATGTTCTATAAATCTATCATTTAATTTTTGAATTATTCCAGATTTCATCAAAGAAGAAAAATTTTCATTAAAAATTTCTGAAACTTTTGTCTGAATTTGTTTTTGATTTGAATTTAAATTACAAATTAGAAATGCAGTTAATAATTCTTTATTATCAGAGAAACTAAAGCTTTTTAATAATTCACTTTTTTTATACATTATTAAAGCCATTGATGTCTTTTCAATCAGTTCATTTAAGTCTTTATGATTATTATATTTATTTTGAAGTTTACTAGATAAATATATAATATCTTGATAAATAAATTCTTTTTTGTTCTTATCAGAAAGATAAAGAGATAAGTTTTTGGAATCTATTTTTAAAGGCAATAAATCTTTTTGACTTTTCATTAATGTTTCTTTTATTTTTTCCTCTAATTTTATATGGTGATGTTGATTATCATTAATTTTATCTATTAGATTATTTGCTAAAAAGTCCTTACCACTACCAGCAGGTCCATTTAATAAAAATAATACCTTTGCACCTTTTTCATTATATTTTTTAGTAATTTCTTCTAATTTATTTAGATTCTCATCTAAATTATCAAGACCATTATATAATGATAACATATCAACCTTATCTAAAAATATTTTTAATTGATCTTTTTCAATAGGATTTTTTCTAATTTTAAATGGCTCTCTTTCAGTTTTTGTTTCTAAAAGAATATTAGTTATTTTGTTTAGATTAGTTTTAAAATATTCATTATCAATATCTGAATTATTTTTTAAATAATGTTCTATTGATTCTTTTATATCCCATAAATTATAATCTCTAGAATCATTTTTAAAATTTAAATTTTCTGGCTTGGTTTCACTACCAAATCCTTTTGAAGAAATTGATATATGAACTATTTTTAATTTGTCTTTTAAAGAATTTTCATTTGAAATATTTAAAAGAGGAAAAATTTCATCAGCAAAACCAGAATCTGTAATCACAAAATTACCATCCTTTGTCTTTACATTCTCTGCTGTCTGATCTCCGAAGTATGTTTCACCATATATTGGTTTTATAATAATTTCTGAAATAAAAATTAAAGCTTCTCTCATTGATAAAAGAATATTATCTTCATTGGAATTTTTATCTAATGAAAAATCTTTTAATCTAGGACAAATATTAAATAATTTTTGAGAAAGCTCATTATCTAATGATGCTATCATTGATTTTGATACTTTTAATAGAGGTTTATTTTTTTGTTCTCTACTATAATATAATTCTTGACTAAAGTGCTCTTCTGGAATATTAAACCATTCAGCAGTTTTTTTAATTAAAGAATCTTTAAATGATAATTGTTGCATTTGTCCTAATTTATGATCCATATATTTCTCCTTTTTATTCTTTTTATAATTTTAGCATAAAAATACAGTTTTAAAATTTTTAAATGATTTTTTTATTTAAATTATTCAATAAATAATTATATCTTTCAATTGAATTAGTTTTTAAAGCACTTGAAACAAGTATATAATAAGCTCTTATTATATCCCCAACATAAAATTTTTGTACTTCTAAAATTTTTTTCTCATCTATATTTTCTATATTCTTTATTTTTTTATTAATATAAATTATTAAGTTATTTAAAAAAATTAAATCAGTATTTGAATTTAGAAAAAAATACAAATTATTATTAAGAGAACTTTTTAAATTTTCAACTAAATCTCCTTTTGATGTATTTCTGTGTGAATTTTGTATCATTAGATCATATATTTCCTTTATTTTTTCTATTCTATTAATATCTATATTATTTAAAAACTCTTTAATTTTAAATTCTTTTTTATTTTCAAATAATGCTATAAAATCTATAAAATTTATATTATTTTTAAAAACTATTTGTAATTTCTTATATAATTCAATTATTTGGTTGGTATATTTGGTGTTTATTATATTTAAATCATATAAAATTTTATTTAACTCTAAAAAATCTTCACAGGTAGATATACTTACATTTGTTATTTTTTTGGTATTAGCTTTTAAAAATTGTGGATTATTTTGATTGCTACTTCTTTCTAATAAAGCATAAAAGCATAAATTTATTATTTTTAGATCTATACTTTTATTTGTAGTTAATTTATTAAAAGTTTTTATAATATTATCAATTAATGAATATGACTTATTTCTCATTGAGTAAATAAATTTTAAAGAAAATATATTTGTTAATATATTATAAAGTCTTTCATCTTTAATTAAGATTATTTTTTTTATAAATTTTAATATTTCTTTATAATTTTCAAAAACTCGAAAGGATTTATGATTAGAAGATGTTAAAGAATAAATAATAATTAAATCAATTAATTTTTCTAAATTTTTAGGATAATTTAAATCTTTTTTAAATTTTAATATTTCAATAATTTGAGATGTAAAAAAATCTTTCATATAATAAAAATCTTCATCATATGGATAATATTTATTTTTACAGAGTTTTATTAGATTATTTATAATTTTTCGAGTATTTGAATTATTATAATCTAATTTAGAATAAATACTTTGAATAAATTCTATTTCTGACAATTCTTTTTCTAATTTATTTATAAATAAAAAGAAAAATTCAACATAAATTGATTGGTGTTTATTATTTTCTAGCAAGGCAGTCCCCTAATTAATCATGATTATTATATTATACATCAATCCTATATTATTTTGCAAATCTTTTCTAGTTATTTATAATAAATAATTGACTTTCTTGAAAAAATGTTTTAAAATCTTTTAAAAAAGGAAAGGGTAAATACTTTGTTTAATTGGAAAAATATATTTATATATCTATTAGATTTTTTAACCAATGTAAAAATTTTATATTATATAATTTTATTGGCTACAATTGGATTTCTATGTTTTTTATATTTTGCTCATGAAAAATGGGAGTACAGACATAAAACTACTAAAATTGTTGCTGATTTATTTTTAAATGATTATAACTTCCTTCAGGATTATGCAAAAAATATAGATAAAAATGTTTTGGTGTGTTTTTCTCAGCAAATTGGGTCTAACTCTTATTCTTGTTTACCTGATGGAACTGGTAATCACATGTTAGCATATTATAATCAAGATGATACATTGGATTTTAATGAAAATAGTAATATTATTAAAATAATAAATTATCCTGATAATATTAAAGTTATTTTTGAAACAATTCCTATTGTAATAAAGAAAAAAGATGAAGAGAATAATTTAAAAATTGTAATTTCTCCTGATGTTATTGAGCTAGAACAAAGCCCTTATAATGTCATTATTTCAAAAGGAGATGGAGATTACTGTCTTCAATATGAGAATTGTAATTAAATAAAATTAATATTTATTCAATAAATTCATCTTCAAAAACATCTGGAATTAATAATTTATCTCCTCCATTATTATGCAGTTTCTTAAATGCTTCATCCCATCCTACTCTTATATCATTGTTTTTATTTGACAAAATAATCTCCTGATAAAAAACTAAATAAAGAGGATTTTATAAGCCTCTTTATTTTTATTCAATTTCTTTTGTTATTTTATTTAATAGTTCTTTATTATCTAGTTCTAATTCTTTTTCCTCTTCTTGTTTTTTATTGTAATTATAAATTTCTAAAAAACTCTTTTTAGAAATAGCATAATTTTCTTTTAAATCAAGAAATAAATCAGTCATCCCATTTTTATAATCAGTATCAAAGTTAATTTTATCATTAACTAAAACTTCATATTTTTTAAAAACAACCTCAAATTTTTTCAATAAATCTTTGTTATTATATAAAGATCTTAATTCATTATTCATTTCTTCTTGTTTTTTCACTTTTTGTTCTCCTTTTGATAATTAATATTATATATTACATTTATTATAACAATCTTGTCAATATAATTTAAATAAAAACTAAAAAAGATATATAAAATATCTTTTTTTAGTTTGTTAATTTAATTTTGGTTTTCCTTTTTCATCTTTAAATGTTGTTTTACATTCAGGATATTTATTGCAAGCCCAAAATGGACCATTAACACCAGTTCTTTTAATTAAAGTTCCTTGTTTACATTTAGGGCAAGTATTTCCTGTTGCTTTTTTAGTTGTCTTACTGGTAGTTGAACTAGATGTTTTTCCAGATGTAAATGATGAACTTGATGATGTTGAGAATTTAGGAACTTCAAGTTTTAATTCTCCAAAATTTGTAGCATTTGAAACATCTTTTGCTAATTCATCAAAAAAATCTTTATCTGATTTATTATCTAAAGCCATTTCACCTAAAAATTTTTCATATTTAGCTGTGGTTAATGGTGAAGAAAGAAACTGTAATTTTTTGGTTGCTTGTGGTGTTGAAATTATTGATTTTATTAGCAACATTCCTTTGGGACTAGGAATTAAAAATTTCTTTTTCAACTCTATATAATTTCTTGATTTTAATGTTTCAATAATATTAGCTCTTGTTGCTTCTGTTCCAATTCCTGGTTTAGTTCCACGTTCTACTGAAAATTTAAAAATATTTTTATATTCTTTTGAAATATTATCTATTTCTTCTTTTGGTAAACTGCTATCTTTTAATAATCTATCAACTACTTTATCAATATTTTCCAAAGCTTCAACAAGAGTACCTTCTGTATATAAATCGGGTGGTGTGGTTTTTTTGGCGTTAACAACTGTTTTATTTAATTTTACTTTATCACCAACATTATAAGATGGTAAATCAACTTCGTCTTCATTTTCTTCTTTTCCTAGAACCTTTTTCCAACCAATTGAGGTAATTTTTATACCTTTTGCTTTAAATAAATATTTTTTAGAGTTAGATTCAACTTGAAATTCCAAATCAACTTGATCAAATTCATGTCTTGGATAAAATTGAGTAATATATTGTAAAGCAATTAAATCATATAATTTTTTTTCATCTTCTGATAAAGAAGATAATGAACCTTTACCAGTAGGAATAATGGCATAATGGGCACCAACTTTTTTATCATCCCAACTTGGAGATTTTATTTTAGCTGAAGCACCTTTTGCTAATTCATAATTTAAAGCTAATTTTGACAATACTGTTTCAGCATTATCTAATAAAGATGTTGGTACATACTGGCAATCAGTACGAGGATAAGTTGTATATTTATTTTCATATAATTTTTGAGCCACATCTAATGTTTTTTGTGCTGAAAAACCAAGTTTACTATTTGCAACTGATTGTAATTTACCCAAATTAAATAACAAAGGTTGACTGGCATATTTTGGTTGATTTTTGCATTTAAGTACCTCTGATGTTTTACCATCAATTTCTTTTTGTAAATTATCAAGATAACTTCTATCAATTAATCTGTTTTCTGAATCATATCCAGCATTAAAATGAAGTGGATTAAATAATTTTGCTTTAATATTTTTTGTATCAAAAAATCCATCCATTTCAAAATAATCAATAGATTTAAAATTTTCTACATCATTATAACGATCAACAATTAATCTTAATACTGGTGTTTGAACACGTCCAGCTGAGAAAACTCCTTCATATCCATATTCACGCATTTTTAATGTAAGTGCTCTGGTAAAGGTCATACCTACAATAAAATCACCTCTTTGTCTTGCTTGAGCTGCTATTTTAAATCCATTATAATATGAGTTATCTTTCATTTTATTTATTTCATTAGGAAGCTCATTCATATCAGTTAACCACAATCTTTTAACTGGTTTTGTATTTTTATAAAAATCTAAAACCTCATCAACTAATAATTGTCCTTCACGATCAGGATCTCCAACATTTACAACAGTAGTTGTTTTTTGCAATAATGTTTTTATTGTTTGCATTGCTGCTTTTACACCTTTATCATTTCTGATTTTTAAATTCCATTTTGTTGGCAAAATTGGCAAAGATTCATAATTCCATTTTTGCCATTTTTCATCCATCTCATCTGGGGATGGTAGTTCTAACATATGACCATAACAAGCTACAATATATTCTTTTCCATCAGTGTAATATCCACTTTCTCTTTTGGCTTTAAAAAAAGCTGCTAATTCTTTAGCTATTGATGGTTTTTCAGTTATCCATAATCTCATTTTATTTCCTTTTTACAAATTTTTTATTACTTACTTTTATCACTATATTTTTCATAATCTGCATCACTATTAATAATTTGTATTAAATACTTATTACTATTTGTATATATTGCACTTGGTACTACATATATTTGATTCTTCATTCCTAATGCATTGTTAAAATTATTATTATCATTATCCATTAAAATAATATATGATTCACTATAATTATATACTGATAAAACTTTGTTTTGATCAAAATCTCCTAAATTAGAAAAATACATCACCAATGTATTATAATAATCAAAAGGGTTTTCATTGTAAGAATCTTTTTCTTTACATTCAATATTTGTATCACTAGAAGAATTTGAATGTGTGAAACAATAAAATATATGATCTCTACCTTTTGTTTTTATTTCAAGATTTATTTGTTTGGTAATTTTTTTTGCTACTAAATAACTTTTTTCATGTGTTTTTGTTATATAAAGTATATAAAGAACTACTGATGATAAAAACATAAAAATTATTACTAAATTTAATAAAGATAAATCATCTTCTTCTTTATTTATTTCATACACTTAGCTTTCCTTCTTCAACTTTCTTAACACCAAATTTTTTACCACTAAATCTTTCTTTTCTATATTGGTCTGATAAATTTAATAATAAATATGAAATATCATTTTTTGATGATGCAATTTTAATTTTTCTTGCTTGATAATCCCTATCATATTTTTCAATTTTTGATTGGTTTGAAAAATGGAATGTCTTCGTAGAAATAGGATTAAAATCTTCTATTAATCTATCTGTAAATAGGTGAATAAATTTTCTTGAAACTTTATCTTTTGCTCTACCATTTGTAAACATAAATCTATCAGTTTTTTTATCATGTTTTAATAGATCTTGATTTTTTTTCAAATAATCAAACAAATCTTTTAATTGTGTTCCATTTGCAGTCATTCTTGCATAATTTACATAACCAAATCTATTGCATTCATTTATTTCATTTTCAAAATAATCAATTGCATAAGGACGGGCTTTATCATATTGAGTAAAATGAATATCCATATATATAGAGTTTGTTAAAATCTTCTCTTCTTTATCATTTACAATTGTTGAGATTAAATCATAATTTAATTCCAAAATCATATTTGTAGAATTATTAATTCTAGTAATTGCATTTTGAATTATTCTATCTCTATTTCTATCTCTATTATAGGTTATAACTGTAGCAACATCACTTCCAGAAATACATAATATATCACATAATTCTTTATATGTAAAATCTTTTTTAAATCTATAAGCATCATTTTTCCCACAATCTTTATTTTGATAAATGATACCATTAAATGTCGCCATATATTGATATAATCTAATAGCTTCTGCATTATTACTTTCTCTATACAATTTGAATAACTGATGATTATCAACCTTAGTATAATTTTTACGATTAATAATATTTCCAGCTAATTCTTTATTGAAGACTAAATAAAAATTACCGTTTTCATATTTAGCTTTTGTAAAAAATGAAACATTTGTTCTGTTTCCAAAAGAAATTTTATTAGAAACTAATCTATCACATATTGCTACTAATTTTTCTGTTTTTATCCTAGTATTACCTAGAAAATCTTGTAGTGCTTTATTATTTATAACAATTGTTTGATTGTTATAGTCTTTATTGAATTTATTAACAATATAGCTATTAACTATACTTAAAATAATTAAATCCAACGCTTTGAATCTATGTTGTGAATGGAAACCATTTAATTCATTCTCATAATAACTAACACCTAAATCATCTTTAAGAAAATCAATCATGTGACGACAATTAATTTTATTCTTAATAGATTTTTTATCTTCTTTTACAATTTTATCAACATTAACTTTAATATTTAAATTATTTAAAGCTAATGAATTTATACTTATATCATTAATAACATAAGCAGAATTTTTGTAACTTTGTGTATTATTATAATAATTCATTTACATCTCCATAAAAATATTTTAGCTATATATGTTTACAATAATCTCAACATCTTCGTATAGATAGATATATCATTAATACTGATATTTACTTTACCTAAACATTGCTTGACAGCCAATCAAGACAACCTACTTGAATTTTTAATTATAAAAGATAAAAGTCAAGTTCTCATTATTAATGAGCTTATATTTCGACTGGTTAAGCCGTATTGTGTTAAATAGAAAAGATTATAATCTAAACGGAACTGTTTAATCATTTTATCCCATATTTTACACCAAAAGACCTATTTATCCTGCTTCTTTTTCAATTACAGTTACGATTAAATACAACTATAACACGCTTATTTTTTAATGTCAAGTTTTTTTTGAAATATTTTTAAAAAAAATAAATAATTTTAAATCAATAAGTTAGTTGGCAAACGTAAATAGAAACATAACTTATTTGTTTGATTTGTTTTATTTTTTTTAATAATTTAAAATTTTTCATTTTTTTTAGAACATAAATCAGTTCTATGTATATAAATAGGTTAGCATCTATTTGTTTTGTGTAATTTATTGGTTTACTTTATTATTTTGTTGTTTCATAGTTTTGAAAACACAAATAAATAAATACTAAAAAATGAAGAGTTAAAATCAATGATTTACAGTTAATATGTTTGAACCAAAATATGTTGCATTATGTATCTGGTTATGTTTGCATTGTATCTATTTAAAAAGTTTATGTATCTTTTTATGTTGTAATAAAAAAAATACCATTGCCAGACAAAGACAATCAGAGAAAATTTCCAACCTAAAGTAATTAAAAGAACGATTTAAAGAAAAAGATAAAGTATTTTATATATAATAAATTTATAAAAAAATAAAATTGGTTTTAAGGCTAAAAACTAAAAACAAAAATCAGCTAATAGCCGACAAAAAACCAATAATTTTTTTTTACTTGTGAAGATATCATTTTTAATATATTTCTAAAATACTAAAATTTTAGTCTAGAGGATAAAATACTTGGATTTATTATTAGATCTTTTATTTAACATTAATATTAATTAAATATTTTAGTTAATATTATTATAAACTAATATATTAAAATTAATTATAAATTATCAATCTAATAATTAGAATTTAAATATTTAAAAAAAGTCCACAAAAGCCGACAAGATTTTTAAATATTAATATTCCGAAACCATTTTGGGGTGGGGCGTGATGATGGGTAGGTTTTCTATAATTTGAATATTAATAAGATTATATAATTTTATCATTGAAACTTTAATTTATTATTATTATAATATTGATTTTTAGATTTATTTATGTTAGGATAGTTTATATAATTATTTAGGAGATAAACATGAAAAAACCTTTAAAAGCTATAAAAATATTTACTGATAATCCAGAAATACCTATTTTACTATATAATGGTCAATTATATAATTATGAACAATTTGTTAAATTAATTAACCATTTAAAGATAGATCAGGATTTATTTTTTAATGATAAATTAATTGATGGAAAAATTGTAAAATCAAATATCAATATTAAAGATGTATTATCTTTTAAAGTTATATTAGAATTTTTTAAACCTTTTGAGAGTGATAGCATATATTATAATGAAAATAAAAATATTATTGATGATTTATATTCTCAATTATTATCTAAATTTAAATGTATAACAAACCAAAAAGATTATTTGAACTTTGTCTTAGCTAAAACCACAAGAGTTTTGCAATTTAAAATGAAATACTATCTAGATCAGATGATTGAAAAGCAAGCAAATTTATTAAATATTTCATTAAGTAATGAAAATAAAGATATTGAAAAAGAGAATAAAAATAAAGTTTTAGAAAGTTTAAATATTGATAGTATAAAATTAAATGAAATTAAGAATATTTGCTCTAAAAATACAATTTTAGATAAAGAGAATATTTCTTTAGTTAAAATTAATGAAAATATTGCTGATTTTTTGGATATGGTTATTTATAATATATATGATGATTTTGTTTCTCTATATGAAAAGATTGAAGATAATAATTTTATTTTAGAATCTGAAATTGATAGTTATTTTTTCCAATTCTTTACTAATGCTTTTATCACTATAGATTATATTAATGAATATGAACAGTAATATTGTAAAAAATTTTTAAATAATTTAATTTATATTATAATATAGAGAAAGGTTTAAAATAATGTTGGAAGAGTTTTTAATTGAGATTTTTATTCTTTCTTTTGAGTTGATTGTTTCAATTTTTGTTGATAGAGATAAAAAATAAAGGAGTTAATATGAATATATTGAATAAAGAGGATAGATATAATAAAATTATAGATGAAATAAATATAATAATAGACGATGCTATAAAAGAAATTCAAGAAGTAATTATTTCTTATGATAATAATCAATATATAGAAGAAGCTATAGAAGAATATAAACAAAAATATCAAAAAGTAGAAGCTAGTAAAGAAAATAAAAAGTTTATTAATACTGTTGAATTTGCTGAGTTTATTTTTAATAAAGAAAAGTCTAATCAAATAAAAATTATTGATAGCATTCAAGGAAAAATTGATAGTATTAAAAAAAATATTATTGATAAAATAGAATATTTTTCTGATATTGAAAATGAAATAAAAGTTCAAGAAATTGAAAAACCAAAAATTTTTAATAAAATTTTTAATAAAAATATCTCAAAACAATATAACCAACAAGTTCAAAATATAAACAATTTAAATATTAAGAGAGATAAATTATTAGCAAATTTAAAAAATCTTATAAGTGGAGATTTTAGAAAAATAGTTAAAAGCTTTTTAACTCAAAGAGAACATCTTGAGAATATCAATTTTGATGTAGAAAAGATTATTAATAATAATAAAACCCTTAAAAATCTTGATTTGTTTTCAAAATTATATATTGATGATGTAAAAAAAGCTGACTTTTTAAATTTATTTTCTTTAAATAATTTTAAGAATTTTGAAAATGAGACTATTAGTGGTTTAAATAAGTTAATAACTGAATTAAATGAAATAAAATCTAAAAATATTATTAGTAAATCAGAAAAATTTGATAATATAAAAAAAGAATCTGATAATATATTAGATAAAGCATTATTAGGTATTGTGAAGCCAATTTACTTTTATATTGAAAATATAAAGAAATCATTTAATGAAATAACAGATATAGAAAAAATTACTATTGCTGTTTTTATTGCATCTTTAAGCACTATAACAGTTGATGCTAGTAATTTATTTTTTAAAGATAAGCCAACAGTTAATTCTATAATTCAAACAACTATGCAAGTTAATAATTTAAATTCTTTAGTAAGAGATGGTGGTTCTTCATTGAAAGATATGTATTTAAAAACTAATTTTGTTCAATCTAAGGAACAAATAAAGCATTTTGTTGAGTATTTAGAAAAAGATAATCAACAGTTAATGATAAATGAAATAGATAAGAATTTAAAATTAATATCATCAGAAAATGTTACATTATTAGATGAAAAAACAATAGAGAATAAAAATGTTCAGAATGTTTTAGATCTAGATAAATTAATGCATGAGGCATTATTAGAAGATGATAATAAATCTATAAAAAAGACTAAGCAAAGAAATTCAGAAGAAGAAAGAATTTAATTATTATTGGTATTGACTTTTCCACTTTAAGTATGATATAATTATTATAAAATATATTATATTGGAGGTTATATTGAATAAAAGTGGGATTATATGGGGATTTTTAGGGTTTTCTTTAGGAATTGGTTATTATCAGTTTTACCAAAATAATATGCATAATTTTTATAAACCTGCAATTAAACCAACATTAGTAAAAAAAGAACAATTAAATTATGAATTTATTAGGAATTATAATTATTTTTCTTTTAATTTAAATAATGAATCAAGAAATATTTATATCATTGAATCTTTTAATTCTGCTTTTTTAAAAGATTTTTTTGAAAGTAAAACTTCACATATAAATGCTAGAATTAACTATATTCCTTATTTTAAACTTAATGATAGTGATTTAATTAGAAATATTTTTTGCCTGAGTAGTAACCCAGGTATGGAGATGTTTAAATATGTAAAAGAATCATCTGAGTCATCTTTGTTAGCTAATAAATATTGTAACTTTTCTAAGGTTTTAATTTTTAATACTAAATTAATAAATTTAAATATAGAAAGTAAATTACCTATTATTTATTTTGATAGTGGTGATGTTGTTTACAATTTAAAGAATTCTGATTATAATTTATTTAATCAAGTTTTAAGTGTAACTAGTCCAAAATATTCATATACTCCTCCCATTTTTAAAAATGTTTATGAATCAAAAATATCCTTTCAAAAACCAGTTGTAAGACCAAAAGAAAAAGAATTAACAAGTCTTATTAGTAATTTTAAACAATTTTTTAAAAATTTTCGTAATAACTTTAAGAAAATTAATGTAAATTATTATTATATTCCAAAAGAACAAGTAATACATCATAATGTAGAAAAAAACTTAATTTTAAGTAGTATTAATTATAAAACAAATAATTTAGAAATTAAATTTTGGGATGATGTTCATAGGGCATCATATAATTGGTTTCCTGTTTATCAATTTAAGTTAAAAGAAGAAACAAATGAACAAACTCTTCCAAATGAAAATAATTATCCAAATAGTCAAGTTGATGATGTAAAAATTATGAAAGTTCCACCTTTGATAATTAAAAATAATTATAATAAAAATTCTAAAATAAATCACCACCAACAACCTATTTCTTTAGATAAAAGAAGTGGCGTTATAATTAAAACTTATGCTCCACCTAAAATTATAAAGGTAGCTGTTCCAAAATTTGCAACGGAGGGATTAAATTTATCTAAAAAATAAATTTAGTGTTTCAAACTATATAGTTTTGAGTTTGAAAATGATAGTATTTTAAATTCTCATTGTGGATTATTATTATATATTATTTATAAAATAAATATTATATGATAACATAAAATAAACAAGAGTTAAAGGATATTAATATGATTTTAGAAAAAGAACAACGTTATGATAAAATTACCACAGAAATAAATGATTTAATAGATCAGATGATTGATGATATTCAAAAAACAATATATTCATTTGATAGAAATAAATTTATGCAAAATTGCATAAATGAATATCTAAAGCAAGAAAATATTGTTAAATCGTCTAAAAGCACTCAAAAAGTTATTAAAACATCTGAATTTGCTTTATTTTTATTTAATAAAGAAAAAGAAAATCAAGCTGAAATAATTAATAATATGAATATAAAATTTGCAGATTTTGAGTTTCAAATAGCATCAAAAATCAAGAAATTTGGAGATTGTAATCATGAGCTTGAAGATAGTATCATTAAAAAACCAACATTCTTGCAAACAATATTTAATAAACCATTAATGCAAGAATATAATGAAAAAATAAAAGAATTTAATGATTTAAATTTAAAAGTTGAACATCTAGAAAAAACAGAAAAAGAATTTAGAAAAGGAAAAACTAGAAGGATAATAAAATCTTTTATTGACTTACCTAATAAATTAAATCAAATCACTTTTGATTTATTCTCTATTACTAAAGCTCATGAAGCTTTTAAAAATATAGACATACAATCTAAATTATTTAAAGATGAGGTATCTCATCCAAGCTTAGAAGAGTTATTATCATTAAGTTTATTTAAAGAATTTGAAGATAATGTCATTACTAAATTACATTCTTTAATAACAGAATTACATAATGTTAAATCAAAAAACATAATAACTAAAGCTGAAAAGTTTAGCACATTAGAAAAAGAGACCACTAGTTATTTAGATAATTTTATGTTAATTCCTTTAAAAAAATTATATTTCTGTGTTGATAATCTACAGAATAAATTTAAAGATATGACAAAAGTAGAATATATTATTTATTCTGTATTTATTATCTCATTAGGTCAAGTAGGAGCTGAAGTAACTACTTCCTTATTTAAAGATAAGCCAACAGCACAAGCATTAGCTTTAACAGCAACTCAATTAAAACCAGATCAATTAGTGGGTGGTGGAGCAGAATATATTAGAGATAAAGCACTGAATAGTGCAGAAGCTAAAGAAGCAATTAAACCATATATTGATTATTTACATAAAACTAATCAGACTGAACTAGCTGATAAAATAGAAAAAAGATTAAATAATTATGAACAATTATCTATGATCCAATCAGAAGTTGATTTAATTGCTTCCAATAACAATATCACAAATAATGAAGTGCAAAATGCACCAATCAGAAAAAATAAAATAATTTATAAAAATAGAGATAATAATGATGAAAGAAGTTAATCTATTTTATAAATTATTGAATTATTCTTTTTTATACAAAATTTAGGAGTTTTATATGACAACAAAAATGAGAGCTATTAATTTATTTTTAGATAATCCAGAAGTACCTTTATTATTATTTAACATAGAATCATTAAATTATGAAAAGTTTGTAAACATGATTAATTTTAAAAAAATAGATAGAAATATGTTATTGGATGATAGAATTATCGATGGTAGATTGATAAAAGCAAACATTAATATAGTGGATTTACTTTCATTAAAATTTCTTACTGAAATTTTTAAACCACAATTAGATGATAGTAAATATTATGAAGATAATTTACAAGTTATTAATGAACTATATGAATATTTAAAAAATAATTTAGTTTGTATTCGTGAACCTGTTGAGTATTTAAAATTTTTATTTGATACTGCAAAATCAGATTTAAAATATAAAATTAATAAATATTTAGATGAATTAATGAAAAATAAAGCAAATGAGCTAAATTTAGAACTTAATGAAGATAATTGGGATGATATTTTTAAGTTATTAAATATTAATTCTGAAAAATTAGTCGATATTAGTAATAGTTTTGTTAAAAATACTATTTTAGATAAAGAAAACATTTTTTTAATGGAAATGAATAAAGATATTGGTAATTTTTTAAATAATATTTTGCCAAAACTTTATGATGAATTTGTTGGATTATATGAACAAATAGAAAAAAATCAAGTTTTGTTAGAATCTGAAATTGATAGTTATTTTATGACACAATTTACAAATTTATTTACAACAATTAAATATATTAACAAGTTTGAACCACCTATTTATCCAAATAATCAAAAATAATAAATCAATCATTCAACCTCTAATAAATTTAGCAAAGGATAAAATTTAATGAGGAAATTTCTTTGGTATTCAATTATCATTATTTTTATAGTTGTTATTGGATATTTTATAAAAAATAAAATTCATCAAAATTTAGATCATGGAGTTAATATTGATAATCAAAAATGGTCTCAAAAATATCCACAAGTATTTAATAATAGTGGTTATAATAATTTGATTGAATCTAATGGTATTTTAAATAAGTTAAAAAATAATCCAGAATCATTACAGGGTAAAATTACTAATGAATTTGGTATTAGGGATGATATTTTAGAATACATTTTAAATTTAAATTTAAATACTCATGCTAATTATGCTGCTATAAGAATGATTCAAGAAGACACTAAAACTTATTTCATATCAAATTCATCAACAGAAGCAAATTATGCGGCTAATTTAGGTATGTTAGCTAATTATTGTTTATTAAAAGTTACTAGTGATGAAATCTGGAAAAATATAAGTAAAAATACAGAGAAAATGTTAAGAGATAATGATAATAGAAATAAAAGAATGTGGTGGGTTGATAATAATTATTTAGCATATAAAATTATTGGAACAGGTTTATCAACTGCAGATGAAAATGAGGTTTGTAGAAAAGGAGGTTATTAAATATATTGGTTTTTAATACCAATAAAAAACAAAATTATTAATTTATTGTAAAGGAAAAAATTGTGAAAAAAAATTTTAAATATGGTTTATTTTTTATAGGTTTATTTTTAATTATATTTTCTATAAAAAAAATAGTTAAACAAGAAATAGATCAAGGTGTAAATATTGATAATCAAAAATGGGAGAAGAGATATCCACAAGTATTTAATAATAGTGGTTATAATAATTTGATTGAATCTAATGGTATTTTAAATAAGTTAAAAAATAATCCAGAATCATTACAGAAATTACAGGGTAAAATTACTAATGAATTTGGAATTAGAGATGATATTTTAGAATACATTTTAAGTTTAAATTTGGATGAAAGTAATAATTATGCAGCCATAAAATTCTCACAAATAAGTAATTATATATATTTCTCTGACATATCAGTAGTTGATGCAAATTTTTATTCTAAAAAACAAGTTCAAGCTTTATTTTGTTTAAATGCTAAAAATTGGTTGAAAATAAGTAGGCATATTGATGCAATGATGAGAGATACAAAAGAAAGGAATGAGAGGATGTGGTGGGTTGATAATCATTATTTTGCTTATAAAGTGATTGGAACAGGATTAAATTCTATTGATGAAGATAATATTTGTAAAAATGGAGGTTATTAATGAAAAAATTTTTATTTAGTTTGTTAATTTTTTTTAATATAAATGTATTTAGTTTAAATATTTATAATTTACATATAAATGGAATAAATACAACAAGGGATGGTGCTTTAAATAATTTAAAATCATTAAAAAATATTTCAAATATAAATTCAAACATAGTTAAATGGGATTTAGTATACAATCCATCATCTCAAAATCCTAATGAGACTAATTTATTAGCAAATATATCGGATACAATTAAGCAAAAAAATGCAGAATTATCTTTAGATGATTATACTAAAATTTATATAAAGTCTTTTAATTTAGATGAGGATGTTTATAAGGAAGGCTCTCCTCAGTATTTAGAATTACAAAAAAATTTAGTATCTGAATATAATAAGGTTTTATCCTATAAAGGAATTAATTTTGATACAATTGTAGCTAATTTTAATCAATCAACTGATTATATTTTTGATTCTGTAACTTCATTATTAACAGCTAATAATAAAGATAAGGATAATACTTTTGTTTTATTAATACCTCATAGTCAAGGAAATTTATATGCAAATAGTTTATATGATTATTTAATTGATAAAGATTTAATAAAAAAAGAAAATCTTTTAGAATTTGGAATTGCCACACCAGCCAGCTCTATAAGAAGTTCTGATATTTATAAAGATTTATGTATTTTAACTAAGGGATATTTTGAAAGTGAGGGGATAATTAATGAATATAATTATTATAAATGTGGATATAGTAATTATTTAACTGATACTCATGATAGAGTTATTTCTGATTTAGTTGGTTTTTTATATAGTGGAACATCTAAAACACCATTACCAGCAAATAATTCAAATAAAAATAATGAAATATTTAGTTTAAATCATGATTTAGTTGATTATTATTTAGCTCCTAATGAAAATGATGAAAATTCATCAACATATAAAATTAAATCTGGGATTTGGCAAGCAATGATTTATTTTCAAGATCTATTAAAAATAAAATCTTATGAGAGAAATTCAAAATATGCAGTGTTTAATTTACAAACAGATGATAATACACGAGATCAATATCAAACCACAAGATTATTAGATAACTCTGGAAAAATTGTTTGTGATAGACATGAGTGCTTTAATACGGCAGGATATTTTAATAATGATTTTCTTAATATTGGCTATAAATATGAGACAAATTACTTTATTGATAAGAATTTTGGTGATTATAAAGTCTTAACTGATTATACGCACTATGAAAATAATAAACCTGTTTATGCTGGCTATAGTTTTATTTATATCTATCAATATTCTAATAATGATTTAATGAATTTTATTTATTTTACTAGAGATAATTATTGTCGTTTTGATGAATCTTATAGTAATAATAATGTTAAGGGGTTTAATTTGGGAATGCATTCCGTAGTTACGACAGGTTATATTGCAGAAGGTTTTTATTCTTGTTATAATTATCAATTCCTTTTTGAAAATAAAGATTTTATTTTAGAAAGATTTAGTATTATTCAACCTCAATTATTAAAATCAAATAATAGAAATAATGATTTTAGTGATTTTTATAAAGAAGAATTAAATATTCTAAATGAAAGAAAAAAATTATATTAATAAAAATTAGAAAGAAGGACTAATTCCTTCTTTTTTAATTTTAAAATGTATAAATAATTTAAAATTATTTGACTTTTTGTTAAAAAAACTTGACTTTTAAAATTAGATATGGTATAATATAGATATAAATAAAACATTAATACTATATTTTAAGGATTTTAAAATTGAAAAATTTACAAAAATTATCATTAGTTGTAATTGGCATTAGTTCATTAGTAGCATGTGGTGGAGGCGGGGGTGGTTCATCAGGCGGATCTACTCCAATTCCTACACCTATTCCAACTCCTAGCCCATCAAGTAATTTGAAGCCACTTGTCTTCACACAAGATACTTTAAATATTGATAAAGTAGGACAACATAGACTATGGCACTTAACTGTTACCAATCCAAATAATTTTGATGTTATTATCGATGGGTATCTTCCTTATGAAAATGGGCAAGTATCAATTTCCCCATACTTAGAAGTTGACCCTGCAACACCTTATGGACCTACTGACCCAACTTATTATGCTGTCAAAGGTGGTAGTAATAATTGTTTAGATATTATTAATAAACCTGCAACTGCATTTGGTGAAAATAGTGGATTAAAAGCTGGACAATCTTGTACTTATACATTTAATGCATTATGGGCTTTAAACATTGAAAGTCAAACACAATTTTCTTTTAATTTAAGATATCAGATATATGAATCAGCTAATGCTCAAAATCGTGGAGTTGTTGCTGCGAATTGTCAAAAATTAGGCTATGGTAATCAATGTTTAACTGGAACTAATAATCCTATTACTTACACACTTTTAAATGTTAGTAATAAAGTTAATATTAATAATAATTCAATTTCAATGGATACTATTTCTCTGAGTGGAAATTATTTATGGAGTCAACCAGTAAATACTATAAATATCCTGCGAAAACCTTTGAGTTATAACAGTAACACTAATACTTTAACTATCGGCGCTGTTGATTGGGCAAAATATCAAACAAGTTCATATTATGATCAAATAATATTGACACCAAATTACAATGGTGATGTAGCTTATAATTCCAATGGCTTTTATGGGGTTACAGGAGTTGATGGTTACAATGTTCTTCCAGAGCAATCTTACTATGGAACTGTTGCTAATACAGTTGTTGGTAGAAATAATGTAGTTTACTCTAATTGGGGTTCAGCTGGTATTGGTTCATTTGAATATGTTTATCCATTAGATACTACAACTAATACTATTTCATCTAATAATAGATTACCTGATCCAGTGAGTTTCCAAGGACGTGGGGCTTATGCTATGGCAGCTGATGAAAATGCTAATATTGTTGGAGTAGGCTTTTTTCCAGAGATTGATGATTGGTATCAAGTGTTTGGTTGTTTTATAAAAAATGGTGCAGGATATAATAATTTTACACAAATTAATTCAAGTGGTCTTGGAAATTACTTATGGAATAGTCAAGATAATTATAATTATCCTCTTGGTTTCTATTCTCATGCAACTGATAATAACTATTATAATTTTAGTAGTTTTGTTTATAGCACAGGACCTGCCCCAAGAACTTTAAACAGAAGATCATTGGTTGATATTGCAAACTGCAGAATGTCCCCAGATAATTATTATACAGAAGATGGAGCATATTATCAGCAAGGTAATGGTAGTTATTATAAGCCAAATAGTCAATTTGTTTTAGTTGGTGGGGCTATTGGTGGTGTAAGTACTGATACTTATATTTTACCAGCATCAATGATGTCTAATGGATTAGATGGTCAATAGTAAATAAGAGAGACTTTTATAGTCTCTTTTATTTATTTTAAATTATTTTTAAAATAAACTTGACAAATAATTGGAATATGTGGTATCATTAACCAATAATAAAAAAGAGTAAGCCTGTTTAACCAGTCTCACTCCTGTTTTGTTATTAATATGCTGCCGAGCATACTAACATTACTACTAAGAATAATATTATTCTATTCATAAGATCTCCTTCTAAAAGTTAAATAAAATATTAGTTGGAGATTTTTTGGATCGTGCACTTGGCTATCAATAATAAGGATAAAAATGACAACCAATAGTGGCTATACTCCATTAATGAGTCTTTAGATCTAAGGTTTGGAAAAATAATTACGCAGAAATCATTATTGAGAAATGCGGTTAAAGTAATTAATGGTGTGGCAGTAGTTCAAAATAATGTAATACAAATAATGAAGGATTTATCATCAGTAAAAACAAATGTAACAAAATAAAAAAAGACTACATAACAGATGATAATCTCAAAAAAATGATGCTAGGGAAAAAATTAAAATGGTATGAAGTGCTATTTAATTTACTAAAATTTTCCGCAGCAGGAATTTTTATTTTAGCAATAGAGCACTACAATGATATATTAAATTGTTTTTCTCACTATAAATAGATACTTGATTATCTAATTCCACATAATAAGCAACAAAATATCGATATTTATTGTGGTGCAGATTAATATATATCCTAAAAATTAAGTTAGTATAATATCATATTAAATAATAAAATTATTTTATTTTTTTATTGTTTTATATTTTTTCTCTAAATTTTTTCTTTATTTTTTTATCAATAAAAGATGTAATATATTCTGAAAATAAAAATATAAATGCTCCAATAGTATGTAAAATAAAGTCTAACCAACTTTGATAACTAGCCATTTTTTGTCTCCTTAATTTTATTTTGTAAATCTTTTAATGCTTTTTCTAATCTTTTTATTTCCTCTCTTTCTTCTTTTATGCACTTAATTGAATCCCTTGTAAAAGAAATTTCTGATTTATGAAACATAAATCTTGGATCATAGTCATCTGGTATTACTTTGGGTTTATTCATTTTCTACCTCCATAATAATTTATTAAAGATATTACCATTATTTCCAATATTACCATCACAATTTATGGATAAAGTGTATTCTTTAATTTTTGCTTTTGCACTAGGTTGCATTCCTGCTTTAGTTATCTTTATTGTTATTTTTTTTATAAAGTATATCTATACATTCTTAAAGAAAAATTATTTTAATAATTGATTTAGATTTTTTTGTCTTTTATAATTTTTTGGATTTTCATTTCAAATAACTTTTGTTTAAATTCTTCAATTTCTTTGCGTTCTTTTTGGATATATCTTGCAACGTCTGCTAATGGTGATTCAGATGCTTTATGCATCATAAAACCAGCTTGATACCCTTCAAACACTACTCTTGGTTTTTTTTCTTTTGTATCCATTTGAACCTCCATAAATATTATAAAAATTATTTTTATAATTTAAATATCTAAAATATTCAACATTTTAAATATTTATAAAGTTCTGGTGTAATAAAATTATTTATATTACCATCTACTTTGCCAGCAACATACTTCCCGTTCAACAACATGGCATAACCATAATTCCCGTCACCAGAGATACTTAACACAACACTTTTATTATTAAAATACCATTCTAAAACAATTTCACCATCTTCTGCTTTATAAGCTTGTGGTAATGGTAATTCTTTAGGAAAAAGATGTAAGAAATATAGGTAGTCATTTAAAGTTTTTTGAAAGCTTTTATTTATATTTAAATGTGTTTCTTTAACCAATTTCCCACAAAAAGATAATTCATTATTATAATTATTATTTTTAATATAATTAAACTTATTACTCATTTTATTGTAATTTTTCTTTAAATTTTTGATTTTAAAGTAAAGATAAAATATTAAATAGTTTTTCTTTGTATTTTTTTACTTCTTCACTTGAAATTTTATTACTCTCTATTTTTCTTTCTTTTGGATGTTCAAATAACTCAATAAATGCTTTAATTGAACGTTTATTATATGGTAATTTAAATTTTTTCGTAAATGATGAGGTTGCCATTTAATTTATCCTTTCATTAATTTTTATTGATCTTAACACTAAAAATCTAAATTTGTCAATAATCTATTTAAAATAATCTTTTTATATTTTATTTTAAGAAAAAGTTGACAATAATTTATCACTATGATAGAATAATTGAACTGATACCAATATTACCTATTCTTTTTAGATTGTAAAAAGGATACTGATTTGGTGAAATTTGTATAACGTTGCAAATTTCAGCTGCGTATCTCGCAGATTTGAATGGGTTGCTATATTTTTAACAACCCATTCTTTATTATTAAAAGAATTTAATATTTTGATTTTATTATATAATATATTCATAATAATAAAAAAGCCAACATAAATATTGGCTTTAAATATTAAGATTTACAGTTAGATGGACGATATTGATTTCCCAATGTTCCACCAGTACATACCCATGTAATTCCTGATGAGTTTACTGTTGGTGCAAAATCAATGTTTCCTGTTACGCCTGCTATTGAAGTTGTTATTGTAATCACTCCACTTGCACCAACTGAAACTTGACTTACATTAGTTCCAGTTACTGATGTTGCTAACCCAGCCTGTGTATTAGTGGCAGGTAAGCTACCTTGTGATTGATAATATTCTGCTACCGCTGTTTTTGCTTGACTTGCAAAAGTTAATGCTTCTGATACTTTTGCTCTGATAACATAATTTTGATAAGCAGGAATAGCAATTGCTGCCAAAATCCCAATAATTGCCACTGCAATCATTAACTCAATAATTGTAAAACCTTTATTTTTCATTATACATCTCCTAAAATATAAAAATTAAAAACCTTATTCAGATTTTTTACTCTTCCTAAATTGATTATACTCCAATCTAATTAAATATTTAAAATAAACATTAATTAATAATAAATAATAAATTAGAATTTTCTGATATAATAATTATTATTAATTAAATATTTGATTTTATTTTATATTTTAGTGTGAACAAACACAACATTCATTTATTTTAATAAAAATAAAAAGCAGATTTTTCTGCTTTTTATTATGGTGCAACTGTTCTTAATGAATAATGAGGAGATGTGTGTGCTGTGTCATTGTATAACCAGCAAACTTGACCTGGACCAGCCATACAGCTATTATCACTATATACTGTATATCTATATGTTAGAGTGGTTGCTCCTGCATTTTTTGCATTGTCTAATGTGTTAGCTATATTATCTTCAATCTTAAATTTGGATGATAAAATGACTGTCCATTCTTTTTGATTACCAACTTGTTTGGTTGTATAACTTGTTCCTATTTGTACTTCTTGGTTTGTCATCCATTCAGCACTGTATTCATGAGTTTTATCAGAATTCCAATTCCAGCATGAACCACCCATAAATACTAGTGGATTACTTGTTGGTGTTCCACTACAAACAACATAACCATTCCATGCAAATCTATCAACTGAAACCACTGGTGGGATTGGTGGATTTGGTGCTGGGGTATTAGATATTGATGTTATATAAGATGTATCATTTGTAATTGTTACACTTGAAATATAGCGCATATCAGTTAATAATTGTTGCATACCTTTCCAACCATCACAATCTGCATGGTTTCCAGAACCAGAATTTCCCCAGCCTGTTCCATATAGAACATATTTTGGATTTACAATTATTGGTAGTTTATTATTGGGGTTGTTAGTTATATCTCCTGCATACCAAGCCCAGTTAATTTTTGATTCAACATAATTTGTATTTTGATTTGAACCATGCATTTGCCATTTAGTATATGGACTAAGATAATTATATAGGTCAGTTGATATTGTTTGATCTGTAATAATTTTCCAACCATTTGAGCTATCTTGCCAAATTGATGAGGATGTATTAATAAATTGTGGTGCAAATGTATCCATTCCTATGTATGTAGTTATTAAATTACCATTACCATCTAATAATGATTTCTTATGTCCATCTGAATGCCAATTACTACCTGGGAACCGATCAGATCCACTTTTATCACAAAGATCAGGACCAGTTCTTTGTTTACTAGCTGGAATATCCGGTTTACCTCCTATTGTTTGCATAGATCTATTAAAATTTTGTAAAATTATTTCTGTTGGATTAGTTGGGTAATATGTAACTGAACCTGGTTTTATAAAATAACCTTCTGGTGCTCTAAATGAAATAGCTTGTTGACTAATTGGGAAATTAATTTTTATATCCATTGTATTTAATGGCAACCAACAAAATTTTAATTTTAATGTTGAACCAGATACTATTGAACCTGGACATAAAATACTTTTTTGACAAATCATTAAATTCTGGTTTAGTTTATGAAATTCAATTAATGCCGTAGGTGTATTTGCCAATTCTGATGCTGGATCAGAGTTTTGAACAGCCATAGTACCTACATCTTGCGGAGAGCAACTTGATGCATAACCAACCTTTGCTGATGGTTGAATGGCATAAGCACTAAGAGCACCTAAATATGAAGTTCCAGTACCTGTTGTAATACCAGTTGTATTATTTTGTGTAAATCCATTGACAGTTACAGCTGTTAAATTATTCATATTATTAACATTTACAGGTTTTGATTCTACACCAATAGATAATTGTCTATTTCTACAACCAAAAATATTTGGTCTATTCATTTGAGCACAAAATTCTTGTGCTGTAATAGTAGTACATATACCACCATTGTTAAAAGTTGGATCATAATCTTGCATTGTTGATAATTTACTTGGGTCCATTACACAATTAGGATTTGTTTGGAAAATTAATTTATTTTGTGCAGTTTCTGATAATGCAGAATTTCCTCCTTGGGCTATTGTCGAATCTAGATTAATATTTCCTAAGTTTGTATTTCTTCCAATTTCATATTGTGAAATTGTTGTTGGATTTTTAGCTCTTGTTTTTTGAAAACTTAAAATATTTCCTAAATAATAACCATAAGAAGGATAGGCTATATAATTGCCCTTACATGACTGAAGACCTAAAATATTTACTCCAGATTGTTTAAAATAGGTATTAACTTGGTTTTCATCTAATTTCCAATTCATTTTACTTCCAGTTACTGATATTTGACCATTGGTATTATTTAGTATCCCTAAATCAGAATCATATGATAATCCATTATTTAATGCTTTCATTAGTTTATTTTTTTCTGGTGATGATTCTATATATTGATATGTATCATCTGTTCTAAAATACATAAATCCTTGTAATTGATTATTTGAATAAAAAATAGTAGTGCAAGGATATAATTTCCTTTTACCATTATTTTCTAAGATTTCTGTATATTTATTCCCTTTTGGCAAAAGGTTATACGCTTGTAAGATTTCTGGTGAAATAACAATAATTTTCTGAGTTCCATATAGTTGATCTGCGATTTGTGTTTGTTTTATTCTAATAAAATTACCAATTGCACCAGAATATTCTTTTATTGTTGATATTTCATTTGTTTTTGATGTATCATTTAATGATTTAGAATAGATATTATAACTTAGATAACTTAATACTCCCATTATAGCTAGTGTAATTACTAATTCTTGTAAACTAAATCCTTTATTTTTATAAATATTCATTCTTCTCCCCTTTTAATTTTGAGCAAATATTGGTGTTATATAAAAATAGCCTCTAAGTGTATATCCTTTTGGTTGTAAAATTTGATACATTTTACAAAACCAAGTTTTATAATTATTTTTAGTTGCCACATCTACATCATTAAAAATATCAACATCAGCGGTAGAACATTGCCCAAATCTGACTTGATTATTTTTACCAACTATTGGAAGATTCCACATAGGAGTATCACCACTATACTGTTTATCATTTAATTTTTGTACGATATCTGCTAATATTGAAAAAGATGTTTGTTGTGCTGTTTGCTGTCCAATTTTTTTTTGTTGAGTTGAATCATCCCAAGATGTTATCATATACAAGACAGGAATTGGGTTTGGGTCACTGGTTGTTGCTGATGGAACATAAATAAAATAAGTGGTCTTGTATATGAAAAAAGGAGTAAATGTATAATATGGACTATAAATGTTTTTTAATTTTGAAGTATAATCAAAATTATTTGAACTATTATATACTATGGTTCCTGCTGTTGCACTACTATCATAAATACTATCATAATTTGACATAATATAATTAATTGACATATCATTATATACAAAAAAATTAGTTGAATATAATGATGATATATTTTTATTTAAATCTGCTGATGTTGTATTTGAATATTTTTGATATTCAAATGTTCCAAATACTGTAATCATCACACCTATTGCTAAAATTATAAATGATTGCATTTTTTTTCCTTTTTATTGAGATATATATTCTGGATTATTAGTACAGTTAATACTTGTTAATATATTACTTGATGAATTCACCAATGCTAAACCTGAAACAGATGTTCCATTTAATTTTACACAGCCACATAAACCCGATTGTATTCCTGTTACTCCTGTTGTATTTGTCATTCCATTCCACCAACCTCTACCAACAGAAGCAATTGCAGTATTTACTTCTTGCCATGTTGCTGGATTTGCATAAGCTGTTCCTAATAGGCTATTTAACGAAGAACATGTATTTGAACAATCATTTGAATTTTGAAGTACGGAAAAACCAACATTAACTAAATAATCTGTTCCTGATGTTGTAATACTTTTAGTTATATAGCCTGATGAAGAATTATTTAATGCAAAACTTGGAGAACCTTGAATTTGACTAAAATCAATTATTTGTAAAAAAAACCACTCTCCATATTTTACAGTGTAAGTAAATGGTCCACTATTATTTATTGACTTCCAAGGAAAGTTTGCATGACCATCATCTAATTTTACAGCTATTGATGCCCCTGATGTTGATGCACCACCTTGATTATGAACAACTAAAACATTATTATTTAATGCAGCTACATTAGCACCATTGGCAAAAGGTGCATAGGCTGGACATATAAAATTACCACTACTATCTGTTAAACCATTTGGATTTGAAAAGCTAAATTTATTTTGTGATGCTGGTAAATAACAAGTATTACCTCCATTTAAACATAATAATTTATTATAAGAGCATGTTAAAAGATTTTTTGCTAACATTTGAGCTATCTTATCATTTGGGTTATTTTTTGGATTTCCAGCATCTGCAACTGTCTTTCCAATTTCATTAGAGGTGCAAGGAGAACCACTTTGATATGTAGAATTTGGTTGTATTGTATCAGTTAATAAAACAGTATTATCTCCTGTTGTATTTGTTCCCATATTTAAAGTTGCCTCACTATTTTGTCCATAAGCAATATTAACTCCAACTCCTTTTGAAGAATTTAAAGTTACACTTTCACCACTATTTAAAACTAAATTTGTTTTTAATGTATTTTCATTTAGTAAATGACCTGGTAAGAATCTACTATTATTATTTACAGTATAATTATTACTATTGTATTGTTGATCTGTTGTTTTCTTTAAGGTATTAATTTGTAATATTCTTTTATTAAAATTTAATAGTAAATCCATATTAATAATAGGTGAATTTTTTGATAAACTTCCTCCACATTTTGCAGACCCACCAAAACTAGAAGGATCTGGCAACCAACCAAAACTTTGCCAGTATTTTTCATTATTACTTTTATCATAAGTATATATTATACCTTTACTTTGTAAAAATGTTCCTGCTTTTAATGCTATATTAATTTTGTTTTTATATTTCTTTGTATCACTAGCATAATACATTATTCCATACATAGATTTTGTATTTTTATTATAACCTAACATTAAACAAGGTACTTCATCAAACATACTTTTTTTATTTAAAGAGCTATCCCAAACATTATAAGGAAAGGATACACTTGGTAATTGTTTTTTTTGATATTGAATGACTTCATTTGGAGATAAATATATTTTAGCATCAGGATTATCATGTAATTGTTTTAGATACTCTTGATACCAAGAAACATTTAAAAAAGGATTTCCTGTTGATGTTGTTTGTTGTCCATATGTTGTATTTAAATAATCAGCATAAAAATTAGCATAACTTAAGGTTTGGTTTGCATATGTTTTTGCTAATTTACTCATATTTATTTCTTCCTGTTGTTTAAAATATAAGCCTAAAACTGTACCAAATAAAACTAATGCAACTAAACTATCAATTAATGTAAAACCTTTTTTAGTTTGAGGTATTTTTTTATGAACAAACAACTTTTCCATCTGTTCCTCCTTTGCAATTAGTTAAAGAATGAAAATCAGCTGCACCTAAACATAATATTTTTGTTATTTTGCCAATTGGTAATTGTTGTCCATATGAATCAAGGCAATAAGATTTAAATCCAATTGCTTTTGTTCCATCATACAAAATAGAATATTTCTGTGTTTGTCCACTACCACAAATAATAGAATTATTTACATAATTATTAATATTTGTAGAAGAAATTTGATTTGGATCTGCTCTTGTACCAGCAGGGCAATATGCACTACTTACATTACTTAAATCAATTGTTTGAGTTTGTGATTTTAAAGGAGAATAGCAATATCCAGTTCCACCACAAAAATCAGGACTATAAGTACAAACTACCTGTGATGTTGTGTAATTAGAATTAACCTCTACTTGTTGAGCTATTTTTCCAAGTTCAGCTGCAGTGCAAGAACTATCTGCTGCAATTGGGTTAGTAGTTCTTATTTTTGGGGCTATAAATCCAGATTTAACAGCTGCATTTTTTACTAATAAAGTGCTATCTGTTGCAGCAATTCCATCTTGTGAATTAGACCTTAATTCTACTGATGCACTACCAGTATTTCCTAATGTTAATGATTTAAACTTATGTTCTGGTGGAGTAACTCCTGAATTTGTTTGATATGCATTTGAATCATTATATACTGCCCCACAATTCATTGTAGTTGATGCACCATAATCAGCAGAATATGAAACATTAGTAGCACATTGATAATTTTGATAATCTGTTGTTGTATCATATTCTATACAAGTCCAGTCTTTACCAGCACATCCTGCATTAGCACAATTATATGGACCCAATTGAACCGCTCCTTTACAATTACCCCACCAACCTTGTTCTCCATTTTTGGTTACTCCATCACATGCTGCAGTTCCACCAGTCCAACCACAATTTCCCGGATAATTATATACACCACCTGCACTACAAGTTGCTCTACCCCATTGACCATCACCATAGCCTATAGTATATTCATAAGTTTTACATGTTCCAGATGTTATTTGTTTTGAAAATTTTGCTTGAAAATTTGCCTTACATAAACCACCTGTTGGGGTTGAAGTGTAATAATTATATTGTGTTGGTCCAACATAATTATAATTATTAGGGTGTTGATTTTGACAAATACCAGTAGCAGTAGTAGTTGCAGTAGTATTTGGAGGAGAACATGCTGTTAATGTACTAAAGTTTGCTTTTGCTTGAATTTGACAAGTTCCACCTATCATATTAATTGAAGCAATTTGTTGCATTCCATCAAATCTTAAACCTGTTGAATTAGCATAATTTTGGCATTGTTGAGTTAATAAAGCTTGATTTGCTTTAGTTGAATCACAATAATTAGTACTCCAAGCAGAAGATTCTTTAATAATTGCATCTAAATAGATATTTGAGAACATTGTTTTATCATTTATATTTACATTTTGTTGGCTTTTTAAAGCTTCACTATTTCCATAGTTATTAGTTCCATCAGTTATTAGACTTATCTTATTTACATAGTTGGAATTCTTTGATAAATTAATAATAAATCCTTTGTATGAATTTTTTTTGTTTATTTCAGATATATTTTTAAATCCACTACAATTATTTAAATCTGATGATGGATTGTATGAAAATAAAGGATTTTGTCCATATAAAACATCTAATCTATTTGTATTAATGTTTTCTAAAATTCCCATTTTATCTGAATCAAAAGATTTTCTCATTTCCATTATATTTTTGTTTTTAATATCTAATGAATATTTATCAGTATATGGTATTAATAAATATGGCTGTAAATTTGTATTATTATCTTTTGAAAACACTAAACATGGTGGTCCGAATGGAGATGTTTTATCCCAGTTTTCATTTAACCCAAATTTTGAATAAGAACTAACAATTGAACTATAATCAACAGTATATTTATTAGTGTTTTTTAAATTATTATTGATTAAATCATAATTATCAGAGAGATATTTTATTACAGTATCCTCATAATTTTTGATAATATTGATTTGTACATTATTTCTTTTTTTTATAGCAATATCATTACCTATTTTTGTTACAACTAAAACAATTGAACCAAAAATAACTAATGTTATTGTCAATTCTACTAAACTAAACCCCTTTTGGTTTTGTATTTTCATCTTCCTCTCCATTTTTAATTAACCATTTAATTAAATTAAATTCACAATAAATTAAATTCACAATTTTATTAATAAATATTTGGGATTAATTATTTATGATTTAAACATGATTTTATCACATGTTATTGGTAGTTTATATTAAAGATATTTAAAATTTATATCTCTGAGCCTGATATTATAAAATTGTATTAATTTTATAATATCAATAAATGGTTATAAAAGTCAATAAAATATAAATAAAAAATTATTTTTTTTTGATTGATTTTATAACATTAACTATATCATATTTTATTAAATTTATAAAATAAATTATGATATAGTTTTTATAGTTTTAGTTAATATGTTTTTAAATTAGTATGTAATAATATATTTAGACGCTTTATAAAAACCTCTAGCATTGGCAAATTGTGGTTGGTCAACAAAATAAGATTGATTTCCATAAATTTCTTTTAATTCTTTTTGAATTAAAAGACTACCTCCTCCAACAAATGCAACAATACCAATATGGCTTGCATCTTTTAAGACTTTTCTAACTTCAAGAACAATTTTTCTAGCAAAAACTTTTTTTTGTTCAATTACAATATTTGTAACGTCATGTTTTTGACCTTGTGCAAAGTATGTGCCTGTTTTTAATGCAGTTTCAATTTCTGTTGCTGAATATTGTCCTAATTTAAGTTTTTTACAAATTTCAATACCAATTAATTCATTTAAATTTAATGCTCCAATAAATGCTGTATTTGATTCATTAATTCTAATTTTTTTACCACCAGTATCCATTGTAATAATGTCTGTTGTTTTACCGCCAATATCAACAATAGACATTGGAGCATCTTTAATTGAATCTATAATCCCTGTGTTAGGATTTCCATTAAAATCTAGTGCAATATCAATAAAAGCACCAGCTCCCTCTGATAATACATTATGGAAGTCAATATGGGGCAATGACACTTTTTTATCTTTACAGATAATAGATCTATCTAAATTTTTACGTTTTTTATTGATTAATTCGATGTTTTTAGTTCCATTAAGATAAAATTCTTTAAATGGTAATCCTGTTACAATCCTTAAATGATCATCAGAATTAAAACCAGCTCTAGTAAGAGCATGATAAATTAAAATTGCATTTACATCTGATGTAGGATAATTAAGATTTCTTAAATCAATAACTCCATCATTTAATTCATTGTATTTTTCTAATACTGTATAAGTAATATCATTAGCAGTATACATACAGTTATCATTATTTTCAATACCATCTAATGAACTTAATTGATGAAAGCCATAAGCAATTCTTGATGGTAAACTTAATGTTTTTAATTCATTATTCAATTCATAACAAATTTTTAAAGCATAATGACCATCATCAATACCTAGATATTTGATATTTTTTTCCATTTATTTTTCCTTATTTAAAATTGTATTGTTTTTGACGTTTTTCAAGTAATTCTTGTTCTTCAACACAGAAAGGTGCTTCTGGACAAAGTAATAGTCTTTTTAAACCAATTTCATCACCAGTATTTAAACAATAACCATACTCACCTTCTTCAATTCTTTTTAGAGCTAATTCTATTGCTTTAATTTGTTTGGTTAGTCTTTGATTTTCAGATGTGGCTTTTGTTAAGGCATTTAATCCAACCATTCTATCCATTTGGTCTGCTGCAGTTGTATTTAAAGTTTCAGCATCAAGTGTTTCATTTAAAATAGATGAAAGTAAATTTTTATTTTGGGTTAATTCTTTATTTAATAGATTTTTAAAAAAATTTAACTGTTTATCATTCATATATTCGTCACTAGACATTGCTAATAGTTCTTCTTTATTCATTTATTATCCTTTTTTGTTAATTATTATTAAAATTTAATTTCCCCATAATATTTACTCCCATTGGAGAATAATTACTATCTTCATTTGATTGTTGTGTGTTCAATGGGGGAGTATTGTTATTCTGAATTATATTTGTTTTTTCTGTTGGCTGCTTATATAAAATTGTTTCAGATGTATTTTGTTTAGCAGGTTGAGTTACTTGATTGACTTGTGATGGTGATGACATAACTCCAACATTTGATTGTTGATAAAGTGTATTTTGTGTAGTTAAGTTTATATTTTGAAGCATTTTTAACTTTTCAGCAAATAGATTATTTACAATTGTATTTTGTGAGTCAGGTAAATTTGCTCTTAGAATATGAACCTCGCTAAATGGCTCGCTAACTAAATTATTTAATACTATATTTGAATATATTCCATCAATTATAGTATAATCAAATCCATCCTTATGTGAAAAACTTGAGTTAATTGGTATTAATTTATTATTGATAAAAGCAGAAGGTAAATGAGCACCACCACCAGAAGGTAATTTTATAATAGTTTGAATTCCATTGTCTGCAATAGATAGAGGAAGCCATTGTAATTTACTACTGGAAATTATTTTATATTGTTTTGCTGTATCCAATTGATTATTTATAAGTTGCTCATAAATATCTGGAACTCCCACTCCTCCTCCTATATGTGGAATATTAGACACAGAAGTAATATTTAAATTATAAATTTCATTAGCTTTTATAATTTGATTTTTTATAGAACATGTATATGTTAGATCATCCTTCATTAAATAAAAATCTGTTATTGGTGCTGAAAATCCATTACTATTTTTAATTATAACATTTGTTAGACCACAATTTCCTTTATTAATATTATAATCAGCAGTAATAGAGTCACCCATTTTAAATAAAATAATATTATCATCAACATTAAAAATATTATTTAATAAATAACCATTTAATTTATTATTAGATAAGCTATCAACTTTAAAATAAACTAATGTACCAATAGTTAATTTGTTGGATGATTTATCTGATACAAAATTATAAGCAGGATCAATAATAATTTGAGATTGATTTGTTTCCTTTTGAGTTGCACAACCAATACTTAAAATTGAAATCATCGCTAATAATGTATTATTTATTTTTTTCAAAATTTACTCCATATAAAAAAATAATAAAATTATATTTTATTATTTTTACTTAATTATTTTACATACACTTTAAAAAAGATAGTAATATTTTTTACATTACAATCTAATAAAAGTATATTTACTAAAATTATATTCAAAAATATAATTTATATTTGTATATTATAACTAATTTAGCTTTATGTTGTCAAGTTTTTTTATTATTTTTATAAATTTAAATGTTTGTATTATTCCTTTTAATATAAAAATTATCAGTATATAAGTGGTTTATATAAAATAGAAAAATCCTATTATTTATAACATTTAATTTTTTTAAAAAATTTTAATGGAGCTAATGAGATATTAGATATGCAAATTATATAAAATTTCTTTCAAAAGACTTGACAATCCTTAAATCTTTGTGTTATAATATATAACATAAAATTTTTTGAGGAATTGATTGTGATAAATAAATATGCAAATATACCAGAATATGTAAATAAATTTAAATCAGCATTAGTTGAAAATAATTTTTCATCTGATATTATTGAAAATTTTTTGAAATTCAATTTATTAATTCAAAATATTGAAAATAAGTTAAAAAACACTGATTTTAAAAAAAATATATTTAATTTTAAATATAGATTAGATGAAGAGATTGTAGATAGTTTATTGGAATTTTATGAATTACATAGTAAATTTTTAGATATTCTCTATGAACATGAAATAGATATGATTAATAATGAATGTGCTATAAATGAATTAAGTAAAGTTCTTAAAAAATATTTGTCTTCTTATGAAATTAATTTAATTGATATGCTTTGTTATGAAAAAGATGAAAATGGTAATATTGAAATTTTTGATGGTGAAGAACTTTGTTTTACAATCAATAATTCAAAAAGTTTAATAGAATATATCAATAAATTTTATGATATTAAATAAAAAAGCACGAATATTCGTGCTTTTTACTATTTTAATTTTTTAACTTCAACTACTTTATTATTACTATAAATCATTTGAAAATTATTCCAAACTCCATCGATAAATAATGAATTTCCAACCACTCTATAATATAATAATTCATTTTTATCTGTTGTAATGTATGGCATATCACCTTCTAGTTTTTGACTAAATCTAATGTATGTTTTATTTCCATCATCAAAAATAACCAATGGTTTTTGATTTGTATCTCCACCACTAATTGTATAGTTAGTATTTAAACTTTTAATTTTTTCTATTTTTTTATTCATGTCTTTATATGTAAATATATAAATATAACTATTTTGATTGTTGAATGTTAAATTTTTAATATTTTTGTTTTCAGAAGGTAATGGGGTTGGTCTAACTACATAAATATTACTTTCAGGGCTAATTGTTGCCATATTTGTGTATTTTGTAGTTGAGATTTTTTGCTCTCCAAGTTTATTTTGAGTAAAATTATTAATTAAGATTGAATTAATTTTAAAGGTTATTTTATTACCTTGAATTAAGGTAGATTGTAAATTTACTCCTGATTTTTCTGTTTCAGCAGAAAGAGTTACACTATTTGATTCCTGTGTTACTTGTTTTACATAAGCTGAATCTTCAAATAAAGAAAATCCACAAACATTATCACCTTCTTTATTTGAAGCACATAAAATATTGGTGTCTGCAATTAATTTATATTGATTTTGTTTTAAAATATTTGTAACATTACCTTTTTCTAAATCAACATTTGGTACTGATGCAATTTTAATGTTTAAAAGTTGGATATTTAAATTTTCAGACATTGTTACTTCTTGTTGAACTTCTTTTATTTGATAATTTAATTTAGGTTGAGATGATGTTGAACATGCAACTATTCCCATTAATGGAAATAAAGCTAATAATGATTTTTTCATATAGATCCTTTTAAATATTTATTTGTTTATTATAAAATAATATTAATAATTTTGTCAAGTTTAGTGGTTTAAAAATTTATTCTGCCATCAATCTTCATCTAGATAACAGAAAGGATTATAACCAATTATTGTATATCCTGATGCTTTATCTAATTTTAATAATTTTATTGTTTGTTGAATATAATTTTGATCATCTGTTAATAATTTAAAATCTTCTTTTTCAATAATAGCAGAGACACATGAATTACTCCCATTTATTTCTCCAAAATAAACATTTTTACCTAGAATACTGTTTATTTCTTCTTTTGTTGCTAAAAATAATGAAGATACTTCCCCATCTCTTAGTTCCCACTTAAATTTATATAGATTTAAATTTTTATTATCCATGAATATTTTCCTTTCTCACAGAATTAAGCACAAGCTTCAGAATAATCGTTATTGTTATAGTTTTTTGAATTCATTAATGTTTTTTTATCAAGTTGTTCAATTCCTAATTTAATTGATAAGATAGTTGATTTAAGATATTGTTCATCATAGAAACTAAAAAACTTATTCATAAATGATTCTGTTAAATTATCTTTTAATTTAGGGTTTAAAATCTTTGATATAATTTGAAAATAATTTGAATTAGTGGCAATAATATTATTAATTAATTCATCAGATATAGATGTTCTATTTTTTAATATTTTTCGAAAATGAAGTAATCTATCTGTTGTTAAATTAAAATTAGTATTTTCTAAATAAATAAAATAGTCTGATAATTTAAAAAATGTTTTTTTATTATTTTTAAATTTGTATTGAAGATTTTTAAATTGCTCAATGTAATCAAATTCATTTTCTTCTATATTAAAATTTAGATTGTTAATATTTTTATTTACAATTTTTTGAAAATGACCTAATTTTATTTTGTTTTCAAAACATGAAAAACTAAATAAATGCTCATATTCTTTTTTAGGTCTTGTTTGTTTCACAAAATTTGCAGTTTTATCAAATAATTCTTTTGATACCCCACCAATTAAATAAAACTCAAAAAGAGAATAATTTGACTTTTTATTGTTGCATATAAAACATGTTTTTACAGTTAATTTTCCACCTTTTGATTTTGGTATTACATGATCTTTATTAAAAATCTGATTAGTTTTATTACAGTAAAAACATGAAGTAGGTTTATAATTAGCGTTCAAAAGTTTTCCTTGAAAATTTAATATCCACACCCCAGCGGATTGTTTACAGAGCACCCACAGAGCCAAGAACTAGGATATTATTCTTGGGTGTGATAACTATAATAATGTAGTTCTAGGCATCAAGCCTATCACTCAATCAGAGACTTTTTACAAGCCTCACCCTTTAGGGTGGGGTAATTGACTTATTGAATAATTTTTTTAATTAAGTAATTTTGATTTTCTTGATTATTTTTATGTAATGATGATACAGCTAAATCTTTTAATAAATGATAAATTTCATTTAATTGATGTATATCTTTTTTTCTATATAATTTATTAATTTTTATGATTAATTTATCATATAAATTTTCATATTTTGTTTGGGGTTGAAATTTTTCTATATTTATGTTAATATTAAAAATATTAATAAAATTTAATAAAGACCTTCTGATGATTTGTTTAGAGCCATTGTTATTTTTAATAATCATTGCTTTATTTATTTCTTGTATTTTGATTTTATTATTCTCTTGAATATTTTGTAAAATAAGATATAATATTCTTGTTCTTAGTCCCCTCATCATTTTTCCTTTTGATTTTTATTAAATATTTTACCATAAATTGATTTATTTGTCAATTTTTTTTTAATAAAAGTTATTTTGAATAAATCTTGTTTAGGTTGTAATTTCTTATATTACTTGCTTTTGAATCATTAATATTATCTCCTGGAATATATAATTGATTTAATTGATAAACTAATTCTATTCTTTGTGATGGTGTTAATGCTCTTGGAAGTTGTTTTTCGATTTTTTCTAAAATCATATTTTCCAAACTATAATTTCTATAATCTTTATTATTTGATAAAGATAAATTTAACAAATTTTGGTATTTTACTGAATTTAAAGTAAAATTTGAAAATGATGTTTTTAAATTTTTGGCAGAAGATAAATCTAATTCTAATTCATTTAAGCATTTATTTTTTTCAGTATAATATTCAATATTATCCATATAACAAATTGAATTTTCATCTATATAAAAATATCCAATTAATGCAGTATAAATAAGATGTTTTGCTTTTTCAGTTAAATAATCAGGATATGTTTTTAATAATTCACTTAAATTATTAGCATATTCATTTATATAATTTTTTTCATATAGACAATTTGAAAAAATTAATTGGGATGGATTATTAACGTCAATTGAAATATTTTTACAAACAAATATTGTTGAATATTCTTTATATTTATTATAGTTATTAATTGAAGATAAATTATCTTCAAAAACATTAAAATTATAAAATTGGTTTCCTGATATATTGTAATTACAATAATTTTCAGAACAATTTTCTGATATTATTTCATTATTTAATACAAAATATTTATTGTTTTGATTTAAATAGTTTTTGATATTATTATAATTTATTGAATCAATAAAAATTAAATCATTATAATTTAATGATGGAGAAATATTTCCCTGATTTAAATACTGATAAAGATCTATATCAATTAAATTCCTAACAAGAATTGCTTGTTTTTCATTTATTTCTTTTAGTAAATTATATGATTTAGGGTTATTTTTTTGTTTGTATGAAGTCATAATTGCATATAAACTAGAGTAATTTATTTGAGGTTTTGGTCTAATATATTTATCATCTATATTTGGGTAATTTTGATTAATGATGGTTTGTGAATAATTTTTTTGTTTATTATTAAATAAATCATGAAATGGTATATTTGAAATTAAATTATATATAATAATAAGAATTATTGTTGCTAAAAAAAATAATGTTGTTTTATTTTTAAAATCTAATAATATAAAATTAGATATTTTAAAAATTTTATTTGGTTTAATTTTTTTATTTATATTCATGTTTTGTAGTTTTAATTTCTTTTTTTGATAAATTTAATAAAAGAATTTCTCTTACTTTTAATTCTAAAAAATAATATATTTTTAAAAAAAATAAGGGAAGGGGAGTGTTTTTTATTAATACTAATGATATTTCATTTAAATGATTTTTTATTAAATGATATCTACAAGTCTCTTCATAATTTGTTAATTCTATTTTTTTAAATGGTTTATTTATATTTTCAATAAACTCATTATTACTATGAACTAAAAAATTTTTTGCTTGTAATTTATAAAAATTATTGTTTTTCATTTCTTTAAATCTTTTATTAACAAATTGTCTGTATTTAGTTCTATTATATTTTGATGTTATTTGATTAATTTTATTCTCCTCCAAAATATTTGCTTTCAATTTTGCTATAAAAAACAATGTATTCTGCCTGAATATTTTTAATTAAATCGTTTTTTGAACCATTTGAAATGAATTTTTTTTCAGAGCAAACCTCTAATATATTCATATCTGAAAAATCATACATGTAGCAAAATCTTTTAATTAGTAATATATCTTTTGGAGTTAATTCTGTTTTATCATTTTTTATAAAGGAAAAAATATTATTTTTGGAACCAATCTGTTTTTGTTTTTTATTTCCAGATTTTAATCCTCTATAAAAAAATGATTGATCTAAAAATTTTTGATTTTTTGTAAAATAAAATCCATTTGTTTTTATTATTTCTCCACCGACTGCTTCTAAAGCTTCACTGGTTGATTCTACTTTTTCAGTATCTAATAAAATAATATTGTTGAATTTTTGGTAAGCTCTTCTTGATTGAAAGCTATAAATAATTGACTGAATATTTCTAACAGAATAAGTTAAATCCCATTCTTTTTTTAACCAATAAGGGATTTCCTCATGAATACAAAAAGGTAGATAAAGATAACATAATCCAATTAATATATCTAGATCATATAAAGATATTGCACTTTTTGTCTTTTTTAAGACACTTAAGTCCTTTATTTTCTCTCTTTCAGATAAAATATATTTTAAATTATATATTTTACTTAAATCATTATAAAGAACTATTTCTTGTTCATTTTGTGTAATCAAAACAACTCCTTAACTAATAAAATGGGAAAAATAACACAATAATCTATTTTTAAACCATTTTGCATTATTTTATTCCAAACAATTTGCAAATATCTGTTTTGTTTTTTATTTTTGAGATATTTCCATTTATATTTATTGTTTTATCTTCTTTATTAAGTAGAGTTTTTATTTGATTATAATCATCATTTACAATTTTAGATAAATTTTCAATTTTATTATGGTTATTATAAGTTATTTCTATAATTTTTGTTTTTGTTTTTAATATTATTTTTGCATCATATTCTTTTAAAAATATATTAAAAGCTGCAAGAATCTTTTTTATTAATTTACTATAATAACTAACATATTCCTTTATTTCAATAGAAACTATTTCTTCATTATCTAATACTAATGTTTTAGTATCTGTTGTTATAATATAATTACACATAATTTTATCCTTTGTATTACAATATATTAACATATTTTAGAAGGTTTTAAAAAAAAAGTCAAAATAATTTTAAAAAAAATAAATAAAGTTTACAAAATAATAATTAATTATAAAATATTTTACTTTCTGATAAGTGCTTAAAAGTTATATTTTTAGACTTTCAAATTTACTTTCAATTTTTATTACAGTATTTTTCCTTTATTTAACCACTATTATTCACATAAATTTCTCATTATTTTCTTATTTATTATCAAAAGCTTGTTTTATTGATTCATTTAAAATAAGTTCTTGAACTGATTTATTGGATAATAAAGTTATATTTTTATCTCCTCCATTTGGAGCAGATTTTATCCAGTAGATTGCCAGTGAAACAATTAAAGATTTTTCAATATCAAGTTTTTTATTTTCTATTAGTTTTAGTGTATTAATTAAAAATTTGGAAACTTCTTCTACTTGTTTATTCTTTAATTTATTTTTTAAAATATCATAAGAGTAATCTATTAGCAAAGAGTTAAAACTAATTATTTTGCTAATATCTAAATTATTAATATTTGTTAAAAGTTCTGGATTTTTAATTACTTCTATAAGGTCAGGAAAATTCTTAATATCACTTATATATTTTATAAAAGCTAAACCTTTATTTTTACCTACTGTTCCCAAAACAACTTCCATTCCTAATTCAGTTAGAGTATCATTTTCCATAAGTAATTTATTTGTATTTAATCTTTGTGATAAATTAAACCAAGAGCGAGGACAAGCAAATGGAGTGTGTTTTGATGGTACTGGTTCTAATAAATTTATTGTATAAGTTTCTTGTAAAAAGTTATAAATATGTTTATTGATATTATTTTCTTTGGCATATTCCAACCAAGCAATTGGATCTGGATCAATATGCAATAATGTACATCTACTAACCAATGGAGCAAGTAATGGTCTGAAATCTGCAGCATCTTCTTTGTTATTTCCTAAACATACAAACATAACATTTTCTGATAATTGTACATTTCCTATTTTTCTTTCATTAATCATTGATAATGCTGCCGTCTGTGTATCAGGTAAACATGTTGTAATTTCATCTAAAATAATAATAGCAAATTCTTTATCTGGCACTATTCTTCCATTTGGTACATAATCAAGGATAAAATTTTTGATTGATTGTGAAGAATTTTCTTTTGAGTTTGCTTTTTCTACAATTCTTGGAGCGCCAGATATTTCATATTTATCAATTTGTGATAATGGAATTAACTTTACCTCAAAATCATTAATATCTTTAATTTTATTTTGTTTTAAAAGTTCTTCTGCAATTTCTTTGGTAAATTGAATTGCTTGTGCTGTTTTTCCTATTCCAGGAGAACCAAGAAAAATATATGGAACTCTATCTCCAGATAAGTAGGCTGTTTTAAGAAAGTTTTTGATGTTTAGAAGCATTATGTATTTCCTTTTAATAAACATACGTAAGATGTAAAGAAAGTTTATATTAAAGCATATGTAAAATAAAACATATGTTTGATTTAAAATAGTGTAAGTTAAAACACTTTATGTAAGTTCAAATAATAATTATGTAAATACAAACAACACTTATGTGAGTAAGATAAATATGTATAATACAAAATCTTATAAAATTATTTTTTATTAAATAAAATAAAATGTTTGCAAAGCAAACGACTAATAAAAAAAAGTTATTTTTAGTATTGATCAATAACCAAAAATGCAAAGCAAAAGCTTTGCTATAGATAAAAACTAAAATAAGTATATTCTATAAAAATCCATATAATTTTAATTTATATGCATCTTTATGTATTTTCCAAAATTACAAAAGTTTAATTGATCGGTTGAAATCCATAAGACTGGATAATCAGGTTCTGGATAATTACAATCTCCTAAACCATCAGTAAAATATATTAATCCAGATGTTTCTATTTTATTTTTTTCAATATATTCAAATGGTGGTTCAAATAATGTTCCTCCTCCACCTGCCAGAAGTTTTTTTTCCTCTAAAGTTTCTTTAGACACATCAAATACATCTATAATTTCTGCATCACATAAGATTACTTTTGCTGTTATGTTAAATTCATTAATTAAATTTACTATTTCTTTGTAAAAGTAATGAATTACTTCTGATGTTGATCCAGATGTATCAATTACTAAAATTAAATTATCATCTTTATTATAATTTTCTAGTTTTGGTAAAAAAGTGCTTTCATTAGGTTCTTGTTGATACATCATCTCGCTTATTACAGATCTTTTTGCAAAATTATATTTATAATTTTGTGATAATGGAGAAATGAAGTCTTTTAATGCACTTATCCAGTCTATTGTTGAAAAGTTTTCACATTGTTTTATAATAAATTTATCTATATCAGATATTTTTTTATATTTTTGGTTTTTTAATTTATCATTTACTTCTAAAATAATATTTTTATTAATTTGATTTACTGATGCTTTAGAATGTCCCCAAAAATTATGATTAGTTATATTTTTAGATAATTGAATCTTATCATATAATATTTCTTCTGTAACATTATAGTCTAATTTTTTATAAGCTACTCCAGATGGTAGAGTAATATTGTTATTGATTAAAATATTATTAATAATTAAATCAGTAACATAATTCCATTTTAAATGATCTTTATTTTTGCTTCTTTCTGGATGAAAAAAAGCAATATGCATTGCTTCATGAAGAAGACAACCATAAAGTTCTTCTTTAGATAATTCATTTACAAAGTCTAAATTATAAAATAAATTACCTTTTTGATCTATCCCCATTGTTTCTATTTCTGATTCTTCAATGTATTTTAATCTAAATAAAATTTCATGTAAAAAACATGGAGAAGTTTCAGCTCTTGATGAAACAATTAGACTTGATAATAATTCATTTATTTTTTTCAAATTTAACCTTTTTTAAATTTTAAATACCAACTTTGTTGGTATTTTTTTAGAGTTGCGAAGCATCTCTTTCACTTAGTTGTTTAAGGTTGAATAAAGAAACTTCTATTTTTAACATTATTATTATAACATATTAATAATTACTTTGTCAAGGTATTTTTAATATTATTAAGATATAAAAAAAGTCACCATATAAATGGTGACTAAAAATATTTTATTTTTATTTAGTGTTTTGTAATACTCTTGTAATTAACTAAGACTTCATGTTTGTTAATTTCAGAAACAGTATTTGAATGAATGTCTCTAACAACTATATTATTTTTGTAGTTAGCCACAAATTCTACAACTCTATAATTTTTTAAAACTAGTAATTCATTTGTAATAATTATCATTTTTTTAATCCAAATTAATGTTATTGAAAATAATTGTTATTTGTTTTTTTATAATTGAAGAATCGAAATGGCACTCGATTTCTTCTTTTAACTCATTTAAATATTGAAATTTAAAATTTTGGTGAGATAATTCATTTATATTATCCAATTGTAAGGAAATATAATATTTTAGCTCTTCCTCTGTTATCATAGTTAAATTTTCGCTTTTTATAATTGAGAATAAATCTTCTTTCAATTGTTTTAACTGCATTTAAATCCTTTTAAAATATACTATATTATATCATATAATTATATAAAATGCAAATATGTTTAATAATATTAGCTATTTATAATTGAGATTAAGTATATTTCATCATCAATTAAGAAAAATTTATGTTCTTTTTTTGTTTTAAGCAAATTTTGTAAATCCATTAAAATATAGAGGTTATGAAATATAATTTTTCCCATCGGTTTTAATTTACATTCTACATCATTATATTTATGTTTATTTTCAATATTTAATTTAAATTTTTGTTGAAATAATGGCAATTCAAAGGTTGTATTGGTTTGTGTAGCCCTCAATATATCATCTATTGATGCAGCATTAATTGTATATTTTTTCATGTTAGCTATGCTTATAAAAAAAGCCCTATGTGGGCTTTTAATTAAAAAGGAATATCATCCATTTGAGGTTTTGCTTGTGAAACTTGTTCTGGCTGAACTTGACTATTATAATTATCTGGTGAGTTTTTATTACCAAAAAGACTGAATGATAAATACTTACTTTGAGAAAGTTCACCAGCATCTTTTAGTTCTTGAACTTTTTTTAAATTAATGCTAATAAAGTTAGTAAAAGCTTTTTTTCCTGAATTTGGCATTAATGAATCTTTTTTAATTAAGTTACCAATGATTTCTGATTTGTTATAACCTTGATCATTTTTTGATTTAATGCTTACAGAAACAAAACCTTGATAATTTGCTTTACTAGGATCTAGTGTTGGATTACCAGTAAAATTAAAATTAATGTCATGATTACTTTCGAAATAACGATTTTCATCTAACATAATATTTAAGAAACCATTGTTAGCAACTTCACCAGCAGCAATCATTTGATTAACTAATTCTAGATTAACATAACCTTCATGATTTTTGACTTGCAACTCTTCTTGTTGAGCATTTAGTTTTTTTGAACCTTTCAGATGAAAAGCACCAATTGTTTTTTTGTTTGCATAACCTTGTGCATTTTTTGAAGTTAAGTTAATGTTTGCGAAGTGAGAGTTTAATTGTTTCATTTTAATTTCCTTTAAGTTAAGTTGTTTTTTAATTCTTATAACATTATTATAACATATGGCTTACAAATTGTCAAGCATTTTATGCTAAAACTTCAATATTTTTTTGATTATCTTCAGAAATATGTACTGTTCCTAGAATTAGTTTTGAGAATGAAATTAAAGTTGTGTTAATGGAGTTAATTGCTGTTTTTAACATAATAAAGTCCTTTAAAAAGTTTTTGAGTTTTGATTTTTGATAACATTATTATAACTTATATATGATTTAAAAGCAATCAAAATATTTTACTTTATTTTTATGTTTTGACTTGACAAATGAGATTTATTTGTGGTTAGAAAAGTTTTTTAAGATTTGATAAATAGGATAAAGACATAAAAAAAAGGCATTTTTAAAATGCCTTTAGCTGTTATTAATTATATATGAATGCTTCATATTCTCTGATTCAGTAGCCCACTCTAAATTTAAAATGTGATTATTATCTTTTTGATTATCAATATGATTAACAATTTTTTTATTTTCAAGATTTGGAATGAAGTTTAAAGCAACTAGTCTATGAAGAAATTTATTCATTGATTTACCCTCTGCATCAGTTAATTTTACTTTCTGATAATTTTCACCTTTAGAAACTTTATGTGTTTGCATGATATTACCTTTTTTGCCAAGGATTTGACCTTTTCTATTTATTTTATAGCTTTCATAGCCTAAAATAGGATAAAATCTGTCATAGTATTCAGAATCAATCTCTTCTTTATCACGTTCTAAAACGATTAATTGATAATTATTCTCTCTACTAGCCAACTCTTCATTAGCTAATTTTATAATATCTCTTAGATCATTAAATGATAAAGCTTGTAATATTTTTTGAAATTGCATTCTAATACCTTTTTAATTTATGTTATTATTATACCATAGATATTACATAATGTCAAATATATTTAATACATTACTTAGTCACCCACCTAAAGAAAAAAATGGCTAAAAGCCATTTTCAAGAATAAAAGATATTTATTTACTTTGATCAATACAGATGTAAGAGCACTTATTATATGCTACACCATTGGTTATATCTATATCCTGTGTGAATTGTTTTTGAGTTTTCTCTCCTGCTGTTTGACATGATTTTAAATTTTTAAAGAATTTAGTTTTCTTCAGAAAAGATTTCTCCAATTGGATGTTTTTTTTCATGATCTAAATCTGCTATTGAATAAATACCAGAAATAATAACAATTGTAAAAATTGATGATGATAATAGACTAATTAATGAAAGTTTTAAAAATTTTTTCATAGTTGTTTCCAAAATAAATAAAATAATTAAATTATAACAAATTTTACTATAAAGTAAAAAAATAAATTATATGTTATAACCTATTGATTAATAAAGTTAAACTATAAAAGTTTCTGTTTTGTCATATATTCTTGTAAATAAATAACTGCACTTTTTATAGTTTTGAATGTTTAAGGTGTTAAATATTTCCTACCATCTTTTTCTTGTTTTAAAATTTCAATCCCATCAATTCTATTTATTACTATATTCCCACTAATTTGTAAATGATATTCCTTCTCATCATTACCAATATATACGGCACAAAATAAATCAAATATTTTTTTATAATAATTTGGTTGCATTAAATTTTTTGCCACAAATCCTGATTTATTTTGCATCTTATATTCCTTTTTTAATAAATCCATGAAGTAACTAAAAGCTGTCCTTTATCATTGCTAATTGCATTATTTGGAGCAATTAAATCACTTCTCATTGATGAGGCTTTTACTTTTTCACTAACAATATAGAAAACTCCTGATTTTACTGATGGTAAACCTTTAACATCAGTAAAAATTAATGAAACTGTTGGCATACCCATGATTTCTGGTCCAATTCTTTCACTAACTTCAACCGTAGCTAAAAAACCACTTTTTTCATATGTAATGGATTCTTTTTCATTATTAAAAGTAACTATATTAGGAGTTGCATTTATAACTTTTAACATTTTGTATTTCCTTTTTCTTCTTAATAGTATATTATATCATAAAACATTACAATATGTCAAGTGTAATTATTTTTAGGTTTTATTTTTGTTTTTTATCTAGAATATTTAAAATTGATTTTGTATTTTGGTAATTAATAACTTCTGATGAAATTGGGTCATAAAAATAAATAATATTATCAAAATAATAGATTTCTTTATTTGAATAAAATTTATTTCTATTAAAGTATTTATAGAGTTTATTAAAAAGGTTAAGAGTTTTTAGATAATTCTTCATTTCTTCAGATTCATCATCTAAATAAGAATCAATCATGTTTTTAAATGATGCAACAAAAGCTGCAATTTGTAATTCATTATATGATACTTTTTGATAATTATTTATTTTTGAAAGTGAATTTGAAATTTCCACACCATATCTATTTTCACATAATATAGCATTAATCATTGATAGATGATAAAAAATTTGATTTTCTGTAAGATCAGTTTTAATTTTTTCTTTAATACTGTCTGCAATTATTGATAAACAATCAGCAGATAACATATTAGCACAAGTTCCTTTTTTTGTTAATAAAAAATTCAACATTTAATATTCCTTAGATAAACTTATATAAACCTTTTATGGTTTTTAATCTTTTTATTGCATTTTTTGTTTCTTCACTAGTTCTAATAATCATTTCCACAAAATTATCTTTGCAGCTATCATTAATTCTACAATATTTAAAAGAGTGATAGTAAATTGAAATATTAGGTAATTTAGAATTTTCAATTAATATTTCTAATTTTTGAAATTCCTGTATAGAACCTTTAAGATTTAATGTTATTTCTGCCATGTTGCTGTTCCATTTATTTAAATATGATATATTATATCACATAAATATCATATTTGTCAATAAAAAACTCCTATAATTAATATAGAAGTTTTTTAGTTTTAATTAAATTAATCAATTGGAATCATTTTGAATTTTTGATTAGTAATTTTTGGATCTAAATTGCCTTTAATTTCTTCATAAGCTTCAACAAAGCAATTATCAAAATCTACTGAAATATTTTCATATTTCTCACCTTTTTTGAATTTACCAAAATCCTCTAGAAATTCACATTCATAAAAGTGAAATAGAGTTGTTGTGCCCTCATCCCAGTCTATATAAGAAATAGGTAAGCCTTTTGAAATTAAATTTTGCTCTTTTGACATATTACTATCCTTTTAAAATATACTATATTATACCATATAAATCAATGTTTTGTCAATAATTATTTAGTTTATTAATAAATTATTATATCTATTAATATTAAAAAATTTATTTTCAGATCTTGCTGATAAACCAAAATAATATTTACAACGAGGAAAAAATTTATGATCTAATAATTCATCTTCACTATTGTAGAATTTAGTTAGATAATATCTAACTAATCTTTGGCTTTTGTTATGTTGATGTTTTGATATTCCACCATTTGTAAAATCATAAGTAAAATTAACAGCAGCTTTTAAAAAATCATCTAAATCAGCAAATTGTGATTTTAATTCTGTTATTTTTTCTTGATAATATGCTTTTACTTTTTTATAAACTCTTGATGTCATAATTTTCTTTCTAGTTTTTATTTTATTTAGGCATTATCAATAATAAAATCTATATAATCTAATTCAGGTCTAGGCTCTTTATAACTCCAAAGATCACACCAGCCACCACAACATGATGTTAATTTTCTGTGATTATCTGACTGCAAATTTTTACATATACCATCAAAACCATCTTCACAATTACGGCATGATTGTTTTGATCTATTTTGAATAAGTAATTTTTTTTCAGGAGACCATGTATTTGTCATAGCATAAACCTTTTTAATTTCAATAAGATATTATACTATATTATCTAATGATTTGTCAATGATTATTTGTTTTTATAATAAAAAATAGTAACTATTAGAGTTACTATTTTCAATATTATTTTTTTGGAGTCTTAAACTTTTATGGTGGATCACGAGGCATTTTGCATTCCTTTTTCATTATTAGAAAGATATTATAACATATAATTACTATTTTGTCAAGTCTATTTGGCATAATTTTAATATAATATTAACTATTATTTATAAATTATATTGTTGCATTTTTTTTTAAAAGTATGTTATAATATTAATTATATAAATATAAAGGAAATTATGTGAGTGCAAATGAACCAACAAAAACAGCATTAAAAAATTTAGATAGATATAAATCAAAAATAAAGATTGGAGATAGGGCAAAATATTATCCAGTAGTGACAAATAAAACTATTTATAGGGAGGTTACAATCTCTTCAGAGCCTTTCATTACTTGTGGAGGTAGGGATATTGGAATTTTCGTTAAAGAGGTTTCTGGATATGTAGTTATTGAAGCAATTGAGGTTATTAAATAAAAAAAGCAGATATTAAATCTGCTTTTTTCTTATGAAAACTTTTTTAGTAAATTTTGATAATAATTCTCTAATAAATTAATCTGTTCGATCTCAAATTCTGATTTAGTTGTTAATTTCTTTAAATTAAGAGCAGTTATTTTATCATTAATTCCTTTAGTAACCTCTTTTAAAACATCCTGATTTGTTTTTTTGATTTTATTTGTTATAAAATCTTTATTAAATATTTCATCTAGTTTTTCTTTTATGATGTATTCTAAAATTGAGTTATCAATTGAACTATAATTAGAGATATTATAATTTAATCTAGTTATACATGTTGCTGAATAATCATATAGAACAATCTCTAAATTTAAACTATTTTTATCGAATGAATTTGTTTCCAAGTTGATTTTTGTATGAAAATTATCAAATTTACCAGATTCAAGTTCAAAAGATGTTAGGACTAATTCACCTTTTAAAACACTATCTAATTGTATAATATTGAATTTACTAACAAAAAATTCTTTACCATTATATTTATTCAAGTATTCTTTTACATATTTTTTAATTTCTGCTTTAGTCATTTTGTTACCTTTTATTTAAAAGCATCATGAAAGGATAAAATCAATTTATATAATGTTTCTGTATCAAAATCTTCATCAGAATATTCTTCACCAGTAGATGTAATTAATGAAATTGCTTTATCAGAATCAATATGAATTTTTTCAATTTTAACTGTTTTTAACTCATAAAAAGATAGATCCCAAACAGAAGCAGTAACTAAATCTTCTTTATCAATCTTAGATTGAGTAAAATCATAAGTAACATCAGTTTTATCAAACATCTCATAAAACATTTTTAAAACTAATGATTCAAAACTATCAAATGATTTTGTTAATTGCGTTAATTGTTTTTCATTTAACATTCTTAATCCTTTTAAATTTCAATAATATATTATATCACATAATTAAACATTCTGTCAAATATTATTAGTTATTTGATTAAATGTTAATAATGAGGCTATTATTAGCCTCACCCATTATTTACAATTCAAATACAATTTTTTTTAGTTCACGTTTGTTTTGATTTCTTTTTGCTTTGTTTGATTTGCCATGAGAACCAGCACCAGAACCAGCTCTAGCTAACAATGCAACAACTACATTATTACGTGGAGCTGTTTCAAATTTAACATTAATTGTATTATTGTTTTTTTGTTTAATTTTGATTTGAACTGATTTTTTAGCCATAATTTATTCCTAATATTTTTATTTAATAATGTATTATATCAAAAACACTACATTTTGTCAAGCACTATTAAATATTTTTATTCAAAATTACCAAGACCAGCTTGTCTATTTGAATAGGTTAGAATATGATCAACAATATGATCAACATTTTGAGAGCCTTCAACTTCAGAAGCAAGCATTTCTAACTCTTTAATAAATTTCTGTTTATCGAATGTAAATACACCAGTTTGATAAACAAATTTCTGATTTTTAAAACTCCAAAATTTTGGTAATTTTTTCTTTTTTATCAAATAACTTAGATAAATTAAATTATTGATACTTTCTGACTCAATAATTTCATCATTTTTAATATAAATATCAATGGTTTTTACTGTTTTTGTAACATTGGGATTTATTGATTCATTAACAAAAACTAAAAATTTATTTTTTGATGATTGAATTTGTAATAACATTTTTATTTCCTTTTTATCTGTTAAATTAATCAAAACAATCATCAATAATATTTAGAATATCTTCCACTGTATAGCTTGAAATATCAATCCATAAATGATCTTCTTGATTATCACTATTTTCATTTGATTGTAATGTGATATAAGCATTTCCATTAGAAGGTGATATAGCAAAACCAGTTACCAATTTTAACTCTGGATTGTAAGATTCAGTATTGATTAAATAATGTTCCTTACTCTTAATTTTAATAAATTGTTGATTACCAGCTTTATCAACAATAAAATCATTAATTTCATTGTATATTTTATTTACTTGTTCGGTTATGTTACTTACAAAATTTTTTACACTCATAATATTTTCCTTTTGATTTGTTTTAATTTATATTACTATTATATCATAAAATAGACAAATTATCAAATATTATTACTCTTTAAGTATTAGCAATAAGATATTGTGCTGTTTTTATACTGATTTTATTGCTTCTAATTGGAAAAGTTAAATCAGTTTTATATTTTTTATAAATTTTATAAGCTAGTTTTTTATTTTTGAAGCTAAATTTATACCCAAGCCAATGATTATCTTGATCTAAATAATACATTTGATAGCCAACTTCTTTGCCTATTGGTATATTTGAATTATAATCACATAAAGTATGTTCATATTCTCTTAAGCTGTCAGAAAACTCTTTAAAATTTTTCATTTATAACCTTTTTTTTAAATTATTTAATTACAGTAGAGATTACTAAAGTTATAAAAAAGATTGTAGTTGTTCTTACTAAAACTTTGTGACTGATTAATTTTAAAATATCTTTCATTTAGGTTTCCTTTCTTTTAATTATAGATATTATAACATATTTGATACATATTGTCAAGTATTTTGTAGTGTTTTAAACTTTTTAGTTACAAAACACCACTAATTAATATTTTTTAGTTAAATAATTACCTCAATATCTTCTTTACAGTAACCAAATTCATCTAAAAGATCTTCATTATCTAAAACATCTTTAGACATTAAAGCTAAAAATTCACCATCATGACTTTTAAATTGAATTAATTCTAAAAGTTCTAAATTTAAGCCTTGCTCTACCTTTAAAAAGACTTTTTTACGTTCTTCATTATTAATGGTTAAATAGTCTGTTATAATCAATTTTACTAAAAAAGTTTGATTTTCTTTTGTTATTGATTTGTCTATTTTGGAATAATATTCAGTATCTAAAATACTATACATTAATACATTATAAAGTCGTTTTGTATTATAAGTATTCAATTCTTTAATTATTTGAGGAGTTGATGTTCCTTTTCCATAAGCAATATCATTAACTTCAATAATTTTGTTTATTAAAAAATTTTTCATATAATTTCTTTCTTTAACTAAGTAATATATTATACCATATTTATGGCAATATGTCAAAAAAAAATAATTCATATATATCAAACATTTAGATTAAAATAGTTGACAATAAGTGAATTATTGTGTTATAATGTATTATAATTAATTAAAAGGATTATAAAATGATTAGTGAAAATATTAGTTTAAATTCATTTATTGAATTAGCAAAAACTGGAAAATTGCCTTACCCTGAATTTGGGTGGGTTGATTGGTTTTGCAAAGATACTTCATTACCATTAAAAACAAAAAAACTTTTACCAGTTTTAAATTTTTTCAAAAAACAACTTGGAGAATTAGCAGATAACTATATTCTTTCACTATGTAATAGATGTCCATTTTATGGAACATTATATGATAGTATTACTTTAGTAAATTCAGAGGATCACTCTAAATATTTAACTATTGTGCCTATGAATGGGCATGAGAATAATAGAGTTTCATCATTGTGTATAACTACAAAAAATGGTGATAAAGAATTTACGGCAGAGAATTACAGTAAATTAAAAAAAGATATTTTAAATTTAGATTTGATTAAAGAATTAAGTTAAAAAAAGAGCCAGTAGAAAAATACTGGTTCTTTAATTACCTGTAGAAAAGCCTTCTTTTGAAGGCTATTTATTTATGACTAACACTATGAGCAAACTTTAACAATCCTTCACCCCAGCCACCTAACAAGTATGTTTTATTAAAATATCTTGGAGCAAGAGCATCTTGATAACCAGCAACTTGAACTAAGTATACATTAACATCTTTATTGACTTTTTGTCTATATTCTTTAATTAGTGCTGCAACATCAATATGTCTTTTTCCTTGCCATTTGTAATCACGATATTTATCTGGATTTCCATATAAACCACCAGTACCAGCTTGTTGGTCTGAATAGATAAAAATATGATCCCAATGTTGTTTTTCTTTCAATGCTTCTTCAAAAAACAACCAAATTCCATGTTCAGTTCCTTCACCAATATTCTCTGCAAGTTTATTCATTTGTTTAACTTGATCAAATGTTGATGAAGTTTTTCTAATTGGCATAATTTTTAAATTATCCCCAAAAACCCCAACATAACCATTTTCTGATTTTTTTCCAGTAATTACACCTGTTAAATTAGCAATATCTGAAATTTTAACTGTTCCCATATCAGATGTAGTTGTATGTTGAGCAGAACCAGAATTATCACATAAACTAATAACATTACCATTAAAAACAGGAAGGTTTTCCAATGATATTTCAAGACATTGTTCAATTGTATCAAGAATTTTTCCTGATGCTTGTTTGGTTGAATTGCTTACAGCATTATATGCTGAATAATATCTAAATGGTAATTGTTGTCCTTGTTTAACTCCAGCAAGTAATTTGTCAATATAAAGATTTTCATTAACATTATGTTCAATGAAATTTCTAATATTTCTTAATAAAGCCATATGTCCCATTAAATCAATAGCAGAAGCCCAAGTTTCTGTTTTAGATCCATTTTTTGAAATAAATGATTCCCAGGTATTTTCATTATTATTAAGATTTCCTTTCATTAATTTATCAATACTAGGTGAGAAAGCATGGCAAAGATTTACTAGATCAACTAGTTTATATTTTTTATTATTCAATTTATATTTAGCTAAATCATATTCTGATTTTAATTCTAAAAATTTTTTCCATGATTTTTTTAAGGAATTAGGAATTGGTTTGCCAAAAACTTCTTTTTGGTATGCAAATTGAGTAATAGCATCATCTGTCCTGCTCATTACATCTAAATTATATGTAGAAATTAGATTTGTTCCACGCACTTTATCATGATTTGCAGCTCTAACCATAATAACTTGAGGAGTTACTCTAATGTGATCTTCTTTTCTTAATCTGATAGCTTCTAGAATTGTTGATTTTGGGTCATAATCCAAAGCTTCATCAATAATTTTTTCAATTAATGTACTTGGTTTTAAATTATGATAATTTGGAATATTAATGATATCACCTAAAACATTATCTAAGTATTTAGAAGTACTTTCAATTTCATGTTTATCTATGTTTTTTTCTGCACTATTGTCATCATGATAATACATTGGCTCTCCAAAAAAACATGAAGAACAAACAATTTTTAATTTTTGAATAGGATTATTAATAGAATATGAAACTCCACCCATATGATTTAAATGACCTTTTTCTTGTGGTTGTTTTTTTTGATTGATTTTCATTCTTTTTCCTTTTAAAATTAAAAAAGCACAGAAAAATTATATCTGTGCTGATGTAGTATAAAAAGCCTAATAAAATTGGGCTTTCAAATTGCTCAGAGAATAATTTGAATGGGAGTTTTTTTTCATAATTGGAAGTATCCCTTTCATTCACTACTGATTTTTTTTGAAAAATAAATATAGAGAATAATAAAAAAAGCTATTTTGTCTCTTAGATTGTAGAAGTATCTTTTTTTTCACTCTTTATTTATTTTAATAAAGTATTATAACATAATTTATATATTTTTGTCAAATTTATTTAATATAAAAATTAAAAATCTTTAAGCCATAATAACTAAAACTCCTAACTCTACAAAATCTGGTTTGTAATAACCATGCTCATGTAATAGTTCAAAATTATAAAAAACTTCTTTTGGCATTAATGCAATACATTTTGCATCACTATCTCCATCAAAAATATGAGAATCTGGTTTTTTATTGATAATTTCAAAATTGATTAATTTTAGACTTTTCTTTAATCTTTCTATTGTATTTTTATTTTCTTCTTTGGTATATCTAAAATAATCAGTAATTGGAAACTCAACAAATTGAAATTCTGGCTGCCAAGTTTTAATATGTGCTATTTTATCTCCATATAAATTAATACCATAAATCAATTCTTTATAGAGCCACTCAATTGATCTATTATTTAAATTTTGATAATACTTATCTTGGTATTCCTTGCTAAAGCAAAAAGACCAAATTTCAACTATTTGTTTAACTAGAATATTTTTCATAATTAATCTTTCTTAATCTATCATTATTTATAAAATTTTATCAGCAATTATTACTAATTCTTGGGTTTTACTATCAATTTTTAATTGTAAAACTTCACATTCTTCAACCTCATCAAAACCAGCATTCCAGACTGTAAATAAATCTGCTAAAACAAATTGTTTAGATTTTTTGGCTTTAACTTTAGTTGTTATGTGCTCAATAACTGCCATTCTTAAATTAGTTAATTGTTCTGAAAAAGTTGTCTTTGACATAATACGTATTCCTTTTAAAATTCATTTATATTATGGATATTATACCACATATTTAGAATTAAATCAATAGTTTATTTGATTTACATAATCATTTTATAATATTTCTTCATATAGCCATTATATATTCTTAATTAAAATAATAGTTTAATAAGGTAGTTGATGATTATTTACAAAAGTCATTAATCCAGCTAAAAAAGGTTTATTATATTTCATAGCTTTTTGGTTTTGTCTTTTATCTAATGTATTTACATCATTATAAAGATCTAAAGCTGTTTGCTCTACTGATTTTTGAAAGCAAGGATATGATAATGTGCAAAATGTTTTATTCTCTAACTTATTGCTGTTTTCATCATTCATTACTTCTTTATATTTCACTTCTAAAATTGTTGAACCTTTAAAATTTTTTGGAAAGAGAATATTAAAATTAAATTTTGATGTTAAGAATAGATCAGATAATTCTTGTTTTAATTTTGCTGATGTTTTTATTGTCAATTTCATAATTATTCCTATATTAATTAATTTTATTTAATGTATAAGATTGAATACCTAAATTATAACACATAAACTAGTCTATGTCAATAGGTTATATAAAAAATAATAACTTATTAATTTAAGCTGTAAAACCCTGTCACTTTATGGCATGGATATAAGGATATATAAATAAACTTGACATATTTAATAATATGTGTTATAATATGGTATTAATAATTAAGGTCTGGATTTAGTGTCACAAATTTGTAAAATATATTAAAATAAATTTGACAAATTAAAAAGAATGTGATATAATATCTATCTAAGTCAATTACCCCCCACTTGTAGAAGTGGGGGCTTGCCAAAAGCCCTAATTGACTAGACTAAGGATTAGGCTTTTGTCTAACCCTACATTATTATAGTTATTATACCAGTGGATGTTTTCCTAGTCCACTGCTCTATATAGGCTCTGTAAACAATCCGCTGGGGTGTGGATAGTCAACCTAATTCAGAAATTATAATAATATTGTCTAAGGAAACCTACAGGTTTCTGATCCTGAATTAGCTTATGTTGCTTCGCAACTTTACTAATTATAAAATCAGAACAATTTTTTAAAAAAAACTTAACCTAATATGTTATAATAATGGTTGGGTTAAGTTTAATCACAATTTATCTCTCCACTTGGCAAAGCCTGAAGTGGGAGACTTCTTGTGATTATAGTTAAAAATTATAGGGTTGTAGTGGAATTGGCTAACACATCGCACTGTCACTGCGAAGATTGCGGGATCATACCCCGTCAGCCCTGCCAGAATATAGTAAGTTGTTAGTGTTTAGGATGAACATTTACTCATAATTGAGTATAAAAGCCAAGAAGATTGAGATTTTATTTCTCTCTTTAATCTTAATGCAAATGATGGTAAAGTTGCAAAGTTCTTTTTTGAGTATATTTTTAATTTTATGTCCTCCTATAAGAAAAGAAGCCTATTGCTGTGGGCTTCTTTTGTTTGTTTTAAATTAAAAAAAGCAACTAAAATGTTGCTCTTTTTTTATCTATCTAAATTTGCTTCAAAATCTTTTAGTTTTAGTATTAGATCTTTTTTTAATTGTTTATTTAATGATTTTTTCCATGCCACACGTTCATCATCTGCTTTTTTACCATGCCAACTAGGATTAACATAATAATCAATTAATAATCCAATAATTGTATATTTACTCAGATTATATCCTTAAATAATTTTATATTTAATGTTGTTGTTTAAGAAGTCATCAAAATAATCATAGCTAATTACATTATTTTGATCTTCTAATATAACAACTTTTTTAGATTTTTCTGCTTTCATTAATTCTTTATCAATATTATCAAAAAAACTATATCCTAGCTTATCTGCATAAAGTTTTTCAGCCTTTCTAACATTAAGAACATCAATAATTTTATAAACAATCGGCATTCTACTGGCTTCATATTTAACTTCAATAGTAGCCCCAGGAACTATTGTGTATTTTATTCTTTCCATGTTTAAATAATGTTCAATTAATTCAAAACTTTTTAATGCTTTTATTTTTTTAGCTTCCATTATTTTTCCTTTTTAAATTTAAATAATAGATTTAATAAAATCAATTAACAATTCATCTTCAATATTGAAAATAGCATAACTGGAACTAAAACCAATTGAGAAGTGATTTTTGTTTTTATTATATCGCCAGTTTTTATTGGTTAATTTATGTTTTTGTAAAAAAGAATAATATTGTTTCGTAACATCAATATTTCCAAAACTTACTTTATAAAAAGCAGTGTATTCAGGTATTTTTTCATCAATAATCAAACTGACAGTTTCATTGTTTACAATAACTTCAATTTTTGTATTACTATTAACATACCTTTGAATCTTAATCATGATAATTCCTTTTAATTTCAATAAGTTATTATACCATAACCATGTTAATTTGTCAACAAAAAAGCCCCTTATGGGGCTTAATAATTATCTTTCGCAGAGTTTATAAATATCTTGATAAGTTGGATGAGTATCAAAATTTAATTTTTTAATACTAAAATTATTGTCATCTCCACCATTTTCTAAGAAAAATGCAGAAGAAATATCAGAAAATCTAACGCTTCCAAATTCAGAAAATTGATTATCATTTAAATTTGCAAAGCAATTACATACTCCATTTTTAAAACCATAAATAAACCAGATATGTTTAGTATATTTTTCTTCAATAATTAATGCTATTTTGATATTATCTGGGTCTTGTGTAGATAATTGAGCTAGAATGTTTAATTTTATATCAGAACCATTATGTGCTGCTTTTTTTATTAATTTAAAAGATTTGATTTCATTATGTTCTTCTCGAACCAGATTTTCTTTTTGCTCTAGTTTAGTATAATCTTGCTCTAGAATAAAATCTTTTAACCAAGCATCATTAGTTGCTTCAAGGTACATTTGTGGAACTTCATATAAATTAACATCAGATTTGATTAAAACCAGTAAATTATCTTCAAGCAACCACTGAACAAACATATTAGGGGCATATGCTAGAATTTTAGCAATTTTTACTCCACCTTTTCTAATGTAATGTTTTGTTTGCAAGAATTTATTATCACTTTGCAAATTTCTTATAAATTCATTAGCTTGTTTTTCAGTGCATTTTTTTGTTTGAACTGATAGTAACATTTTGATTTCCTTTCTTATTTCAATAAGATATTATAACATAAAAATCAACATATTGTCAAATAATTTAAAATGTTTCTCAGAATAAAACTATTATTTTATATTATAAATTGTTTTTAATTGAAGTGAGATAAAGGATAAATTTTTTAGGTCTAAATCATCAATTGTTAGATAATTCATAATATTTTGACAGGCTGTATAAATAGCAACCAAAATTTGATTTTTATCAAAATGTAAACCAAGTATTTTAGAATTATAGGTTTTTGATAGGGTTTGACCTTCATTAAATAAAATATAAGGAATATTTTTATTTTTAACAAAAGAAGATATCATATCTTTAAGTGCTAAAATTTTTATATCATTTACAGGGTCTAATGGTTTTTGAGTTTGATCCAAATTTGTTAATCTAATAATCATTTTATATTCTTCACTGATTAAATATTGAATTTCTTTATAATTTAAATCATTTATTTTACAATTTTTCAATAATTTATTAGCAATATCATTATTTAAATAATTTGTTGCAATTAATTCTTCAGCACAAGGTTCTTGATTAAAAAAATGAACTGACTCTAATTCTTGATTTGCATTAACATCCAAATTTTTATTAAAAATTTCTAATATATACATTTAAAAACTCCTTATTTATTTAAAGCATGATTAGTTTCATTAATAATACCATCATAAAGGTCATTAAAGGCTAATAACTGAGCACAAGATGTTGGAAAAGATTTTGGTTTAGTGATTTTGACAGAATTACAATATTTTTTACCATTGAAATTAAATGATACACCATAACCTTTATGGTGGTCTATTTTATAAATTTCAATATCTTTTTTATTAATACCTAATAAATCAATCAATTTATGAACTATAAAGCCAGATAATTGGTTTAATGGAAGAATAAAATATTCCCATTCTGCTCCAATAACTGGCAATTTTGCAACACAGTGTGATAAATGCAGATTTAATTGTTTTTTTTCTTCTTGTGAAAGGATATATAGTCTTGTCATTTTTTTGTACCTTAATAATGAATTTATATAAATATTATACCATACAATCTACATTATGTCAAGTTAAAATTATTAACATATTGATTATATTTAAAATTCTGTTTGAAAGATACTACTAGAATAACGATTATGAATATATTTTAATGGTTCTTTTAGTTTTAAAAACTCTTCATATTCCTTTTTAGCCTTTTCTAAAGAAATGTTTTTAAAACATGATATTTGATCATAAAATTCAAAATTACATTCTTTTATAATTTTTTTAAGTTGTTTATTTTGTTGATTAAAATCTCCCTCTGCAATATGAAAACTAATGCTTTTTTGTTGATTAACATTACCAACTAAACATTTACTCTCACAATTAAACAAAGGATTTAAAACAACATCCATATTAATAATAAATGTAAATGCTTGAAGAGTGTTATTCATTGAAATATATCCTTAACAACTAATTTATATAGATATTATAACATATTATCTACATTTTGTCAAACTAAAAATTAATTAAAAACCTCCTCAAAAATGAGAAGGTTTTTATAATTATTTATTATCATCCATTTCATCAATAAAATATAAGAGCATTATATCTTGAATTAAATTAAATTTTTCTAAGGCAACATAAAGATCAAATTCTGCTGGAGTATTACTTGAAACAATTTCAGAATTACCATTATTTTCATGAAATTGATTTGCATCATTTAAAATTTCATCAATAAAATTTTGATCACTATCATCTAAAAGTTGTTCTTTTGATATTACATGATTATACATAGCTTTTTTTGCTCTATAGCTTGCCATTGGATCTTTATTAGCCATATCAACAGCTAAAACATCAATTAAGTTTGCAACAATAGAATAAAAATACTCAGCTTCCTTATTAATTAAAAAAATCTGTTGTTTGGTTAGATTATTTTGATTTGGATTACGAATAAAAATTTTTGGAATAAATTCATCAATTTTTAATTGATTTTTTGTTTTTTTATTTAACATTAATTATTTCCTTTTATCAAAAATAAAAAGCCTCATAGAGGTTTAATATAAAAAATTATTATTGTTTTAATTTTAGTAAAATAATGTCTTTTGCCATTTTACCATCATATTGACCTGCATATTTTGCTTTTAACTCTTTCATAATTAAAGGCAATGTTTCATGTGAAACAATTAATTTATCAATAATATCTGATAATTCTTGTTCAGTTAATTCTGATTTCAAGAAACTTTTTAAAACTTGAATTTCAAAAAGTAATTCTTCAGATGGTTTTAGATTATTTGTTTCAGTAGAAGATTTGACCATTTTTTTGATAACTTTTTCAACATCTTCATCACTAGGTGATTTATTGTCTAATCTTGATAATTCACCTAAAATTAATGTTAAAATTTTATAAGTACTATTATTTTTAGTTTTTAATGCTTCAACTCTTTGTTTTTTGATTTCATCCAATAACATATTGTATTACCTTTCTAAGATTAATTATATTTTTTTTGTTAAATAGTTGTTTCAAAATATTTATTTAGACTATTATTAACTAGGTTTCTTTGTTGATAATAACTATCACTAATTTCAATTTCATTAACTGATAAATTATTAGAAGTAAAAATCAATGTTTGTTGATTATGAATATTTTTTCTAATAACTTGATACTTTGACATAGTTTTCCCCTAAATTAATAAAATATTACAGGTATTAATTAAGAAATTTAATTAATTCTTCTTGTTCTTGAATGTGTTGATGAATTAAGTTTCCACGATCAATTTTTTGTTTTTCATCCAAATCATCAATACATTCTCTTTTAGTTTTTTCAAAAAATTTAAAGTCATAATAATCATTATTTGTATATCCCTTGAAACAAGTAATGCCACTAACTTGATAGTATTTATCCTCACAATTAACTATCATTGTTACTTTTTTTTCTTCCTCTTCTTGTTGAATTACTTCAAAAAATAAGTCTTTTAAAGTTTTTTCTAAATTTGAAGATTTCTCTATTTTTTTATAAATCATTTTTAAGCCTTTAATTAATTAATTTTTTATTTATAATATTATTATAACATATATCTTACAATTTGTCAATTATTTATGTTTAATTTGATATTTTATTTCTTTTTTTAGGAAAAAGTATCTCCAGTAATCTTCTTCCATAAAAATTAAGTTATTCAAAACAAAGGAGAGTAACATAGAAAGTACCTTGTAGACTCCAAAACAAATATAACATGGAGCAGAAATTGGTAAAAAAATGGTAAACATAAACACAGCAACAATTAAAGAACCTTTTTTTCTAGCAATATGATCCCAATTATTAATCTTTTGAATTTGAAGAAATTATTTTTGAAATTAATGGTTTTTTAGTCATGTTATATTCCTAATTATTTAATTATAACAATATTATATCATATTTTAAAAAATTAATCAACTTTATTCACTGTATCTAATATATTTTGAGCTAATTTAATTAATTCATTTTTATTTAAATAAATCTCAATAGCATTATAAAATCCATCTTCCAAACAAGTTAAAAGATATCCAGAAGGGCATTTTTCAAGTTGTAATTCTGCAGCATCTTTTGATAAGATAGTAGTTGAATCTGACATTTTTTCTTTCCTTTAAATTAAATTGTTTAATTATCATGAAAGTATTATAGCACATTTAAAAGAAAAAAGCAACTAAAACAGTTGCTTTTCTTGTTAAAACAAGTGAATAACCTTATCTAATTCTTGAATAATCTTAAGTTCATATTTTTCTATCGATAAGTCAATTGGGTTGCCAAGAGAGATTACTTTTTCAAATTGTTCTAACCTGTCAAGATTATTAATTTTAATTAAATTAAGATATGCAAATGGTTTATTAAATTTTTTATTTTGATTAATTGAAATTGAAAAACCAAATATCGAAGAACCTTTTGTTACTATAATAACATCAGAATTTTTTTCATATTTAAATTTTCGAGAATCTGTAAAATGAAAATCTTCATGCCATTCATAAATATCAGCAAGTTTAGATGCTAGTTCAATCTTATTTATTTGCAACATAATAATTTATCCTTTTTTATATATTAGATATATATTATATCATATATCTAATATATATGCAACTGATTTATTTGATTTTTTATTATTTAATAATAAGATTATGAAAACAGAAAGTTAAAACAACAAATAACTCACCATGATTTTCATAATCAGATATATCACAGTGAATACCATACTTAATCATTGATTGTTCTTTTATTTTTTCTGCAATTAATTTATCATATTCAGACTTATAAATACATGGACTATTTAATGTATTATATGTTTCATTTAAGTGATTTGTTAGTTCTATCTTTAAGATAAATTCAGCTTTTTTAGCTTCTTGAACTAGAGATTGGATTAAAAAATCACTATTGAGGGAAGATGGATTGACATTTCTTTAAAATATCAAAAATTATTTTATCAAATATTTTTAATTAGTATTTTAATTAAAGAATAAAAAACATCTCCAATTGGAGATGTTTTTTAAATCATTAATTGT
>JACCDG011633968.1_pt1 | contig 79252 bp, 120 predicted proteins | sample 7442471 | NCBI WGS metagenome assembly JACCDG01 (sample SAMN15323444, study PRJNA562643) | freshwater metagenome | isolation source: river surface water | place: USA:Blue River Watershed | collected 2017-08-17 | reverse complement strand
GTCAATTACTTTTTTACATAATCCAGAGCTAAAAGGGAAGAATAAACTGAGAATAGCAGGGAAAGTGCCATATTCGGTTAATATACTAAGAGATTCTACCGATTCCACTAAGTATTTTGCTGAGATAATACCAGGGGGAACAACACTAGATATAGAGCAGAGTATTGATATAGTTACAGGAGTTTATATGGAGCCTAAAACTAAAAGAATAATGACGAGGGTAAGCACAACCTTTCCTAATTTAACTTTTAGCGAGATTAATTCATTCGATATCACAGATAGTCCAGAAACAAGACAGTTGATGAAATCATCCAGAAAACAATTTGGACTAGGACTAAATCTTGGATATGGACTTAATATGGGATCTAATGGAATAAATCCTGGAGTTTATGTAGGAATAGGTTTGCATTACTCCCCTAGATTTTTACAATTTGGAAAATAAATTAATAAATGGCTTTTACTACGACATCTAAATTTGTTCAGATTACTCCATATCTTTTAATGGAGTACATGTATGCGGATGAGCCTACACCTGAATCATACTTCGTAAACACCGGTTCTACCACTGTGGGATACGAAAAACTCGTGAACGGATATTTGAATAATGACGTTCAGGTATTTAATCCTGGTGTAGATTACTCAATTACCCAAAATACTGCGGATGATAGCGTAGTTAGAATAGGGGAATCATCGTTTGTTACGCTAGATTCTAACCTCATCATACCATTTAATGATTATAGTGACGAGCTAACCAATACTGCAGATCTGCCTATAACATTCCCTTCTAACTTATTTGTTGTTTATGATTCAGTAAGATACCACATAAGAGCGGGTTATAATCTTAATAACATCGACGGGATCATTATGTCGATAGAATACCAGGATCAGGATGGATCTTACGTTACCGTTTCCCAGGTATCTATTAAGAAAGGAACTCAACAATTCTATACATTAAATCCAAATCCAGTAAACATAGGTGCAAATATTTACGACAAATATTTCGAGATAAAGATCCCAAATCTTAAAGATATGGGGGACAAATATTTGGCTGCTTCTTCCTCATTTAAGCCTCAAACACTTGCTTCTTTAATAAGTAAAAGTGGGAATGGTTTTATTTACGGAGCTCCTATTAGAATATCCGCTTGGCAGATTCAAAGTACCGTTGACTTTAACGGATATGAGAGGTACAATACCGCAAGAGTAGCCACCCTATCTTTAGAACAGGAAGATCCATTTTCTAACATTGGTGCTACTATAAAAGAGTCGGATCAGGGACAATTTTTTGAATATTATGCAACTGATAACGAGGGATTTGTAGAGGATTTCATTCTCTTCCAGAATTCGATAGGAAATGGATACTATATAAGCCATGAAATAGAGGTTCTTGAGCAGATTGGGGCTGCACTAATAAAAACTTCTCAATTCCAATCTATTCAGACAACCGCATACGATCTTCCTAATTATTATAGACCTATAGTGAGAAATGCCGGCGTGGCTGTTAGCTTTATGTTGAGATACACGATGTCTCTAATAAATAGTGTTGATCAAACAAGAATAACGAGAATATCAACTTACACTTCAAATAGTCCTTCTCAATGGGGAACAACGATAACACCTTTACAGCTTAGTAATTTTCCGCAGGTTCAGAAAATATACAACAGAGTATATTCACAGCCTCAGATTAATGTTTCTGGAGGTGCAAATGGAATAAAAGCAAAAGAGATAGTTAAATACGTAAATGTTTTCGTAGATCAAAATTTTGTTACTGCTACAGTTAGCAGCTTAAAATTTGTGAACAACCAGCTAAGCTCGGAAAAAGGAGCGGGTGAGACAACTGCTTATGGAACAGGTAAATTAACAGTTTCTATATCTCCTTTTGATAATTTCTATAAGTTCTCCTTTGTGAAAAGCGGTCCTTCCGGAGATCCGGTTCAGATAGATCTTAGTAATTCTGGTAAGTTTAATATTTCATTCGTGAATACGAACGGAAATAAGATACAGGTTCCTGCATTGGACGATAAAAATCTGGCAGATCCAGTTAAAGGGGAATTAGCTTTTAAATTGGATGAATCTGCATCAACCCAGATTCTTCAGTTAACTGATAGAAGGTTCTTTATTACAAACGGAACCAGCGTAACACCAGAGGCAAAAAGTGTAACTGATAGCACTAGAAAGAAAGTTGCAATAGGAAAGAATGCTTTAGAGAATACGATTCTGAGTGTGGTAGAAGCTAGAAGAGCTCAGGCTAATTCTATAAAAGGATCTAATGTATCTGTTGATCCATCTGCAAACGGCTTTTTAGGATCGGTAAATAACACAAATTCTGTTATGTATTGGGGTTACTGGAAGAAAGAGGGTGAAGAAGATTTCGTAACTGGAGCAACCGGCGGAACAGCAGTTTCTACATTTACTTCGGGTACTAGTGGAAGCGGATTCGTAGGAACTCTCGAGTCTCCTGCAACACCTTCGGTGAAATCAATCAAACCGGCAGCGGGAACTTCGGTAACTGGTACAGCATCTACAACACCAGCAAGTACATCTACAAATCAGACTTTAACTGGAGCGGTTCTTATAGCTTCTTTAAGTGCTGAAATGGCTGGATATAAAGCTACTGGATGGAATGATACCACTATTGTTGATTACTTCCTAACCCCAGGAAAACCAGGAAGAATCAAATACCCGAACATAACGGTAAATGATGTGATTGTAGCAGGTAATGGTATACTTGCTCCTGGAACAATAAGTGACTTGAAAACAAGGAAATAAATATGTTATTAAATCCGAAACAAAATAGTTTTTTCTTCCAATTCCCTAAGGGATTTTTTCCTGAAATTATAGATGAGAAGTACCTACCGTACCTTAAAAAACAACCGGTTCCGTTTGACAGTCTTTCTCAGTATGTTAACAGTACTATACAGACTATAAGTTTTCCCGGATTGCAGCTAGATTCTGTAGAACAGGTAAGACCATTAGGTAAGAAGATCACTTATAAGGGATCCACGCCTATACAGGATTTATTCAGTAAGGATCTTAATGTTCAATTTAGGCTAGTTGATGGATTCATCAATTATTTCATAATGCTGGATACGATCCTATGGTACGTTAATTTCGCTCAGGAGCAGGTCTTTATACAGAATTTACCTCTAAGAATCATGGATAGTGAAGGAAATATAGTCGTATCAGCAACTTTCCAGCAAGCCATTATATCATCATTTTCTGAACTTCAATTTGCCTACACCTCAAATGCAGCACAGGATGCTAATTTCAGCATGGGATTTAAGTTCAATTACTTAGATATAAAATTAGAAGCTAAGTAAGATATATAGATCAAATAAGGAAAGAAATGAAAAAGTATTCAGAATTACAGGAACTAAACGAGATGAAATTCGGTCAACCTCTTTTCACAGAAAAGGACCGAATGAAAAATTTGTTGGTAGCAGCATCAGGAAACGACCAAAGAGTTTTGAATGATATAGTTAACTGTTTAACTGACGAACAAATGAAGAAGTGCTACGATAAGCTTTCCAAAGTTTATGGGTATACAGGAAGCACAGGTCAAAAAATAGTTCCACCTAGCCTATAATCTTAATGAATTTAGTTGGAATAGATTTTTCAATCAATTCGCCAGCTTTTTGTTGCCTTAAAGATGGTGTTTACACGTGGGGATCTGTGACCAGATCTGACCGTTCTAAAGAATCACTAATCAAGAACTCAAAGAAACCGTATCACTGGTTAGATGCGGACCCAAATTTTATTCTGGACTTTATCGATAAGGAAGATCTTCCTGATGATTATACGGGGAGAGAAAGAATGAAAATAGTGTACTTTTTAAGCATCGTAGACAGACTTTGGGACAGCATTAAGGGTGTAATGGGTAATTCTGATTTTAGTGTAGCTATGGAGGGTTTAAGCTTCTCCTCGAACGGTAACGCACTTATCGACATATCCATGGCAACATCACTTTTAAGAGAGAGAATAATTAGAGAGGTGGGCGTGGATTCATTTTATGTGTTTTCCCCAACCAGTATAAAAAAGTTTGCGATAAAAGGAAACGCTAAAAAAGATGAGCTTTACGAGGCTCTGTGTAATTTTAAAGAGGACGAAACAAATTTAGAGGTATTTACTAGAATGTTAGCATCCAACAAGGAAGAATGGGTAACTAAAGCCAAACAGGTGAATAAGCCAATCGATGATATTGTTGATGCAACTTGGATTAATTTGTATTTAAAAAAGGAATTAGAGGGAATTTATGAAATTAAGAGGAATTTGGAAACTGAAAAAGCTTCTCCTACGATCTGACATACCAGGGATCGTTATAAATAAAAAATCACGAAACATTATAAATCTTAGGGATGGACCATAAATCCAATCCCTCTTACTGTGGGCTATCCAATCGTCCTAAGAATTGGAACAAAAAGAAAAATTTGAATAAAATCTAAAAATTAATTTAAAATCATGAGTAATTTAGACATTTTTAATTTGGATGCTGAGTCATTTGTAACAAAGACCAACCAAACAGGAGGATCGAAAGATCTTGAATTTTACAAGCCTTATCCAGAGGATGGAAAGGATGGAGTTTATAAATCTTTAATCAGATTTATTCCGAATCCAGAAAACCCTGCAAAATCTAAGATCCACAAATACTACGTGTATTTGAATGATCCAGTAAGCGGAAACGGATTCGCAGTTGACTGCCCTTCAACAGTGGGTAAAAAATCTATCCTTAAGGATCTTTTCTGGAAATTGAAAAATTCTCATTCTGCAGCAGATCAGGAACTAGCTAAGAGCTTCTCTAGAAAAGAGGATTTCTATTCTTTAGTTCAGATCGTACAGGATAAGAATAACCCTGATCTTGAAGGTAAGATCATGATCTTCAAATTCGGTAAGAAACTTAACGATATGATTGAAGCTCAGCTTCAGCCAGAATATGGAGATGCTTGCAATCCTTATGACCTTTTCGAAGGTAGAGAATTTGCAGTAAGCGTTAGAAAAGTTGGAGAATGGAACAACTACGACTTATGTTCATTCGTAGGAGAAAGAACCCCAATTAAAATTGAGGGAACTCCGATGAAGAAAAATCAGGAGGACATGAATAAGATCTTAGAATATCTTAAGACTGGACCAAGAAATCTATCATCTTTTGATTATAAAGATTGGGATGACGAGGTAACTGACAAGGTAATGGCAGTGATCAGAAATACAGTTCCAGAGCAAAGAATTGTAAACGAGATCGTTGGTGGCGTTGCATCAGCACCGTCTAAACCAAATCCGGTTCAACAGCCTTCTGCGTCAGCTCCTTCCAGCTCATCTCAAATGCTAGAGGAGGTGTCAAACACTAAAGTTGGGGGACAGAGTCCAAGAGAGACTTCATATGAGGCTCCTTCATCTGCATCTTCATCTACTTCACTAGATGATCTTTACGCAGACCTTTAATTAAAATCATAAATTGGGGGTATGTCCATCGGACTGCCCCCATTTTTTCATATTATGGAAATCTCTAAGGTAGAATCATTGGTAAGAGAAATACTTGCCAAACAATTTCCAGGTAATCCTGGAAAGCAGATAGTTTACAAGGCCGGTAATCGGTTAAATGTATCCTGTCCTTACTGTGGAGATTCGAATGATTCCCGGAAAAAACGAGGAAACTTCTATCTTGACACTCTAGCCTACAAATGCTATAACGGAGGATGCGGAATCTTTAAGGACTCAATAAGTTTCTTCAAGGATTTCTCAGTATACTCGAGATTGAGCGGAAGCGAGAGAGATGAGATAAAATTCATACTTGATGAAAATAGAGGAAAGAGAAGAAGCGTTTATGGTAACGTTGATATCTCTTTGTTTTTCGAAAATGATATAAATGAGATCTTAATAAGCAGATCTGAATTTATGGAAAAATTAGGTCTTCGTAATGTTTTTGGATCTAAGATACAAAGATACATCAAAAGAAGACATCAAAAGACCGATAATCGATTTGCCTGGGACGATAAAAGAGAAAAGCTATTTCTATTTAATCTTAGCCCTGACGACAAGATAATGGGTCTGCAGGTTAGAAATATGCAATCGATAAAGGGAAGTTCAAAGTACCTTACCTATAAATTGAGCGGCATATATGAAAAGCTACTTAAAGTAACCGACGAGGAAACTTTAAATAGAGCCAGAGAGGTTGATCCGATATCCCATGTTTTTAACATAGGAACTCTAGATTTTACTTCCCCGATTACCGTATTTGAAGGACCGATGGATTCTTGGTTTTGGAAAAATTCAGTTGGACTTTGTTCAATCGAGAATAAATTTCCTTTCGATGTAGAGGGACTAAGATACTGGTACGACTGGGATAAAGCAGGTATAGAGAAAAGCATGGATCTATTAAGCAAAGGATTCATAGTTTTCAATTGGGGAAAATTTTTGGAAGAGAACAGCATAACAAAGAATAAAAAATGGGATCTAAATGATTTAGTGGTTCATTTAAGATCAACCGGTAAAAAAATAAAAAGATTGGATGGATATTTCACAGATGATATTCTGGATCTAAGATATTTTATTAATGAGTGAGGAGGAAATAAATAAGAAGATAGAGGATTGGGAATCCGCAATAAACGGTGAATTGGTTGTCAAATTAAAATATCCGATCAAGATAGTTGAACCCGATATTTTAAATGTTAATACCGATTTTTCTGAGCCTTCTGTAGATCCACCAAAAGAGAAAGACAGAAAATCATCTATGCAATCATTTAAGGTGGTAGATATTTCAAAAAGAAAAAACAAAAACAAAAAACTATTCTAATGTCAACTTCAGATAAAACAGATTTTAATAAAATATTCGAGACAGAAAGATCCGAATGGAGAGAGAAAGTACAGGTTCTAGCATTGGAGATGAAGGACATAAGAACCCTAGCCAAAGCTCAGGTGGATTTATTTAGTCAGAGACAGGTACTCCTAGAATATAGCTATAAGCTGGCATCGATAGTTTCTAAACTGAACTCTAAGTACAGAACAGAGAAATCAAGAAAGCTCAAAGAATATTCAGAAAGAAGCGACATTCGATACGGAGCTAACGAGAAGACAGTTTTAATCGAGGGAGACATCAGCGAAATAACGGAAAAAATAGAATTGGTAGAGGGACACAGAAAGTTCATCGATCAAACAGTTCAGACCCTAGATCACATGCTTTATGGGATAAAATCAAGAATATCACTGGAAGAGTATCTAAGAGGATCTACTGTAAAATAAGATAGAATTATGTTAAAATTTCAGGTTTCAGAGGATCAGCAATGGATGATATTAGTAGAAGCTCTTGATGAGGTGGAGAAAAAGCAGATAGACATTTCTCTAACTCAGAAAGTTCACAACTTTTACTTCCATCCTCTGGTAAAGAAGAAGATATGGGACGGGAGTATATGTTTCATAGAGAAAAAAGGGGGAATGTGGAAAATCCCGATAGGTCTCTGGAGAGAAGTTCTGGAGATAGGTGAAAAGTATCAGATAGAAATAACAATAAAGGGGCTGGAGAATTTAATAATCAACAGCATATCACTGGAAGATTTTACCGAATGGGTAAATGAATTCTTTAAGGATGGTATACTTGGTGATCCCAATAAGAAACCCAGAGATTACCAAATAGAAACTGCATGGAAGATTATAAGATATAGATATTCTGTTTCCGAGGTGGCCACATCCTCCGGGAAGACTCTAATATCGTTTATGATTTTTGCTTACCTTAAATCAAAGGGTATGATTAGAAAGTTTCTGATGATCGTACCTAACACCAACTTAGTTTTCCAAGGTAGTGATGATTTTGTTGATTATGGACTCGATAGTCTTGGTGTAAAAATACAGCAAATAGGAGGGGGTAGCAAATTAAGAGAGGGATGTGATATTATTATGGGTACATTTCAATCCCTTGTAAAACAAGGACCCGAATTCTTTGAAGGTATCGATTGTGTCTTTGTTGATGAAGCACACCACACAAACAGTATGTCAATCAAAAAGATTGTAGCAAATTGTATGAGCTCCAAATGGAGATTTGGATTAACAGGAACACTAACCAAAAAAGGAACTGCTGATTATCTTACTGTACAACAATTTCTAGGTCCTCTCGTTGTTGAAATTCCGCCAAGCTTTCTATTCGACAACAACTATGCTACTCCCGTTTCTATTCGTGTTATCGTCATGGACTGGCTAGAACCTGAATACAAAGATAAACTAGCTGAGTTAAAGATAAATTCCAATAACATAGAAGGAAATGAGATCTACAATATAGAGAGAAAACTTGTTGTTGAAAGTAAGAAGAGACTGAACTATATTGTTGATTTTATAGGAAGAGGATCTAAAAATTCATTGGTTCTTTTCCAGTCCGTTAAAGATGAATATGGCAAACAAATATGGAACCATCTGAGGGAGAAGAATAGCGATAAGGAGGTTTTCTATGTTGACGGAGATACTAGCGAAAATCTGAGAGAAGAATACAAATCTAGGATGTCATCAGGAGAGAATAAAGTTCTTGTAGCCACATACGGTACATTTTCTACCGGTATCTCGATTAACAACATCCACAACATATTTCTCGTTGAATCTTACAAGAGTGAGGTCCTGATCAAACAAAGTTTGGGAAGGGGTATGAGAAAAATGGAAGGGAAGGATAAGGTAAATGTTATAGACTTTGTCGACGATTTTTCCACTGGGAAATATCAGAATTATCTTCTAAAGCACAGTAGGGAGAGGATAGAGATCTATAAGAAGGAATTATTTGAATACAAGATTTTTAATGTGAAACTCTAATTTAACTAGGGATATATACATAAAAAGTTTTTTATGATGAGAATTAAGAAATTCGATTCTTTTGTATCCGAGAGTTTAAATGAGGATTCTTCACACTATGAAGGAAAAAATAAGTTTAGCAAATGGCTAAGAGGGGTGAGCGATAGAATTAAATCAGAAACCGATGACACTAATTTCTATTCAAGATACTCAGATCCCCGACAAGATCCATACATTACCGCTAAAAGAGCAACTGCAGTAATCCCTGCTGCTTTTAGACTTATTGCTGGTGCAGGGGCTGCCGTAGCAGACTTCTTTTCTAAAGGAGATAACAAGGACTCAGTTTCCAAATATTCAAAAGAGGATCTTAGTAGTAAGAAGAAGGAAATCATAGATAAGTGGGAATCCGAGCATATTAAATCCGATACCACCGAGGCGGATGCTGAGAAGTTTTATAAATCTGGAGTTTTGAAGGGGAAGAAGTTTTTTGGACCCGACTATGACCCAATTAAGCCCAAAAATAGGGACGAAGAAATTTACACTGATTATATTAATGGTGTAATGGAAAGATATTACAAAAAAACTTCCAAGTATGCCAGATAAACTGATGGGTTTTGTAAAATTTTCCAGGATTTTCGAAGGCGGAGCTGCTATAAAAACATCCAGGAGTATTAGGGAAGACGAGTTCCCGAAAACACTGAATAGTATAAAATCAATTCTTTTTCCTATCCTCGGTATTGATCCAACTAAGGAAGGATCTCAATATCTAGTTATCGGAAGTATAGGTAAAAAGAAAAATCCAGAGGATACATCAGGTGATCTTGATATAGGGTACGATAGTAGCTGGTTTTCAAGAGAACATGGGGTTACACCTAAAGAATCTTCCTCTGAAATCTATAAATTAATATCCAGTGAGCTTCCTGAAAAATTAGGATTCGATCCCGAGATAAACTATATGAAAGGACTCAATATCGTTAGCTTAGGCTGGCCGATCGAAGGTGATTTCAATAAAGGAATAGTTCAGCTCGATCTTATACCGGTTTCCAGCATGGACTGGGCTAAGTTCATATACTACTCTCCAAACTATAAAATAGCGGAAAGCAAATATAAATCCGCTCATAGAAATTGGTTGTTAGCTGCTATCCTAGCATCACGAAGAATGATACTTAAGGTTGATCCAAGTGGACAAATATTGGACTATGATTCACCTGTGCTAATGTTAAGTGATGGACTATTCTGGCACACAAAATCATATGCTGGAAAGATTAAGGATAGACTAAAGAATCCAAAAAAGATAGAAGGGAGCGAGAGATTCGTAACTAGAGATCCCCAGGAATTCATAGACTTTACTCTTGGTCCTGGTTATAATCCAGAGGAGGTTAAAACATTTGAACAGGTTTTTTCTATTATCACAGATCCTGAATTTGAATTGCACGGAAATCTAGGAGAGATCAAGGATAAATTTGTAGAATATCTAAAAAGGACCGGTTTAGAAATCCCATCCGAAATAAATACAATTTAATAGGTATAATATAAATCACTAAAAAGTAATAAGGTATGTCAGGAATAAGTCATCTATACGACATTTATAATAAGAAGGGAAAGGATTTTGTTGAGAAACTCTTTAATTCTTATGTGACCGTAAATGAAAAAATGGACGGGTCTGCATTGGTGTTCGAAAGAGACGTAGAGACTGGTAAATTTATATTTTACAAGAGAGATCAAAGAAACCCTATCACCATGGTGGATAGGACTCTAATGAAATATTACGAAAAACCAATATTATACATAGAGTCATTACCTGCTCATGTCATCAAAGAAATTCCTAGGGGATGGAGATTTGGCCTTGAATATTTTTCAAATTCTAATCCGGTGGAAATAGCCTATGATAGGGTTCCTAAAAATAACCTAATACTTTCATACGTAAAGCCTAAGGGAGAATCGGATTCTGAGCAGATAACAGACAAAGAAAAACTTGATTCGTGGGCAGATTTGATAGGTGTAGAAAGACCTACTATAATTTTTCAGGGGGTTCTATCTAATGAACAAAAGGATAGAATATTAGATTTTCTTAGAACTCCTTTTGGTGATCTTGTAAATGAATATAAGACTAAGAGCTTCGTTAGATTTATTCTTAGTGTTCTTAATCCAGAGATAGAAAAAAGTGCTTTAAACGACGATTTAGATAAGCCTATAGAAGGCATAGTATTTAGATTCAGTCAGAATCCTGATAGTGGAGGAGAGGTATTTCTTTCAAAGATGGTAGACCCGGTCTTTACTGAAATGGCTAAAGCTAAGGCAGGAAAGAGATCTGAACAGAAACCTAGCGATTTTCTAGGGATAACCATCATGGATGTTATGAATTTCATCCTGGATCAGGGAGTTGAGAATTTTAGAGTATCTGGAGATAACGAGGACGAGAGATACATTTCTTTCATCTCTGATGTGTTTTCTAAATTCCTTGAAGAATATGGATATAAATATAAGGGATCTGATTTTGAAGAGCCAGAATATCTGAAAAAAGACGAATTTAGACTAAATAGAGACATGATCAGAGATCCTAGAGTTATCAAATGGATCGAGGAAGATGACTCGTACGAGTCTTTATTTAAACTTATACTAAATTCATTTAGAAAGATTAAAAAGAGAGCTGGTGGTGTAATAACACCAGGTATGATAGATCAATTTAACATGCTTGTATCTGATATAGAGGAGGCTGTTAAGAAGAAAAAATCTGCGAAAACAAACGAATCGGAGATACCTTCTTTCTTAGATTTTAAAAGAAAGAATATATCTTCCGAGAAAATAGATTATCTAACTCTGGAAGGTGAGGAAGCGGATGAGAATTTCGAGGATCATTTCTACTCTTATAATGATTTCATAACTGCTCTTGAGACTATAGATTCACAGGATAAACCTAAGGTTGGTACTAAGCCAATAGATGACGAATCAGTAAAGACAGAACCAACCAATAAGAAAGGTGAATTACAAAAAGTAAATCTCATAGTTGGTAGATTTCAACCTTTCCACAATGGACATATGAAGATGGTAGATGTTCTGATGGATAAAAACGGGTTACCTTCGATAGTAGCAGTAGTTCATCCTGGACACAATAAATCCGGTAATTCTCCCTTTGCTTCAGATCTAGTTTCTAAATACATGGAAAATCTTGTTAAAGAATCTCCTCAGAAGATACAGGGATATTTCGTTGTTAATAGAGGATTGCTCGGTCCTATTTGTAGCAAAGCAAAAGAATTAGGGTATCTTCCAGTATCAGTTGGAAGCGGTGAAGATAAGTCAGAGGATTACAGAAAGCAATTTGACTTTTTGAAAAAGCTTGGAGGCGATTTCCCGGAATCTATCGAATTGGTAGAAACCCCTAGGAAAAATAGTGGAACTGAGATAAGAAAATATCTAGATAGCGAGGATTTCCTTTCTTTTAAGAAATCCGTCCCTCCTTCAATTTCATCTTTTTATCAACAGATGGTTTCATCTAAAAAAGGAAGAGGAGTTAATGAGAGCATCGAGATGACCAATAATTTGGAAGAGAAAAATAAATAAACAATAATGAATAGATTTATAAAAAAATTCAGCGACTTTTCACCTGTGAACGAGAGCGATGGGTTTGGAACATCTCCTTTTTTAATGAAGAAGGAATCCGATATCTGCCACTACTTTTTTAATATAGATAAAGAAAATGGGGAAACGAACGGATATCATTTGATAGTAGGTAAATACTCAGATCGTGAAGTTATAGAAGGTCCTAAAAACTCCTACTGTGTCTTAAGTATAAATGAAATGTCTTCCGAAATAATAGAGGATATAGCAGCAGATAAAGAGGATATTCCAAAAATGAATTCACAGAAGTTCAAGATGGAATCAGGAGAGCTATCCAGATTAATGAAATACGTTTATAAGTGTGTGAATGATTATCTTCAGATAAATCCGAAGACCATTAGAATCTACGACGAGATCCAAGATAATCTTGTTTATGACGGTAAGGGAACTTATATGGAGCAAATGAAATCCATTTCTCTTTCGGAACTTGGATCTAACTGGGCAGTTCAGGAGGGATCTTCTAAAATGACCATAATTATTAGCAGATAAGAAACTTTTCGGAATAAATAGGTATAATTACAAACTTAAAAAATAAAAAAAATGGAAAAATTCGAACAGATTAAGGCTCTAATCGAGCAAACTCAAGGAGACGTTGAAAAATTTGAAGCTAAAGGAAATGCTACAGCTGGAACTAGAGTTAGAAAGGCTATGCAAGAATTAAAGAATTTAGCTCAAGAATTAAGAGTTGAAATCCAAGAGGCAAAAAATAAAGCTTAATCACTAAAAATTTAAGAAATGAGCTATTGGGTAGTTAAAACTAAATTCGAATCTGGAGAGGTAAAAAAGAATGGAGATCCAGTTTATAAAAAAGCAGAATTTCTAGTTGCGGGTGACTCCGTCATCGAAGTAGAAAAGAAAGTTGCAGAGTATATGGACGGTACCATCGGAGGCTACGAATCTTTCCAGGTTACAAAAACCAAAATCGAAGCCGTTATATACGACAAAGACAAATATGAAGAACAACTCCTCTAAATCCGCTGAAACCAGTTTCTATGCTCCACCACAATCTCCAATTGCCATACAGCCCGGTGATTCCGGATTCAAAACTGTAGGTAAAGGGTACAATAGATTTATTTGGACATTTGCAGACTGGCAGAAGGGGAAGAAGAAGATTATAAATCCCGATACCAATTGGGATCTGGCTTCAAAACCAATTACCCAGAGAGAATGGGATAAAAAACAAAAGGACCTATATTTAAAGTAGGTCCTTTTTTTTGATATATAGACTAAAATCTAATTGTAGTGGTCAAAATTCTATCCTTTAATGAATATCTATTTGAAAGTTCTGCACAGAAAGATCAATCGGTAATTGATAGCTTCCAAGCAGCAATCAAATCACAGCAGGCTGAGGAATTACCAAGAGGTAGCAACAAAGGACCTGAAGTTGAGGTTTTACAAAAAGGTGTAGGTGTAAATCCAGGTGCTCCCTGGTGTGCAGCTTTTGTTCATGGGATTTTATCTAAAACTTCATTTTCTCCGGAGATAAAGAGTAAAATTCCTAAGGATGCAGCTGTTAAGAACCACTGGGAAAATTCTAAAGCAAAGAAAGTAAATTATAAACCCGGTATGAGCATGGATTCAATTTTACCAGGAATGGTTTTTTGCTATCTTAGCAAGGATAAAAAAACTGGGGGATATCCTGGACACGGCCACACCGGAATAATCCTATCGGTGGATAAAGAAAAGAAAGAATGGACTGGTATAGAGGGAAACGCAAATCCTTTAGATGGAAGCAGAGAGGGGTACGGAACTTTTATAGTAACCAGAAAACTTGATGATCCTAGCATATCTCAGGATAGTAAGGATCACCCAGCTAAGCTTCTTGGCTTCATAGACTATTTTTCTCCATACCGAGCTAATCCAGAATTTACTGATTCTTTAACGGGAACATTAAATGGTTTAGCTAGTGAGCTTTTACCAAAAACAAACAAAGAGATATCCTATCTTAAATCTAATCCTGAGGTTCTAAAGGATTATGAGAAAAACTATAATGACAGAAATAAATATAAGTAAAAATGCCAGCAAGAAGTACAGCACAGCAAAGATTAATGGGTCAGGCCTACGCTATAAAGATAGGTGCAATGGAGCCTGAAGATTTAAATCCAAGATATAGATCAGAGATTTTAAATCTGGCTAAAAGAATGACCAGGGAGGAGCTTAAAAAATACGCTGAAACTAGACAAAAAGGACTTCCCCACTATGTTGATGAGTCAGAAATGAACACATCATTGGAGCCTATCCCATCTGATACCATGCCCAAATTTAATCCACATGGTCCAGGAAAAATAGTTCCATTCCTAGATCCCGATGCTAAACAAAAGAAGAAGGGAAGAGGTAACCTACAAAACCTTAAGGATTATAGAGATTGGATCAATCAGAAATAATTCATGTCTAGATTTCCATCAAATCCAAAGATAGGTCAGGCCTTCCTGCCAAATCAGACTAATTTATATGTTTGGAGTGGATATCAATGGGTTCCCGGAACTGGAGTTTATGGATCTTTCTATGATATTCTGGATCAAAGCGCCCCTGCTAATACTGCAACCCCGATGATTCTTAGATCCACCGATATTTCATATGGAGTTTCAGTTAAGACAGACGATAGCGGGAATTTAACAAGAATATCACCAGAACATCCAGGAAGATATAACTTCCAATTTTCTGCCCAGCTAGATAGGGTAGCAGGTTCCGGAATAGCGACTGTTGATATATGGTTTAGAAAAAACGGAGTAGACATACCATGGTCGAATGGTAAGGTTACACTTTCAGGTAATGCAAATGCTTCTAAAATAATTACCTCCTGGAATTTTTTTACTACGACTGAATATGATTCGGATTACATTCAATTAGTGTGGAGAACAACCGACACCAATATCCAAATAATTTCCGATCCTCCAAGTTCTTCACAGCCAGATCCAGCAGCTTATCCCGGAGTCCCCTCACTGATATTAACCGTAAATCAGATTGGTTTCTGAGAATATATAAGACATGAAGCACGTTGTAAACTTTGAGGAATACGATCCAGCTGACGAGTATAAATTAGATTCTCGTAGATCTATTAACTTGGATAGAATAAGAAAATCCAGAGAATATAAGAGGATCATAGATCTAGGATTTGAAGAGGAAACATCTCATCAGCAGGAACTAAATAACACTATGAAGTTTATTAGAACCGAGAACAAGCAGAAAGAGAAAGGACATGGAGATGTTTTTTATACAATACATCCGACCGGAACAGTTAGAAGATATAACCCTATAAGATCTAAAGAGACACCAGAGGGAAGTGGAAACGATATTAAGAAATTTATCGAACCATTTAAGAACATAGCAGATTACAAAAAAGGTTTGAACTATCTCTGGCAGTATCTTAAGAGAAAAGAAGATAGAGGAGATTATAGATAATAGATATGTGTGATTGCGGAGGATATAGCGTTACTGCACCATTAAATTCCGGAAGAGGAAAGAAAGAGGCTAGCCAGATAGACAATAAGTGGATCTTAGATAGTCTAAATAGAAAACTTTTGGTTCAAGGTCCTATCTACGATATATATAATGATATTATAGGTTACATAACAAAAAATGAGGAAGGTAACATAGTTAGAATCTTCTCCCATAATATCAAACAAATATTAGACTAAATTTATGTTTTATCCAACAGGAGATACCACTAAAGGAAGATGCTTGGTTTGCATGGAAGATGAGAAACCGGAAATTTCAGAAGCTTTAAATGAGTGCAACGAGTCTTGCGTGACCGAGTGCATGGGAAAATGGCTAGAAGGGAAAAACTACTGTGTTGAAAAATGGCAGCTTAAAGAATACCTAAAAGAAATGGGATGCAACGAGGAGAAGATCATGGAAGATATGGGCGCTGCTCCAGCTCCTACCGCTGCCTCTGCTCCAGCTCCAGGTCTTGCAACTTTAGGTAATGTCCCAGGAATGGGAAATCCAACACCTCCTTCTAACGACGGAACCAATGCTGGTTTTTATGATCCAAGCAAAACCGGAAGTGGTGATAAATTTACCACCTTAACTGCAGGAACAGCAGCTGCCCGCAAGAAGGGTAAAAAAGGTAAGAACCTTATTTCTTATATGGATTTTATAAAGAATAGAAAAAAGTAAATCTGGGTGTCATTTTGACAATCTAATTTATAAAAAATAAGGAGAAAGAAGACATTTAGTCTTCTTTTTTTGTGTGGAATTGTTTTTGTACTATGATGAATAAAAAAATAAAAAAAAATCATGAACACAAAAGAATTTAGAAGCATGTTCCCAACAATTTTATCATCTACATTAAACGATTCCATTTTAGATAGCATCGTATCTCTAAAATCAGGAATATCTAAGAATTCATACAAAACGGATGTAATAGACGGAACTCTTAAAATAGAATTCCCTCTACCGGGTTTATCCAAGGAAGACATCTCGGTATCTTTTGAAAACGGTAAGCTTATTCTTGAGATCAAAAAATCGGGAAATTGGTCATTGGAAGGTAAGAGCACCTATTTGGTATCTGAATCATTCGATCCTGAAGGAGCTTCAGCTGAAATGAAGAATGGGGTGCTAGAGGTAAGAATCCCAGAAAAAAGCAAGATTGGATCAAAAAAGATATCAATCCTCTAATTTGTTAAAATCCCGAAATTTATTGGTTTTACTGTGATATATAAATGACAATTTTAAAACTAAAATAAATAATTATCATGGCAAGACCAGTATTAAATTTCGCAGATTTCTTGATCGAGTCTGCAAGAATGATTAACGAGGGTTATAGCTTTAGTCAGGCTAAGGAGATTCTATCCCAATATATTAAGAAAGCATCAAGTGCTAGAGGAACAGAGAGCACCAGCATTAAAACTATCACCCCAGAACAGATAGCTCTAATTGAGAAAATGGCTGGAAGCGTTTCTGAAGAAGCTGTTAAAGCATTGGGTGATGCTCTTGGAAATATGCTAAACGTTTCTTTGGAGAATAAGAAAATGGAGCTTCTAACAGAGGACACTGAGATTTCTATCAATAGATTGTCAGTTACTAACGTAGTAGCAGGTCAAGTATTTTGTGATGAATTACCTTCAACCTCAGTTAAAGTTGGAACTATTGCAGATAATAAAATAGCTTTAGAGACGCTTCTTACTGGAATAAATCTATTTAATGCTGAAGCTAGAAAAGATCAAAAATATTGGACACAGAAAAAGGAAGGTGCTGAATTAAAATGGAATGTCGATAAGAAAGCTGGAGAACCCCTTAATTCTTATGGGGACAACCAAATATTCATAACCAATTCTGACAGTAAGGTTGAGTGGAAAAAGAACACTTTCGCTAATAATGTTACTCCATTGACCGGAGATATCGATTCAGGGGCCAGCCCAAGTACAGAGGGTTTAAAAGTAAACCTAGTTTTATATGGTATTAGAGGTGTTGAATCAGGAAAGGGCGGAAGTGTATCAGTAAGTGAAATTGTACCGGTAACAATTAAGAAAGGCGGAGGTACAACAGAAAAATCTGTTGATATCCAGGATAATGGAACATTATTCCAAAAAGCTAAATCTGAATTACTAGAGGATGGTAAAAGAAACATCTTCAATGCAATTCAATCAAACTTTACCTCTGTTACCGCAGTAGAAGTAATAGGTGGTGCTTCTAAAGAAGGTGATGAGGCTTTCAACAAGAAACTTTGTTTAGATAGAGCTAATTCAGTAGCTGAATTCCTTAAAACGCTTATCCCTGGTGCTTCTATTACAGCTTCTAAAGAAACTAATATACAACCAGCAGAAAGTACTGAGGATCTAAAAACTTGGAGAAAGGTTACTTTAAAAATAACTGGTACTTTAAGTGCAGTTGAGCCAGCTAGCGAAGTTATCAACTACGTTGCTCAAAGCAAAAAGGTATCTGCTGATAAGTATAACTTATATCAGATTACCCTTAGCTTCTATGCAGGACTAGATCAGGAGAATAAATAATTACAAAATTAAACACACAAAAAAAGGAAGCCTAAAGCTTCCTTTTTTTGTGTGTTTAATTTTTATTAGTCGAAAGAGATAACTACGTAGTATACCCCGTTTGACTCGATCTGTTCTACCCAGAATTTCTTAGGACTTCCGTATCGGCTGAAGTATGATTTAAACTCATCGTCGCTAAGAGTGCTCAATGCTCTTTCTACAAAGAATTCGTATCCATAAGTGTTGATTAGATCTACACCCTTGATTGAATTTCCGGTAATATCTGAAGCATTCAATACGGTTGAAACGTGTCCCTGATTCTGAACGAATCCTTGATCAGTACCAGTTTGGAATTCTTTTAGATAGTTGTAGCAACCGCTTTTTAAAGTTGCATCCAACTTGATGTCAGATCCGTATGCTTTTTCGAATCCAGACTCGATGCTGTCTTGAACAGATTTTAACTTATCGCCGTTTCCAGAATTTGCGTATGCAGTTCCGAAGAAAAAAGTAAGAGCGATTACCAATCCTGTTACTTTGCTGAAGATGTTTTTTGTTTTCATAATTTCTATTTTTTTAATTGATTTACATTTCAAATATAGAACACTAATACGAGAGAAAAAAGAAAAACATGAAAATTTTTAGAAAAAAATCTCCTATACGTGCGTGCGCTTTTATTTTTAATATACGAATCGGTTTATTATCTTTATGACATGGAAATTCAATCTAGAGAGATTCTTATACAAGAGGATTATGTCAAAGACCCCTGGAAAATGATGGTCTGTTGTATATTACTAAACCAAACAAACAATAAGCAGGTTAGACCGATTTTAAGCTCCGTATTTGAACTTATTCCTGATCCCATATCTGCATCTGGGGTGGACGTCAAAGTCTTAGCAGAGATCATAAAAACAACCGGATTCCAGAACGTTAAAGCAGCCAGGATAAAGTCACTTAGTCAGAAGTGGACACACGGATTTTCTGATGTGACTGAACTCCCTGGAATAGGAAGATACGGCAAGGATTCTTGGGAAATATTTATAAATGGAAGGAGAGACATTTCTCCTACCGATAAGAAGCTTATAAAATATCTCGATGATATTACTTCTTAGGCTTTGCCTTTTCTCTAAAAGATCCTTTGATGTAATCGGTTACTTCCGACCCGGTCCTTTTCTTTTCGCTTAGAAACTTATTAAAGGCTTCAGATTTGCCTTCTTTATCCAGGAACATGTGCACCTCTGCTGCTTCATACATTGCATCAATAACTTCAGGCATCTGTGGATTTGCTGGAGTGTAGTTTCTTGAATTTACTTTCACCTCACTGGCTTGACCTGGAACATCAACACTTCCTGGTGAATCTATCCACTCGAATATGAAATGTCCGAAATTTTTTAAATTTTTCATCTAATAGTATATATTCACCCGGAACATAAGAAAGTTAGTTGGATAGAACAAATAGAAAAAATCTCATTTAATGATTATAGACATAGAAAATAAAGGGAGTTATCTGAAGGTATCTCATTTCAGCGAGGAGGGTGAACTAGCTTTCCTGGAGGTTCCGATTAAGGAGGAGGATAGGTTTGTTTGGGAGAAGTGTGGTCCAAATGATCCCAAAAGGGATAAAGAGTGGACTAATTGGTTGGGAGAGCCTGTCAAGAAGCTCAAGACTGAGAGATACGATAAGTACAGAATGGCCCAAATACTTATCGATTCACCTGAAGAATTAACCAAGCCACTCTGGGAATACCAAACTCCCCGTAAATACTTCGTCGATATTGAGGTTGAGATAACGGAAGACATGGCGGCTGCTCTTGACACAGAAAACGCCAGAAATAGAATTCTATCTATCGGGATTGCTACGGACAAGAACAAGATAATTATTCTGGGTCTGGATCCACTAACACCTGAACAACAAGCTAGCATCTATAAAAAGATAAATTCATATTTCGAAAGAACTGGAGATGAATGGTCATTCAAATACAAGCAGTTTCCTTCAGAATATGACATGCTTTATACATTCTTTAGAGAACTTGGTCCTCGTATGCCTGTAATTACAGGTTGGAACTGGATGGGATATGACTGGCCTTATTTGCTAAATAGAGCTAAGCGAATAGGTGTTGATCCCAAAATGATTTCTCCAGGTAACTACCTAATGGGAAAGGCACAACTACCTATGCACTTACTTATGGTCGACTACCTCGAGATCTATAAAAAATGGGACAGAGTTATTAAGATCAAGGAAAGCAATAGATTGGATTATGTTGCTGATAAGGCTGTTGGATTCAAAAAGATAGAATACAACGGAACACTTAGAGACCTATACCAATCCAATTTCGAAGACTTCATTTTCTATAACGCGGTTGACTGCGCTCTGGTACACTACATAGACACCAAGCTTAAAACAATGCAAACGTTTTTCAAGATCGCTATGATCGCTGGTGTTGAAATAAACAGATCGCTTTCTCCCGTATGGTCTACAGAAATTATGATGCTTAGAAAATTTCTAGAAAGAAAACAAGTTTTTACCGACGAAAGAAAAGAAGAGGTCCACGTTAAATTTGCGGGAGGATACGTAAAGGATCCAACCAAGGGATTACATGAATGGATAGCTTGTTATGACTTTGCCTCTCTATATCCAAACACCATGGTACAGTGGGGAATATCTCCTGAAGTTTATAAAGGAAAGAACCCATCCAACCCAAAAGAAACCTGGTCTAAAACAGCATCAGGAGCGTATTTTGGAGGTGAAGATGAGAGTCCTATATTAAGAACGATCATTAAGGATCTCTATTCTAGAAGGAGAAAAACAAAGGATCGAATGCTAGAGCTTCAGATCGAAATTGACAAGCTAGAAAAGTTATTAGAAAAAGAAAAAAATTAACGTCCAAAGGCCTACGATCTCAAGGGTCTTTTGATATATAAAAAACCCGGTGGGATTTGGCCTAGACACAAACCTAGTCAAAAATCACAATTATGGCAAATACAGACAACCAATGCAAAGATCTTCTCGTTGAGAATGACTACGTAATGTCCACACACCACCTGGAGAAATTGATGTCCCTTCAGAAAAACACCCAAGAGGGGGTTTATGGTTACAAGTTTGATAACCTTACCCTCGGTGAAATTAAGGACTTCTGGCTTTGGAACACCAGAGCTATCGAAGACGAAATATCGGAGGCATACGATGCCTTAGGTGGAGTATCTAATAATGGGGAGACATCCATAGGCAATGCAGTATGGAAACCATGGAAGAGTAACCATAAGAAAGCTTATGAAATGAAAATATCTGATCTATCTGAGGAGGACGTAAAGGAATTAAAGATGGAGTTAGTAGATATTCAGCATTTCATATTCAATATGATGGTTTCCGTTGGTATGACCGCTGAGGAGCTTTATAACTATTACCTCTCCAAAAACAAGGAGAACATAAGAAGACAAGAAAACAATTATTAATTAAAAAAACAAAAAGTTAACTATGGAGGAATTATATTCTTTACCTGAGCCTATTTTACAGGAAAATAAAAATCGTTTCGTTTTATTCCCAATCGAGCATCATGATATTTGGGAAATGTATAAGAAACAACAGGCTTGCATCTGGACTGCAGAAGAGATAGATTTAGCTCAGGATTTGAATGATTGGAGAAATAAGTTAACTGATGACGAGAGGTATTTCGTCAAAAATGTTTTAGCTTTCTTTGCTGCTTCTGATGGTATTGTAAATGAAAATCTAGCCGAGAATTTTGTTTCCGAGGTTCAGTATACAGAGGCTAAGTTTTTCTATGGATTCCAAATCATGATGGAAAATATTCATTCGGAAACATATTCATTACTCATCGACACATACATCAACGACCAAGAAGAAAAAAGTAGACTCTTCAACGCAATCGAAACAATTCCCGCGGTGAAGAAAAAAGCTGAGTGGGCTCTTAGATGGGTAGATTCACCAAATTTCCAAGAAAGATTAGTAGCTTTTGCTGCAGTAGAAGGAATCTTTTTCAGCGGATCCTTCTGTTCTATTTTCTGGCTTAAAAAGAGAGGTCTTATGCCAGGTCTTTCATTCTCTAACGAGCTAATTTCTAGAGACGAGGGTATGCACTGTGACTTTGCCGTTATGCTTCATAACAACCACTTGGTAAACAAAGTTAGCGAGGCTAGAATTAGAGAAATCATAATAAGTGCTCTTGAAATAGAGAAAGAGTTTATTACTGAATCTTTGCCCGTTAGATTGATTGGGATGAATTCAGAATTAATGAAGCAATATCTTGAGTTTGTTGCTGATAGACTTCTTGTTGATTTAGGATGCTCTAAGATGTACAACTCAGAAAATCCATTCGACTTCATGATGAACATTTCTCTTCAGGGCAAAACAAACTTCTTCGAGAAAAGAGTCGGCGAATATCAAAAAGCTGGTGTAATGAACAAGGCAGAGGATGCTTTTGATTTCGATGCTGAATTTTAAAAATAATAATCTAAATTAAATGTTTGTAATAAAAAGAGATGGCTCTAAAGAGCCAGTTAGGTTCGAGAAAGTTTCCAATAGAATTAAAAAGATGACTTATGGTCTAAACCCAGACCATGTTGATTCTTTAGAGATTGCACAGAAGGTTATTGCTGGGATTTATGATGGGATTTCTACACAGGAGCTAGATAATCTTGCAGCGGAAACTGCTGCATCACTTATTCCTAATCACCCTGATTATTCAATATTAGCTTCTAGAATAGCAGTTTCAAGACTGCATAAGACAACTAAGAAAAAGTTCTCAGAAACGATCGAAGATCTTTATAGCTATATCGATCCAGAAACAAATATGCCAGCGGGTCTCATTAACGACCAGACTTACAATGTCGTTATGAAGAACAAGCAAAAACTCGATGGCGCTATTATCCACGAGAGAGATTTCGATTTCGAATATTTTGGGTTTAAAACTTTAGAAAAAAGCTATCTTCTAAAGACCTATGGTGAAACAACGGAAACCCCACAACACATGTATATGAGAGTGGCAGTTGGTATATGGGGTGAAGATCTAAAGAATGTGATTAAAACATACGAGTTGCTTTCCAATCACCTGATGACTCATGCAACCCCAACTCTGTTTAATGCTGGAACCAAAAAACCACAGTTATCATCATGTTTTCTTTTAATGATGTCCGATGATTCTATTCCTGGTATTTATAAGACATTATCTGACGTTGCTGTCATTTCTCAGAATGCTGGGGGAATAGGACTTGCAATTCATAATGTTAGAAGTACAGGATCTTACATTAAAGGAACAAACGGAACTTCCAATGGAATTGTTCCTATGCTAAAAGTTTTCAACGAAACGGCAAGATACGTAGATCAAGGTGGAGGTAAAAGAAAAGGATCTTTTGCTATTTACGTAGAACCATGGCATGCTGACATCGAGTCTTTCCTAGATCTTAGAAAGAATACAGGAAAAGAAGAACTTAGAGCAAGAGATTTATTTTTGGCTTTATGGACTCCTGACTTATTTATGAAGAGAGTTAAAGAGAGTGGTGAATGGTCACTATTTTCTCCTTCTGATGTTCCTGGACTTTGGGAATTGTACGGAGAGGATTTCGAGAAAGCTTATATTGAAGCTGAACTTTCAGGAAAGGCTAGAAAGACAATAAAAGCCAGAGATTTATGGACAAAAATCATCGATTCGCAAATCGAGACAGGAACTCCATACATGCTTTATAAGGATGCTGCTAATAAAAAATCAAATCAGCAAAATCTTGGTACAATAAAAAGTTCTAATCTTTGTACGGAGATCCTAGAATATACTTCTAAGGACGAGCAAGCTGTTTGTAATCTTGCATCTATCCCAGTAAATAAATTCTTAAAATCTACGGACAATAGAACTTCAAAGATAGCTAGAGGAAAATGTGAGGTTGATCATAAAGCCCTATATGATGTAGCTTATCAAACAGCTATCAACCTAAATAAGGTTATTGACGTTAACTATTACCCGACAAAAGAAACTGAGAGATCTAACATGAGACACCGCCCTATCGGTATAGGTATACAGGGTCTAGCAGATCTTTTTGCGATTATGGGCATTCCTTTTACTTGTTTAGAGGCTAAGAAGATAAACGAGGAAGTATTTGAGACAATCTACTACGCATCAATGACAGCGTCAAAAGATTTGGCGAAAGTAGATGGTCCATACGAATCATTCGAGGGATCTCCTCTTTCTAAAGGCCAATTTCAGTTTAACCTTTGGGGATTTGAAGATTCGTCCCTATCAGGAAGATGGGACTGGACAAAATTGAGAAAGGATGTAATGAAACACGGAGCAAGAAACTCTTTGCTTTTAGCTCCAATGCCAACAGCTTCCACTGCACAAATAATGGGTAACAATGAGGCATTTGAACCATTTACATCCAACATTTATACCAGAAGAACTCTAAGTGGAGAATTCGTTTTGGTAAACAAGCATCTAGTTAGAGATCTTATCTCATTGGGACTATGGAGCGATGACATGAAAAATTTAATTATCCTACACAAGGGATCAGTTCAGAACATACCTCAAATTCCAGAAGCTGTTAGAGAAACATACAAAACTGTATGGGAGATAAAGCAGAAAGATCTGATCGATATGTCTGCAGGTAGAGGTAAGTTTATTTGTCAATCTCAATCTCTAAATCTTTTTATAGAGAATGTTAATGCGGCTAAGTTAACATCCGCACATTTTCATTCTTGGGAGCTAGGATTAAAAACTGGAATGTACTATCTAAGAACTAAATCCGCGGTGGACGCAATTGCTGGTTTGGGTATAGACATGGAAAAGGCAAAGAAATCTTTGAAAACTACAGAGGAAAAAATTCCAGTTCCGATAAAAGAAAATGCCGAGGAGAAGATAGATATGCTTGGCATGACAAGTGAAGAACTAAGTAAGGCAGCAGAAAACATGATGTCTGATATAGTTTGTAGTTTGGATAACCCAGATGATTGTCTTGCTTGCGGATCATAAAGATTTTTAAATGGAAAGAGTAAAATATTTCGAACAATTTTTAAATGAGAGAGAACTTCCCGATAACCAAGGGGAAGTTCTCGTCATTTTAGGGGCACCCGGATCTGGGAAAGGAACATTGGCAAAAGTTCTACAGAGTGATTATGGAATTCATCACATATCCACTGGTGATCTAATTAGAAATTCTGATGATGAGGAGCTTAAAAAAATAATAGCTGGCGGTAATCTAATACCAGATTCTATGATGGTTAAGATGCTGGTTGCAGAGCTTAAGAAAATAGATGCCTCAGAGGGTGTTATATTTGACGGCTTTCCTAGAACAATTAAACAAGCCAAAAAGTTAGATTCAATCCTGGGTAAAATGGGATTGGGATTAAATCACGCTATATTTTTAGATCTCGATGAGGAAACTGCCAAAAAGAGAATAAAGGATAGAGCTAAGAAAGAGAATAGAAAGGATGATTCCAGCGATGAAATAATAGATAATAGATTCAAGGAATATCACGATAAAACATTCCCTCTGGTTGATTTCTATAAAAGAAGCAGAAAGCTTCTTAAAATAGAAGCAGAAGGTGGAAAGGACAAGGTCCTTTCTAAAGTTGTTGAAAAATTGGGACTTAAGAAGAAAAAATAATCCCATAAAAATCTTATCAATGGGTACTACAAGTGGGGATTTTGTAAATTCCATAAGGAATATACTAAATAGAAAAAGAACCGACGAGAATAGAAAAAGAGCTATTCTCAGGGAGATCTTCGAGTCGATCTCGGATTCATTAAAGAAATCAGGAAAGGTCGAGATTAGGAGTGTAAAGGATTTCGAAACCAATGAGATCTCGTATATTCTGAACCTTTACATGGAATCCGATAACATATATGATGATTTTGGTGGAATAGTCGGAAATTCAGATTCTATTGTTAGAGGTCACAAAATAGATCAGAAAAACTCGGTCTATGTTATAAATTTTGGCAAATCCTTAATTTCAAATTCTAGCTCAGATACTGACTGCTTCATAGAGCTAAAGATTACTGGGAAATACTATTTCACAGTAAAGATAAGTCTTAAAAGTGAAAATATCAGCTATCAAATTTACGAGAGTAATTATTTCTATTTAAAAATGTGGATTTTTGATGGATCTGATTTTTCTAATCACGAAATCCAGATAAGAACTCCAGATAGGAATAAAAAGAGGATGAGGGTGGATCTAAATGACCATTACGTTCTAAATATTATTTTCGACGAGATGGGAGAGATAACCGAAACAAATATTTCTAAAAAAAGAGGAGCAAAATTGAATTTTTAGCATATAAATAGAAACAGATAAACAAACCGCAATGTCTAAAAACAAAATGAAAAAGAAAAGCCCGGTTCAGATGAGAAGCGTGATCTCTCCGGTAGCTATGCAATCACCATCTGCAAATCCAGGTAAACAAACAATCAGTCTATGTCTTGTTATGATCGTAAAAGACGAGGAGGACACGATGGAAAGATGCTTAAGAGCAGTTGCTCCTTATATTCAATATTGGGTGATAGTTGATACCGGATCTAGCGACAAAACAAAAGAGGTTATCCAAAAGACGATGGACGATCTTGGTATTCCAGGAGAGCTTCACGAAAAACCTTGGGTTAACTTTGAAGTGAACCGAACAGAAAGTTTAAATCTAGCTAAAAATAAATGTGATTATAGATGGGTTATCGATGCGGATGATACATTCTTTACCGAGGTTCCATCCGTAAATCCTTTCGCTGGATTGGACACTAAGCCAGATTGCTACCAGCTTCTTTATAAATTAAACCAGCTTCAATATAACAGAGCACAAATAGTTAAATCTGACCAAAATTGGATTTATAAGGGTGTTCTTCACGAATATTTATATTTGGACGAGGAAAGGATCGAGGTATCACAGGTTCCGATTAAGGGATGTTATGTGATGGCGGATATCTCCCCTTTAAAAAGAGCGGGAAGTCTAGAAGAAAAATACTCCAACGACGCTAAAATTCTAGAGGATGCTTTGGTTAAGGAACCGGACAACGAAAGATACATGTTTTATCTAGCTCAGAGTTATAGAGATGCTAACAAGCTAGAGAAAGCTATCGAGTGCTACCAGAAAAGAGTTGATATGAAGGGATGGGAGGAAGAAGTTTACTACTCCATGTATATGATAGCTAAAATCAGCGAAAGAATTGGTAAACCGGATTCGGAGATTATCGAATTGTATTCTAGAGCATGGGAGTATAGACCTGCTAGACTTGAAGCTGCTTTCCATACAATGAGAAAGCTTAGAGATCAAGGAAGGCACCTCGTTTCTTTTGCTTATGGTGAAATTGCCATAAAAACTAAAGGTACCGCTGATATTCTTTTCATCGAGCCAGAAATATGGCAATGGAGACTTCTTGATGAATATTCTCTTGCCGCTTACTATATAGGTAACCCAGAAATATCTTTAGAAAAGACCGGAGCTATAATTAATGCTCCATTCTTTAAAGACATCATGAAGGAGGAGCAAACTAGACTTCTTAAGAACATGGATTTCTATAAAAAGGGAGCTGAGGAGAAAATGAAAAAGATAAAGCAGCTTCAGGCAATGCAGAGAGCGCAAGAATTAAAGAAGGTGTAGTAGATATATACTATAAATAAAATAGTATAAAATGATACATCTTTTAGAATTCGAATCTTTCTCTAATTTTTTAGTTAAGGAGAATGACGTAAAAGGAGGAATTCCAATCTATAACGAAACTGTTTTCATGCAGAGCAATAATACTAAGCCTGCTATGATGGTTAAATCTCCAGAATTGGTTTCAACGTTAACTAGATTATTAGAAGACCAAGAGAAGGGTGATATTGAAAGAATAATAGTTATTGCGGAAATCCCAACTCAAGGAAAGAATGCTCCCCAGTATGTAAGAGACGACGTCCAAGCAGAAAGAGAGAGAATGGCTAAAAGAAAATATGCTCTTTATGGCAGTAGAGTAGAAAGAGCAGATAGACCAGAAGAGGAAGAATACACCGATGCTATAAATATATTTGTTGATTCAGAATTTATTGTCAAGGGTGTAGTCAATAAATTAGGTAAGGATTATATTATAGCAATTCCTGATTCTAAGAAAAGAAAAGCTGAAGCCAGCAAATCTGATATGGAATATTATACTGTCTACATAGAGCCTAAACAAGTTGATGAGGTGTTTTTTACACCTGCTCAATAAGATCTAAATGAAACATATCACAAAAGCTCCAATATTAGTATTGGAGCTTTTTTTATGATCTAAAAATAAGCTATAATCTGAAATAATATAATATGGCTTCCAATAAGGTAAACAAAACAATCGAGGTACTAACGGATTTTGAACACATCATTAAAAGACCCACTATGTATGTCGGGTCAGTTAAAAGAAGTGAAGAGATACTGCCCATCATAGGTGACGGATTTATAAAATCAGTAACCAAGGAACATTCGATAGGTATGTACAAGCTATTCGACGAGGTTTTTGCCAACTCGGTCGATGAGGCTAAAAGAATGCAATCCCCGATGAAAAAGATAACTGTTGAGGTTTCATCTAAGGAGAACTCAATCTCGATTACTGATACTGGAGACGGGTTTACAAACGGTTCTGTCATTAACAAGAAGAGCGGTATGAGTAATATCGAAACAGCAGTATCTATGTTAAGAGCAGGTTCTAACTTCGATAACGATAATATAGACGAATCCATAGTTGGTACTAATGGTATGGGAGTAAGCTTGGTGAATGCACTATCATATATGTTCGAGATAGAGACAACTAACAACAAGGAGGCGTACACTCAAACATGGGATAATTTCAAATCATCCAAGCCCACCATAAAAAATAAAACGAAAAGTAAACAAACAGGAACAAGAGTAACCTTCGTTCCGAATGCTAGCGTTTTTGATAATTCTAAATGGGATTATTCAACCATCAGAAGTTATCTTTGTCTAAGGAAGAGAGTACTAGAAACAGAGGAAAAAACATCCGGACTTAAAATAGAGTTTATCTGGGACGGTAAACTGGAGACAATAACTTCGGAATTAAAACCCGATTGGTCAGCAAAGACACCGATAGGCGAATTACTGATATGGGAGAAAAAACAAGATTCTGGCTCATTTTCTTTTGTCAATAGTGCTTTATGTACAGGGATACACCAAAAGATCGTATACGACAAAATAAACGGGGAATTAGAGGATTCTTTGGGCCATCATTTCTACGATACCCTTCTTATATTAAACATGTCCCCGAGAATAGTAAGATTCGGTGATCAGAACAAGACAAAATTTGTTTCCAAAAGAGAGGAAGTAGAACCGACTATTATAAGAAACTTTGATGGATCTCTCAGTAAATTTTTCCGCAGTGAAACATACAAGAAGATTAAAAAATCGGTCGATGATCGTAAGAAGGAAACAGCTTTAAAGAAAATAAGGAAAGAGAAGAAGTCAATCCGAATAAAGCACTCCAACAAATACTTTCCTCCTACATCAGGGAGAGCAGAAAATCTATTTATAGTTGAGGGACTCAGTGCGATGGGTTCTATTTTACAGAAGAGAGATCCTAAAAAAGATGGAGTTTACGCTTTGAAAGGAAAGATAAAAAATGCAAGAACACTCTCAGATCTTTCTGATAATCGCGAGATCCTGGAATTAATGCAGATCTTAAATTTAGATCCTGCCGATCAGTCACTGAATTGTCCTTTTGATAAGGTAGTGATAGCTACTGACCAGGATCCAGACGGTGCTCACATCACATCTCTCTTAATAAATCTTTTCTATATGTGGTTCCCGTGGATGATCAAAGATGGTAGAGTTAGCTTTTTGGAAACTCCTTTAGTAACTGTCGGAGACAGAACTAAAAGATATTTCTATTCTATGGAGGAGTTCAAGAAGGGGGTAACTAAGAGCGAAAGAGGAGCAATTAGATATCTAAAAGGGTTGGGCTCTTTATCTCTGGAAGATTGGGATCATGTCATGAAGAATAAGAGAATAATTTCCATCAAGGATGATCCTAAAGCTAAGACAAATCTGGAAATGGCTTTCGGTAAATCATCAATGGAAAGAAAGAAGTGGTTAAGCTCCGAGGTTTAATTTTTTATACCCGAATTATTTAGTTATTTTTATAGTGTATGAAATCAAAAAAATATAGAATACCAAGGAAGAAGAAAAAGCAAATCCCCGAGGGATTCTATTGTTATACGCCAACATCAGATTTCAAGAAACTTAAGGATGGAAAATATGGGTACACTATAAAAGAGTGTCCTTTCTATTATCAGAAATCAGAAGGCATTTTTGGTGGTTGGTGTAAACTCATAGAGGGTGAAATAATGGATCAGTGTAAATCATGCGGGGGAAAAACTAGGAAAATTTAAATAGATGGGAAGATACGGATATTGTTGTATAAATATGAGTCTCGCTGATAGAAAGATCTCTACTAACAGAGGAATGGTAAAGAAAACATTTCTAGAGAAAGGTATAGGGTATGCTTCAGAGCTAGCTTTAAAGAATGTAATAGATTTAAGAGAAATCTTGCAATGGAATTATGACAACGGAATCCAGATGTATAGGATGTCCAGTGATATATTTCCTTGGTGCTCCGAATATGAAATCAAGGACTTACCCGATTATGATGCTATCTCATCAGTTTTAAAAGCATGCGGGTTTTTTGCAATGATGTACGATCAGAGGATAACATTTCATCCATCTCCATACGGGGTTCTGGCTTCAGAACGACCAGATGTTGTAACGAAGGCGATAAAGGAACTTTCTCAGCATGCGGAAATATTTGATCTCATGGGACTAGACAAAAGTCACAAGTACCCTATCAATATCCATATCAACACAACAAAGCCAACAAAGGAGGATGCAGCAGACAGATTCTGTCGTAATTACGAAATTCTTCCTGATTCTGTAAAAGCCAGACTGGTTTTAGAAGTCGATGACAAGAAATCTCAATTTCATGCAGAGGATCTCTACGAGATGGTTCATAAAAGAATTGGTATCCCGGTAACTTTCGATTATCTCCACAACAAATGCAACCCATCTTCCCTCAGCGAACGTGATGCTCTAGCATTATGTGTTAGCACTTGGCCAGAGGGAATTGTTCCAATAACTCACTATTCAGATTCTAGAAAAATCTTCGAAGATTCATCTGCTAAAGAGGTAGCTCATTCCGATTGGATTTGGGAATCACCCGAAACTTATGGACTCGAGATCGATATAGAATTTGAAGTTAAAATGAAAGATTTAGCTTTACTTAAATACATAAAGGAAAAAGAACTGCTATATGAAGTCAAAAAATTCTAAAGAGATCGAAGAGTTTGAGCAGAAGATATCTAATCAGGATATGAATGCCCAAATTAAATATAGAGTAGATCGTTCTATCGAGGCATCCGTTAAATATGAGTATCTGGTAGAGAAATACGGAGAGGAAGAAGTAGAAGCATTAGTAAAAGATGTTATTGATCTATTCGATGTGGATTTCTATAATACCGTGAAGAAAAAATTAGAATCCGGAAAGAATGTTTGAGGAAAATGACGATGAATTCGGATTGGAGAGAGAAGAAAAACCAATTAGACATCCTCAATACGATATTCTAAGAAAGCACATAGAAAGATCTGTTCAGGACATGTTCCTTAGATCTTTAAGAACCCAGCCAGTTGAGCTCGTATTTATATTTGAGAATGAGGATCAGATTGAGGGATTTACCCAGAGAATCCTTAAATACTGGGAGGGTCTGGAGAAATATGAAATCTGCTCTGAAGTAATCATGTTGGCTAACCAATTAAAAGAAAAATGGAGAGATCGGGATAATCTAGAAAAGACAGAGGGATTGCTTCGAATCCAGGATATATTCAGATCAACATTTAAAGCTTAAGAATGGGGCAGAAAGATTACTATAAAATACTAGGCGTATCGAAGAATGCAACTCCAGAGGAGATAAAGAAAGCATATCGAAAATTAGCCCATCAGCACCACCCGGATAAAGCTGGAAATACACCAGAAGCAAAGGAAAAATTCCAGGAAATATCTGAGGCATATGAAACCCTGTCCAACCAGGATAAAAGGTCAGCTTACGATAATCCATTTGCTGGACAGAATTGGAATTGGCAAAACACAAATCCATTCCAAACCGGAGACTTCTCTAGTTTCTTTACCGGAAGACAGAATACCAGGGAAACTATGATAAACAAGGGGAGAAATATCAGTGCATATGTTTCTGTTACCCTGGAGGAAATGATGACAGGTGCAGTAAAGAGGATCAAGGTAAACCGTAACGTACAGTGCAGTCCATGTAAAGGAACAGGGGCGGAAAACGGCGAAACTATATCATGCTCTTCCTGCGGTGGAATTGGTAAGGTTAACCGAACAGTACATCACACATTTGGTGAGATAGTCATGCAGGAGGACTGCTATTCTTGTAAAGGTAGCGGGGTTACTTCTAAGGTTAATTGCTACATCTGTAGGGGTACAGGTATAGTTAGAAAAGAAGAAGAACTCGAAACGTCAATACCGAAGGGATCTATAAGCGGTGTTTCTTATCTTGTAATCGGAAAGGGAGACTGGGCAAAATCCCCGGCAAATCCTGGAGATTTAATTATAAACGTGGAGGAATACTTACACCCGGTTTATAGAAGGGATGGTATAAATTTAATACATGATAAGCACCTATCATTTAAGGATGCTTGTCTGGGGACGACAGTTGATATCCCCGATCTTAGAGGATCCACCTTAAGAATAAAAATACCTGCAGGAACATCTTCAGAAAAGGTGTTCAGATTACAAGGAAAGGGAATCCCCGAATTTAATGGTATCGGAAACGGAGATATCCTGGTTAAAACCTACATAAAGATACCAAAAGATCTTACTGAAGAACAATTAAAAGCACTAGAACTATTTGAATAATGGAATTTATTATCTTAATGTTATTATTTGGATTCACTATTACTACAACTGTAGTTAATGGATCTATATTCGAAGGCTTTCGAAACTGGACAGCGGTAAAAGCACCTTTCTTCTACAAACTACTAACCTGCGTAATGTGTTTCGGTTTCTGGATTGGAGCTCTTTTATTCTGGACTCTTACGTTTACAGGATACGTTGGACCAGTAGGGGAAATGCCAATATGGTTTAATCTGATATTCTATCCTTTTTTACAGAGCACCTCTGGTGTATTTCTTGAATCGGTTATTATATTCCTAAGAAAATCTTAAATAATAAAAATGAGTAATCTTAATATATCTGACCAGATAAACAGTCAGTATAGAACATATGCCCTTTATGTTTTACAAAGTAGAGGGATACCTAATTTTTACGATGGTCTAACCCCGGTACAGAGACTGATTTTAGAGAACTCTCCCTCGAGATTCAATAAGACTATAGGATTAGTTGGTGAGGTAATTAAAACTGGTCTGTACCATCACGGGGATTCTTCATTAGCTGGGGCAATCTCTAAATTGGCAAGACCTTTCGGATGTTCTTATGGGGTTTTGGAAGGGGATGGATTCTTCGGATCCCCAGTTAATCCAAATCCATCAGCTCCCAGATATACCTCAGTAAAGATAAACCAGAAAATTAAGGATATCATATCTAAAAATTCTGACCTCAATATCAAAAATGAGGAAGGGGGTCATGATTGGATCCACGTAGAGTTTCCTGTTGGTTTATTGACACATGTTGTTGGAATAGCAGTTGGGTATAGAAGCAACATCTTACCCAGAAAAATGGAAGACGTTGTAGAGTATTTGCAGGGATCTCCTAAATTACTAAAGCCTTATTTTAGAGACTTTTCTGGAAAAATAACCAGATGGATGAACGAGGAAAGTTCTTGGCTGATCGAAAGTGGATTTGAGGTTGATAAGAACAAGAAATTGATAAGGATTTTCGATCTTCCTCCTGTTATGAGATACGATAGCTTCATTAATAAGCTAGATGATAGATTAGACAGATCTGGACATGATTATCGAATAGAGAACAGATCCCAAAGTAAATGTGATTTAATCGTTTCGTTCAGGGGAATGAATCCAGATACTTTTGAAGAAGTAGTTGCCTCTGTTTCTAAATTAACTAAGATAATAGTTAAGGAGGATGTTATCTTTGTAAAGGATGGAAATGTGATGGAATTTCCTTCGGTAAAGGATTATCTGGATCATTTTAAAGTTCATCTCGAGCTTGTTAGATTAAGAAGAATAATAAGAGACGAACAAGACTTTTCTAGAGAACTGGCTTTCTTAGAGGCTAAATTAAAGTTCCTGAATTTTATGATAGCTAAGAAGAGAAGCAATAACGAAATCGTCGATTTCGTTTCTCAGTTCGAAAACTGGATAGCTACAAGGCTCCAAAAAATAGAAATTGTTAAGCTCAGCGTTGAACACATAAAGCAAACGGAGGAAGACATAAAGGAGATAAAGAAGAAAATAGCTCAGCTTAAAAAGGACATAAAGGAGCAGGAGAAAAAATACAATAAAGTAGTTAAGGAGCTCAGCAAAATATCCAAAACAAAACAGACCAAAATAGCCAATGGACTCTTTGAGGAAAGCCAGATTAATGGGATAGAAATATTCCAAGTTGAGGAGGAAGAAGAAAAAGTTGACGAAATAGAGCAAGAAGATGAAATTTAAAAAAGAAACAGCAGTAGAACTTAGAAAAGATAAAATATGAGACTTAGAATCACGAGCACGGGAAATCTGATTACTCTACTAAGAAGATTAAAAACAGTAGAGAAGAGTGTTATCCTAGAATTAAGACCGGAGGGAATTTTTTGTAAAGTTCATACACCGGACAAATCAGTAATGAAATATTCATCGGTTAGATTCGATGATGTATTGGAGGGAGAAATCGACTGGAAGAAGATTAAGTGTGATCGGATAAAAATAGGAATTATCGACGTTACCCGATTGATTGATGCTTTCAAGCACTTCCGCCCAGAAGAGGAGATCTTTATGGAAATCGAGACTGATACCATGGATGGGTCTTGCGTGTCGACTGAGATTAAACTAATTTCTGCATCTCTTAGCATTAGACTAAAATGTGCTGATCTTTCTCTTCTTTCGTATGTAGAAGATAGCATTTTAGACCTAGTACATAGCAAGGAAAATTCTCTTATGAGATTCAAGATCTACCAATCAGATTTTACCACAATCACTTCACTTTGTGGATTGGAAACAAATTCTGAGGAAATTCTATGTTTTGACGTGAAAGAAACCAATGTTTATGCGGTAGGTGATTCTTTTAATTATAAACTGAATATCGGTGCTTCCGAAATAATTTTAGAAGACGGTGAGAGCTTAACTAATATCTACAAAAAAGAATTGTCATACATGGAACCAGAAACTTGCGAGGTGTATGTACACGATAATAGAATGGTGATGATATCAGAGCAATCTGCTACTTCTATAGCTATGGGATTGGTTGAAAAGTAAAATTATGACTCAAGAGGAAATCCTAGAAATAAAACAAAAAATAGAAACCCTTACCTCTCTTAAGAATGAACTTAAGAACGAGGAACAGGCTATCAAATTAACCATGAACTCCATCTATGGAGCGATCGGTAACAACTGGTTTGTTTGCTTCAATCCTGATGTTGCTGAATCTGTAACTCTGCAGGGTCAGGATCTAATAAAATATTCGGAGAAGATACTTCATAAATACTTCCACGAGCATTGGCATCTGGATAAAGAGCTGCACGAAAAATTAGGGGTTACCCAAGTTAAAAAAGTTATAAAGCCTCTGGTTGTTTATGGCGATACCGATTCGAATTACGTTACGTTTCAGGAGGTTGTAGACTCTTGTGATTATCAAGGAGATGCGAAGGAGCTAATTCTAAAAATAAATGAGTTTAGATTAAACGGGTATTTGAAGAAGTGCTTTGATATTTACTCTAAGAAATGGAATACCGATAACTACCAGGATTTTGAGTTAGAGACACTTTCATTTAATGCTATATTCTTAGGTAAAAAGAAATATGTCGTTAATTTAGCCTATGACTCCGGTATTCACACTGATCCGCTATCACAACTTAAGTTTACTGGAGTTGAAATGATCAAGGGTGGAACACCTCCATTTGTAAGGGAGAAGCTTGTTTATCTTACTAAGTTCATCTTCTCAAAAGGTAGAAATTTTAACATTAGAGATTTCGTAAAGGAGCTAAAAGACATCAAGAAGGAATTCAAGGTACAGGAGCCAAAAAATATATCTGCATCGGTTAACATCAACAATTACGAGAAGTTTATATTGAATGATACTACCGGCTTTGAAGTAGCTAAGGCTTGTCCGATTCACGTTAGAGCTTCAGGATACCATAACTACCTTCTAAACTCATCTAAATATAAGAGTAAGTACTCTCTAATCAGAAGTGGGGAGAAGGTTAACTACTATTTCGTAAAAATTAAATCTGTAGCAGATAACAATGTTTTTGCGTATCCTCAGGGAACATTTCCCTATGAATTTGCGCCTCCCATAGATTATGATGAGCAGTTCACCAAGACTATCTTAGACCCAATAAACAGATTTATCGAGGTTATGGGCTATAATAAGATAAGTCCAAATTTATTTATGATCAATGCTCTCTTTTAATTACATATGGGATTCCACAGAAGACATATACCTGATCTAGAACGATTAAAAGAAATAAGAACATCTTGCAACAGCGATGAAGAATTTTTGGATAAGATCGTGGGTAAATCGGATGCTATTATCGGCTCTAATGAATCTATCCGCTATCTGGACGAGATCTACGAAAACGTCAAAAAAAGAGGAGAAAAAAATGATGACGGAGGAAGAGGTTAAAAAATACCTGGATTCCCTTAATTCGGAATCTTTTACTGGCAGGGAGTACGAAGAATATAAGCTTCTGATGATAGAGGAGGCTGAGGAGATACTTTGCAACAAGGAGAAATACATAAATTTCGACGATCTCCCGATAATGACCAGAATTTCAAGATTAAATGACCTGATAGACTTTTTTACTCTGGAAGAAGAACCGGAAATAGTTAGCGATCTAAATATGGTTAAGAACTCAGTTAAACTGAGATTCTATTTCGTTGAATTTGTGTGAATCTCTACTTATTATTAGATTTTTAGCATTCCCCTCTATAAGTAGCTGTAACTATGTATATTGTCACTTCCGATGAAGATATATAAGAAGCAAAATAATTTAAGATATGTCATTAAATAGAGTCCTTGATTTTTTCTCATATATTAATGAAGCTAAGACAGACACTACAAAAATAGTAGTTCTGACTGGTAATGTTAAGGGAAGTAAGACCTCCAAGTCTTTTGAGGAGGAGTGTAAGAAAAGAAAAATCGAATGCTATATAGTAGATGTCAATGACGCTATTATAGAAAAAAACTACTCTGGCCACACCATTAAATCAGCTGACAGCCAGATACAAATAGATCCAAATTCAACAGTTATAGTTCCTAGGAGAGGAGTTTTAGAAAACTCTTACACTAAGCAGATCATGTCATATCTTGAAGATTCTAGATATTTCACAGTAAATACCCTCGAGTCAATGGAGGTGTGCGAGAATAAATTCTTGACCTCCCAGATATTGGAAGAAAATGGATTACCAGTTCCTAAGTGTGCCTTAGTCCCAAATGAGGATTTCTTAGATTCAGCTTTAAAACAAATTGGTGGTAAATTCCCTGTGGTTATGAAGCTTTTATCAGGAACTCAAGGTATTGGAGTTTCTATTGTTGATTCATATTCATCACTTAAATCAGTATACCAGACAATTAGAAAATTGGACGGTAACAACGAGATCTTGATTCAGGAGAAAATTGATTCTAACTTCGACCTTAGAATTCAGGTTATAGTCAAGAAATTTGACCCTCTTCAACCAGACACAGATAACTGTGTTATTCTAGGATCAATGAAGAGACAGGCGGTTAAGAAAGACTTCAGAACAAACTATTCTTTAGGAGGATCTGTTTCTAAATACAACATCTCCAAAGAGATAGAAGAAATAGCATGCAAGGCAGCAAACGCAGTTGGATGTCACTGGTGTGGGGTTGATATAATGATAGATTCTAAAACTAAAAAGCCTTACATACTAGAGGTGAATTCATCTCCTGGAACTGAGGGTATTTCACAGGCTATTGGTAAACCTATTGTTGATGATGTTATCGATTATCTTGTAGAGAAAAGCAACTGGTCTTATTCTAACTTAGAAATAGGATATTTGGAGACTATAGAAATTCCAGGGATTGGAAATATAGTTGCTAAATTTGATACCGGTAACGGAGCAAAATCGTGCAGTATGCACTGTGATGAGGTCGAAGAGGTCGACGGTAAACTAAAATGGAAAATCGGTAAGAAGAATTTCGTTAGTGATATTGTTGGATATTCCGATGCAGAAGTAGGTAGAGATATCCACACAAGACCAATCATAGAAATGGACGTAATGTTCCACGGTGTTTTGATCCCGGCGGTTAAGATCTCGCCCGTAGATAGAACAGAAAAAAGTACACCATTCTTAGCAAACAGAGGCTTTATGAGAAGATTAGGATTGATAGTTAATCCATACAAAGCTTTCGTAGTATCTGAAGAACCTAAGGGAGGATACGAAGTTGGTGCTTCGAAAGGAAAAGCACACGCAGGAATTAAATTTGAAAAATAACAAAAACATAAAATGGAAAATCTAAAAGATTTTGGAAACCTTAGCGAATCAGCTCAGGACGAAAAAACGGAAAAAATCCAGGTTCTTCTTTCCAAAGAGGATTTAACAGATTTGAGTAGAAAGATCTCTAAAGAGGCTTTAGCTAAGGGTGAAGCACCAGTTTCTATTTCACACTATGTAAGAAAGTTGATCAGAAGAAACCTAGGGAAAACTACTGAGGATTAATAATGAGACTTATAATAGAGTTTGACGATTATCTAGAGGATGACCTAGAACTGGGTGAGCCGGAGAAGGCCATGATTCGAAACTGGATACAAAAATACGAGAAGTATTTTAACTTTCATAACAGTGGGGAATTTGTCGATTCTATCGAGCAGGTAACAAAAGACTGTGTAGAACAACTTGGTCTAGATAAAACAAAAAGTGATGCGGTTCAAGATTATCTAGAAAGTCTTTATACTCTAGCTGATGGCTTATCCGTGGTTATGTCACCGGGACCAGAACTTCAGTACACCAACATAGATCAGGTTCAAAGATTTCAATATTAATTGAAACTTTTTGTTAAACCCATCCTAAAACAATTAAAATAATCGTTTTATGGATCTAATCTCAGCTTTACAACAATCTAATACAACTACTGAGAATGGAATGGTAACAAATTCCAGTTCACTCAATAACTGTGTCGATATGTTTTTTAAGATTGGCGCTTTTAGAGGTGCCTCTGAAGCTGATGTAATTAGAGTTTTTTCTCTAGCATTTTCGGAAGATCCAATATCTGCACTACGTATTCTTTTCTGGGCTAGAGATATCAGAGGAGGTGCTGGCGAGAGAAGGGTTTTTAGAGTATGCCTAGATCACCTTTCCAAATCCAACAAAGATGCTATTATTAGGAACATTCACCACATTCCTGAGTATGGAAGATGGGATGATTTATTAGTATTTTTCGGTACTGATATCCAAGACGAAGCAGCAAAACTAATCGTTGAAGCGTTGGATTCAAAGAACGGTCTTTGCGCCAAGTGGATGCCTAGAAAGGGTCGAATTGCCAATGAACTAAGAAAGTTCATGAATATGACTCCGAAGGACTACAGGAAGACATTAGTTTCTTTGACTAAAGTAGTAGAACAAGAAATGTGTGCTGGTAAATGGAATGAAATTAACTATTCCCAGGTTCCGTCAGTAGCTGCTGCAAGATATCAAAATGCTTTTTATACCAGAGACCTAGAAAGATATCGCGAATACATTAGACTGTTATCTCTTCCTAAGGAATCTAGACCTGAAGGAGTAAAGATAAATGCTGAGGCGGTTTATCCATATGATGTTCTAAAGTCTCTAAGAAGAGGAAATAAGGACGTTGCGATTTCTCAATGGAACGAACTACCTAATTATATGGAGGGAAGTTCAGATATGATTTTACCTGTTGTGGATGTATCTGGATCTATGGAAACCCCGGTTTCTAACGGATCGTCTCTAAACTGCATGGATGTAGCAATTTCTTTGGGACTTTACATTTCGGAGAGAAATGAAGGACCATTTAAGGACCACTTCATTACATTTAGTGAAAGGCCGAAGCTTCAAAAATTAGGAGGAGATCTATATGATAGATATCGCCAATTAGAATCATCCGAATGGGGTATGTCCACTAATTTGGAGTCTGTCTTTGACTTGATACTGAATCAGGCGGTTAAGCATAATATAGATAAGAATTCTATGCCAACTAAGATATTGATTCTTTCTGATATGGAATTCAATCAGGCGGTCAGAGAAAGTAAAAGCTTTTCTGCTATTGAAATGATCAAAGTAAAGTACGAAGAAGCCGGATATGATATGCCTTCTATTATATTCTGGAATATACAAAGTAGGAGAGGTGGAAATAACGTGCCTGTCAGATTCGATCAAGTTGGAACCGCTTTAATCTCTGGATTCTCTCCGTCTATTCTAAAATCTATATTAGCCGGAGATAGCATTACTCCAGTTAATATTATGATGGAGACAATAAATTCGGAGAGATACCAAAATATATCATAATCGATGAAACAATATCTTCAGAACAATATATAAAGATAAAATAAGGAATCTATACAGCAAACACCAAACTTTACATATGACGCAGCAGTATTGGTTCTCCGGTTCCAATACACCAAAAAGAGATTCCGTTAAAATTAAAGGATTGTTACAGCAAATTTATTCTACGCAATTATAAGGAAGAAAAAGCAATCCTGAAACATTAAAAGTCCGAGTGAAAGCTCGGACTTTTTTTTTCTCCCGAGATTATTCCATATGTTTACCAAGCAAACCAATAAAAAAATAAATTATGGAAGAACAAAGAAAAATTAATTGGATAGAGATGCGCAACAAATCTATCGATTTTCTTAGAACGTCTCTAAGAGTAATTTTCATACTGGTAGCTCTTGCTTCTGGGTATGCTATTTCTGAATTGCATCATCGTTACAAGGAATCGAATTCTAAGGAAGCTAAGCCTCCGATGGAAACCAGAAAGCCTTCAGAAATCTCGGTTGCCATTAATGAGAGAAACGAATTGATGATAATCGATCGAAGAAACGGAGAGTATGAGATCTATGGTGATTCGACCGGGATCCAGATATTTAATCTTTACGCAAACAAGCTCTATCGAGAAAATAACTAGAAAGCCATGAAAAATAGAATTTATATGATTGCTATGTGCATTCTTTTAGCTCCTATAGCTTTTCTCCTGCTCAGTAGTTCTTCGTCTCCTGAGGATAAAGTATCGGTAAATCCGAGCACAGCATCTTCTATGGAGGTTCCACCTTGTATAGAAATGCACAACTGCATCGAGAAATACTCGGAGAGGTACGACATCCCTAAAAAATATGCTTATGGTGTAGCTTTTAAGGAAACCAGATATCAAGGAGCTTTCCATTGGAATTATAACCACAAGCAGATCAGCTGTGTTGGAGCAGTTGGTCCTATGCAGATAATGTATTCAACTGCCAAGATGATGTGGAAGGATAAGTATTTCACCAAGGATGATTTAAAGAACAATATTGACTTTAACGTGGAAACGAGCATGAAACTACTTAGACATCTCCACGACAGGTATGGGGATTGGAAAATAGTTTTTGGATGCTATAATACAGGTAGACCGATAGTTAATCAATACGCAATTGACGTCTATAATTTTTAGACAGAAAGAGAAATAATAATCAAATGCTCGACTATAAAAGTCGAGCATTTTTTTTGATAATGAAAGCTGTCTATGTAGACTGGCACCTTCCCAGGAAAATGAAGGGTGTGGAAATACCAGTAAAAAAACACTGGGAAGTAGTAATGATAATCAGGACTGCTTATTTCTCAAGAGAGGTTAATGGATTTTCTCCTGTTCTTTATTGTGATCAGGCAACGTATGAATATTATGAAAGTCTGGATTTAATAAAGCATTTTGATGAGGTTTTTCCAGTTTTACCTAATGATCCATCGGAGATAGATTTTGATCCTACCGTTTTTTGGGCAGCTGCAAAATTTCTGGCTATAGAAAAATGCGATTCCCCTTTTATTATGATAGATCTGGATGCAGAGATAAGATTCAAAATACATCCGGATAAGCATGACGCATTCTTTGCACACTATGAACTGGTTAGGGAGGACGATATTAATTTCTATCCCCCTCCTAGCTTTCTAGATAGGGATGGATTTCTGGAAAAACAAAATGGTATAGAGTGGGGTGATCTAGCAATGAACACCTCCATAATATACTTTAAAGATCTGGATCTTGCGAAGAATTTTGCTTCGTCTGCTCTGAATTTTATGAGAAACGTGGACGAGATAGATTTATCCTTTGATCCGGTTTCTTACATTCTTCTGGTAGAACAAAGATTAGCTTATGAGCTTTGTAGAATTAAAGATCTTGATGTTGGTACTTTAATATCAGGTATTTATATCCCGAGAGAAGCTAGAGATGGTAAAGAACCTGAATTTGTTGACTCTGACGTGGATGAGGTTTCCAAAAAAGGATTTCTCCACATATGGGGATATAAAAAAGCTTTAAATGCAAGCCAAGAATTGGAAGAGAGACTTTTAGGTGATTTGATCTCCTCAAGACTAAACCTAAAGGACGATATTATAGAATCGATATCGCGAAATTTCGAAATCTATATGAATAAATAGTGGATGAGAGAGGATAAAAAGATAGAAGCTGATTTTTACGAATATCTGAAGGATTTTTCTAAAGCTAATGGTATTAATATTACTTCGGTCATAAAAATGTCTAAGCTAGTTGAGGATCTTAGAAATCTATACCTCTCTAAAAAAAATAATAACCCATCTTCTAACGAGAAGAAGGATAATTAATATGGGCCCGCTTTGGATTTGACAGGCGGAGGTAGTTCTTTGAGATGCAGGCAGTCTTAGATTGGAAAGACTTTAATTACCTATCAAACAATAAACGCAAACGTTTACAACACTGAGGATATCATGAGTATCCCAACTTCACTTACTCGTTCAGTAGTAGCTGAAGAGGTTGAGCTAGCTGTTGCAGCCTAACCGATTGGCGGCAACTGCCAATTATAAAAGAAAGTTGCAAGCTGGCAAGAAAAAAGGTTCGTAGTATTGCCCATTTGACATTGAGTGGAACCTTGAGGATTAGTCCAATACCCATTTAGATCGTCACTACCAATGTCAGTGAAACTTGGTTAGTACCGGGGAGTATACCAGACTGAGCATTAAGTCTGACCGAAAAAAGAAATGCACCCAAAGTTTGTTGATGTCAAAGAATCAACTAAGCCTGTGAATGAGTCCAATGGACATTCGATCTGGACGAGGGTTCGACCCCCTCCGGGTCCACTTTTTTTGAAACTTTTTGGATAAATAGTAATATAAAAATCAAATAAATTATTATGACAATTACTATTACTACAATTTTATTGGTTGCCTTAGTCCTAGGATTTTGGTATCTTTATTCAAGGAATTCATCAACCAATACAACCGGATCTATCGATGTTGATCTTGACATTAAATTAGATGGAACTGAAGAAAGCTCAGAAGAAAGCTCAGCTACGGTTTCTGTTGGATTTAGCGGAGCAACCAGAAAAAAAGAGACGGTTGTTGAGCAAGATCCAGCTACTAAATCAGAGTCCACTGTTTCTGAACCTTTACTTAAAGAAACAGTATCTGATGGTAAAAAGGAAAAGAAGCCAAAAGCTCCTAAAAAACCAGGTGCTAAAAGAGGCAGAAAACCTAAAAAGGATAAAGGAAACGATCTACTACTAAGCTAAATAAAAACTCCTTCAGAAAAGAAGGAGTTTTTTTTGCTATTTAATTTTTTATTCCCGTTATAGAAATTTAATTTTAGGCAACTTCTAAAACAATATCAATGATACTAAGAACTATCAAAAACAAATTCTTGCTAAGATTCTACAAGCTTTCTCGATTCTTCAAAAAAGGACATTATAATAAGACAAAGCTATCCAAGAAAGAAAGAACACTCAAAAAAATATTAAAAGAAATTCTCGAAAATCCGGATAGCAGAATCTACTACTCCCCTGAGAGTTACCGGATATTCACTCACAATAAGGAGAAAACCTATATAATATCATTTGATGATAGAGAGGTAAGAATCACGAACCACAAATCGTTTTCAAGGTTTGATATTCATCCGGATTTTGGAAAGACTATCATCAGAGATGCTTTTGTTAGAATAGAATCCGACATGCAAAAGTTAGAAAGCGAAGCGGTTTCAAACGAGGATCTTTTCCTAGATGGGGTTTATGATAATTTCAAAAAGCCCGGATCTGATGGGAATGAAGAGATTGTCGGAATTCCAGAACAATATTTTCAATCAATTCTAGAGGAAGCTAATTAGGCATGAGAATAGCTGTAATTGCACACGATAACAAGAAAGCTGATCTCGTTGCTTTTATTCTGAAGAGACTTGCTTTTTTTAAAAAGCACGAGATCGTAGCAACAGGAACCACAGGTAAGCACATAGAGCACGCCGGTATAGAGGTAACAAAAAAGCTTTCCGGTCCCAAAGGAGGAGATGCACAGATAGCAGCGGAGCTCGTCGAGGGTAAAATTGATGGTGTTCTTTTTTTCATCGATCCCCTAACATCACACCCACATGAGGTTGATGTACAGATGCTACTAAGACTTTGCAACGTGTGGAATATCCCAATAGCAACAAACTATTCTACGGCTAAGCTTCTAGTAGAAGCTATAATTAAAGAGAAGTAAAAATGATACTGTGTTTTATATCAGATACTCACACTCAGCATCAGAACCTTAAATTGAATATGCTGCTAGAGAAAGTACTCGGGATCTACCCAGATGCAGTTTTGGTTCACTGTGGTGATATTTCAATTAGAGGATCTATGTCAGAGGTTACTGATTTTATGGATTGGTTTTCTTCTCTTAGGTATAAGTACAAAATCGTGATTCCTGGTAATCACGATTTCTTTTTTGACCACGGAAGAAAGGCAAGGACTTCTCATGGTGAATTCCGACACGGTAAACCGATCTATAGTCAGGAAGACGTTAAGAAACTTCTGGATGTATATCCGGGGGTATACTTCTTAAACGATTCTGGAGTTGATATAGAAGGCATAAAATTTTGGGGTAGTCCAATCACTCCTTGGTTCCACGATTGGGCATTCAATAGATGGGAAAATGAGATAGAAGATCATTGGAATATGATTCCCGACGACACGAATGTACTTATTACCCATGGTCCTCCATACGGTATCCTTGATTACACTTACAACGGATATAAGAATGTTGGGTGCCCTGCTCTTTCAGCAAGAATCCAAAAATTGGAAGATTTAATGGTTCATTCGTTTGGACATATACATGAATCTTTCGGAGTAGAAACTGAAAGAGAAATTACATATATTAATGCCTCCTTTCTGAATATCTCTTACAATCCGGTTAATTATCCGGTGATATTCGACACCGAAGAAAAAAAATCCTATATTTTTTCAGATCTAGATTGAAATCTTATCAGGATTTATTGATAGAAAAATAAAATAATAAATTCTGAATGAGAACTTTCCAAAAACCCTCCGAAGCTATAAAATGGACTAAGGAGAGGTTATCCGATTGTGGGTATGTAGTTAAGACCGAAAAATGGCAGGGGATAGAAGCTCCTGACGATATGTTCGAGATCATGAACCATTCTTTCCAGATGTTTATCCCGCAATCTTTGGAAGAACTCGTCAGTGAGGTAAAACCAAATCTTCCCTGGGCAGATGAGCACTTCTTTGAAAGAGTTGGGGGTTTACCTCTTAATCCTCCACCTTCTCACGTTAACTGGCCTTTTGCTCAGAAGAACAATGAACAGTTTGGTGGAAATAGTAAATTCTCACACACATATCCAGAAAGGATGTGGCCTAAATACGCATCGGAAGAACCTAACAGTAAACTATCAGGTATCCGATTCGATTATGGGGATTTGGCCGATGTTGTCGATCTGTTGGAGAAAGAACCTTTTACTAGACAAGCTTTCTTACCAATATGGTTTCCAGAGGACACTGGAGTAACTCACGGCGAAAGAGTACCTTGTACTATAGGATATCATTTTATGAGAAGAGGTAATTGGCTTCATATAGCTTACTTTATAAGATCCTGTGATTATATAAGACACTTTAGGGACGACATATATCTAGCGATAAGAAAGCTTATGTGGATATTGGATGAACTTAAAAGAAGAAATCCTGATATGTGGAATGATGTTGTTCCTGGGTATTTTTCTATGCACATAATCTCTTTGCATTGCTTTAATAAAGAGAAGGGATTATTAAAATTAAGCAATAAATAAATGGACGGAATCATGATGAAGGCAGTTTCTGATCTTGCAGAGCAATACCAGAAAATAGTAGATCTAGCTAAAAAATACCCCAACGATTCCGAACTGGGAAAACAAGTTAGAATAGCCGTTAGAGAGTATGTCAATTCAGACATTAATAAAAACAAAAAACCCGAGGACGATGGACGCCAAAGCTAGTTACTATAAGGAAATAAAGAAACCAACAGACAGTATGTTGGTTTTCTATGAGAAGATGTTCAAACGAAATCAGTCAAAGTTTATTCGTAGATCTAGTCTCGAGGTTTCTCATCTAGGCTCTGAATTTGAGTATGATAACAAAAAGATGAAGCTTCTTGGTTCAATGGATGCAAATCTAATGATAGGAGAGGATATCAACGACGGGAAATGTTATATAGTACACTGTGATAGTGTTACAAATTCCATCTTAAAAAAAGATTAGTCTTGTTAGAATTTTATATAAAAACATACAGTCCGGAGGTTCATATTCAAATATGTGAACTTATATCTCTAACCCTAACTAAGATATTAGTTGACAAGATGGGTGACGATTCTGACGATTTTTATGGAATGTTCCTATTAAGGAGTGGAGATGAAGTTTATGAGCTTTTCACTGAATTTCAGGACATAACACTAGAAATGCCAAAGGGAAAAGTTATTAGATAACTCACATTCCCTCTTTCCCGTTGATATATAGTCTGTACCTATATCTTTTTGGAATCGGGCAATAAAACAAATTGGTGTATGGACGAGAATAACATAAATCAAACTTTTTTGATGAAGCAAATATTGGATGAGCTGTCTAAGCTTAAATCTAATATGCCTAATGGAGAATTAAAGCATCTCCAGGATAGTATGGAAGACTTAAAGAGAGATCAAAAATCTCTAAAGGATGATATATCGGATATCAAAAAGAAACTTCTGGATCCTGAAAATGGGGTCATAGTTAAGGTTAACGAAAATACAAAATTTAGAATACAGGAAGAGGGAAGATATGAAGACTATCTAGAATTCAACGCTGACCTCCGAAGTCTAAAAAAATGGCAAGGCGGAATAAACAAAGCGATGTGGATAATCTTCACAGCCATTGCAGCTATTGCGCTTAAAGTTATTTTTGGTGTGGGGTAACACCTCACTTAAAAAAAAGATTGGACCATGGAATCAGGAAGCTTCAAAGAATTCATGGATATGCAGGACAACGAAGGTCCTTTCTTGGGTGATTTGATTTACCCGAAGGTTAAAGAAGCGATCCTAGAAAATTATGATACCGCATTCCTTTTTACATTGATCCCTACGGACAATGAGGATTATCCAGATGGCATAGTATTTAGTCTCGATCGTGAACAGTTCCACATATTTCTTGATAACTATTTAAAAATGTGTGAGGAAAACGAGCTCTACGAGAGGTGTACAGAGATTTTAGATCTACAAGAGCTTATTACAGATCATTAAACAGCTATGAATGTGGATGACAAAAAAATATACGATCAAGCTCTTTCGAAGTATTCTATGATTGTTAGATGCGGTGGTAATTCTATAGAGGAAATCAAAGAGTGCATCAGTATATTCGAATATTACGAGGATTATGAAAAATGTGCAGACCTACTCGAAATTTTAAAGGCTTATGAGTCTAAAAAATAGGTAGAATAGATACATTATAAGGTGAAGACAATTAACAGACAGGTTTTTGAGAATGCTTTAAAAAGCATGGAGATTTATGGACTTAATGGAATGAAGTCCCCTCGGATATTAGCCAAGCGTAGTATTATAAAAGAATCTCTTATTAAATACTATGAATCCACTGAGGAATTCGAGAAGTGCAAATACATAGTTGGATTCTTTGAAGATTTGGAGAAAGAGATAGAGTCAACAAATCAGGATAAAAAACCGTCAAGATCCAAAAAAAATTCTTCTAGTCAGAAGAGCTAATCTGATACCACATTATCGAAACCTTTGGTCTTCTATTGAATATAATTGTTATCAAAAACAAACAAGTCAATTAATGAAGTTTTCAGAATTATCGCCGGAACAAATATTTGAGATTTCCAAAATATATTGGGATCGAAAAATGGGATGGGACGAAAGAATGGAGGCTCTCAGTCAGTATCTAGGAAAGTCCGAAAGAACAGTTCAGAAGTGGATATCCAAACTAGGTATTACTGAGAAATCGATTCAGGAATCCCCGCAGCTAATTAGGGCTAAGGAAAAGAAGTTCAATAAAAGAAGAAAAAGATTCATCGTAACATGGGCTCAGAATGATACACCAGTCCACGAGAATTTTATATGTAACATAGAGGCTTACTCGAAACATATCAATGCAGACATACACGTCATAGCAGGAAGATATAAAAACCCAACATCGGTCTTTACTGATAAAAAATACGAGCAGTGGTCTGATAGAATCGTACAATATCTGGATGCCAATAGGCATGAGATCCACAAGTACATGTGGATAATGTCCGATGTTAAAATCCAACCCACCGCAGTAGATCCTATGACGGGTCTTCAAGGAATGACCGGGATAAATTCATGTATATTCGGATCTCCGAAGGTACAACTAGAAACAATACCAGTTCTGGAGGGTAATTTACCCAAGATTATGATGACTACCGGTGCATGTACAGTAAAGAACTATACGGATTCAAAATCTGGTAAAAAAGGAGAATTCCACCACACACTAGGTTTTGTTGTTGTTGAAATAAAGGACGATGAAACCTTTTTTGCGAGACAGGTAACAGCCAACGATTCAGGTGATTTTACGGATCTCTATTATAGGGTGGAGTATGATCCGGATGCTGATCAAAGTCTAGTTAATAAAATAGATAGGGTGTCTGCAGTTATATTAGGAGATCTACACTATGGACAGCACGATCAGGAGGTAATCAACTCAACTCTTGAGATGTTTGGTAATATCCATCCCGATTATGTAGTACTACATGATGTTTTCGATGGTCTTTCTATAAATCACCACGAATCCAATGATCCTTTCGTTCAGTATCATCGTGAGATAGAAGGTACTAATTCTCTTAGAAATGAGATAGATGCCATGCTAAATGGTCTGGAGGAGTTCAGAAACTATAAAACAGTTATAGTAAGAAGTAACCATGATGATTTCTTAGATCGATGGTTAAAGAACACCGACTGGAGAAAGGCAACTACAATGAAGAATTCCATAGAATACATGGAGTTTAGTACGTTGCTTCTTAAAGGGGAAGCACCAAATGGGATCATTCCGTACCTCATAAAGCAAAAATTCCCAGATTTTATTACTCTAGGAAGAAGCGACAGTTTTGTTATAAAAGACTGGGAGTTGGGACAGCACGGTGATATTGGTTCAAATGGAGCCAGAGGTTCTCTTTTACAATTCAGAAAATTGAATAGAAAATTAGTGGTAGGTCACTACCATTCACCAGGAAGAAAGGACGGAGCACTTGCTGTTGGTACCTCTACTAAATTAAGAGTAAATTACAATCTAGGACCTAGCGGATGGCTACATTCACATGTGATTATACATGATGATGGTAAGGCACAGCACATAAACTTCATAAAGGGTGGATTTACCACTCTAAAACCATAATTTAAATGAATCCAGAATTATATAAGCTAATAGCTGGCGTTGACGAGGTAGGCCGTGGGTGTCTCTCAGGTCCGGTTGTAGCTGCTGCCGTAATATTACCCGAAGGTTTTTACGATCCCAGAATTAAAGATAGCAAGCTAATCAAAAGCCAGAAGAAGAGAGAGGAAGCAGAGCTAATCATAAAAGATAATGCTATATCTTGGGGAATAGGAGCTAGCTCTCCACAGGAGGTTGATCAGATTAACATTCTTCAGGCAACATTTCTAGCTATGAAAAGAGCTATTGATGCCTGTTCTAAAACACCAGATTTTCTTTATGTTGACGGGGACAAATTTCCCGGATATAGAGACATTCCTTATGAATGTGTCATAAAGGGAGATTCTAAGATACATTCAATTTCAGCAGCATCTATTCTAGCTAAAGTTCACAGGGATAAGCTTATGAGGCAGATAGGGATAGAATATCCAGCTTATAAATGGGAAACCAATGTTGGATATGGTACTGCCGATCACATCACTGAAATAAAAAAATCTGGATTAACTAAACACCACAGAAAATCTTTTTGTCTAAACTTTATAAAATAAATATTATGGAATCACAAGAAATCAACCAACCTATGTCAGAAGCTGAAGAAATGAAAATCCTAGGAATAGAGGAATTTGATAGAGCGGAGTGGGTTTTTCAATTTGATGACGAGGATCCTATTGTTATTGCTTGGAGCAACAGCAAAGAAGAACCAGGAGAATTATCTTTCGTACTTAAAGCTAATAGCGAAAGCAATCTAACTTTTAGATCTGTTGATGGATCTAAGAAGATGCAGATTTTTGCCAGACGAATGCCAGACGAAAGAAGAGATGAACTGGACGAGCTTCAGAGAATCGAACAGGAAAATATAGAAAAAATAAACCAAAAAGAGGTTAATCAATAATGATCATGAATAACGTCAAATTCGATTTCGATGATATCCTAATTCAACCCACAATAGTTAGCGATATATCTTCACGCAGTGAGATTACAGTTACCTATGGTGATGGATATCTTCCTCTATTTACTGCTCCTATGGATACAGTGGTTAGTGAGAATAACATTGAGATTTTCCAGTCTAGAGGTATAAGAGTTGTGAAACCAAGAACCATGAATACCCCATATAGCGGTTACGGAACCGACTTTAATGAATTCATTTCTCTGGGACTAGAAGATTTCATTAAGGTATATCTAGGAGAAGAAAGGAACCGATATGATGACCAGATGTTTATTCTAATTGACATTGCAAATGGACACATGAGAAAGCTTCTTGACTCCGTTAAGAAGGCTAAAGAAATATATGGGGATTCATTAATTCTCATGGTGGGCAACGTTGCCAATCCTAAGACGTATTCTGATCTTTCTGAAGCTGGTGCTGATTTCGTAAGAGTTGGAATAGGAAATGGTGGAGGGTGTTTGACAACAGTTCAAACCGGAGTCGGATACCCGATGGCATCCTTAATTAAAGAATGCTACATCGAAAGCTGCTTAATGGACACACCAGCAAAAATTGTTGCCGATGGAGGATTTAAAAGTTATTCGGATATCATAAAAGCTCTTGGACTAGGAGCGGATTACGTTATGCTTGGGTCTATTCTAAATAAGTCTTTAGAAAGTGCCGGTGAAACCTACGAAGAGAACAAAAAATACGATTCGTGGACAGAGCCAGGAGAAATAGTAGATCAATATTCAGAGGAAACGAAAATCGAATTCCTTTCAGGTAAAAAATTCTTTAAGAAATTCAGGGGTATGAGTACCAAAGATGCTCAGAAAGCAATGGGTAAAACCGAGCTAAAGACCAGTGAAGGTGTTAGTAGAATGCAACCTGTAGAATACACGATGGAGGGATGGACCGAAAACTTTAGAAGTTACCTTTCTTCTGCAATGAGTTACTCTAATGCTAAATCTCTTAAAGAATTTATAGGGAATGCTAAATTCAACTATATAACTCCGAACTCTCTAAACAGATATAAGAAGTGAAAGGGGGAGATTTTTGCTTGCTCAATTCAGAAGGGTGTGTGTTGTCTTGTGCAAGACACAATGAATATGTAATTAAAAACTCGGAAAAAGAGATACTTAACTATCAATTTGTCATCTATGACATGGAGGATAGCATAGTTGATATCTTAGATCTGGATAAAATGTACGAATTTATCCACGGTGATCTGGAGATCCACGGACCTTTGAGAAGTTACAGATATTCAGAATTTCCTGGAAGCATGAAGCCTGATCTTAAAAAGTTGGACGAATTTATCGGAGTAGACACTTCGGGAAAAATATATTAAAAAAATTTTTGGTATATAGATCAAAAAATATTTAATGAAGTCTAACTATTACTTAAATGTAGATCTCGTATCGAAAAAGAAATTCAGTCTGGATGATTTGGAAAAAATAAAAAATGATCTGGAATTAAACGAAGATTTCTTCGATCTTTGTTCAATCCTTTCGGAATCTATCTCAATTAACTTTAGCAATCACATAGAGATCTATGTGGAGGATGTCGAATTCGATTCGGATAAGATGAACGAAGTAGAAGAGTTTGTAACTGTTATCGACTCAACCATATCAGGAGGTTGGGGTAACGATTCTAAAATAGAATGGACATCTGAATATCCTAACATTTCATATCTTTGGTTCAAGAATGACGAAGATTGGGATCTGGTAACAAAGGATCACGATAGAGGTGTATTAGGAGAGAGCGAAGAATGGGATTCCAAAGATTCAGATTACGGATACGGAGCAGATTTAGATCCGGAAGATAACTGGTAAATCGAAACATTTTAGATAATCAAATATATAATAACTGAGGAAAGAGCCTTTAGCACTTATCGTCTCGGGTCATTTGGCCTTAGAGTTGTTTTAAAAGAGCAGCGAAGAGATATTAAAAAAACAAAAAAGGTAATATGAAAAAAAGCAGATCGGGAGCTGATATCTCCCAAAGACCCCAAGCATGGATCGCCGTATCCAACAACAGGCAAAAACTCTACGGCGAAGATCAGGATAAAATCTATTTGGAAGATGGACAAGAATTCCAAATAGAATTATACAATCCAACATCAACCACCTATCTTTCTAAGATTTACATCAACGGGAAACTAATGTCTAGTTCTGGATTGGTTTTAAAACCAGGACAGAGGTATTTTCTAGACAGACACATAGATGTAAAGAAGAAGTTAGTTTTCTCAACTTACGATGTTGAGAACAGTGAGGAGGTGAAAAAGGCAATTGAAAAAAATGGTTTAGTTAAGGTTGAATTTTACGCCGAGACAACACCTAACGCTATCGCTGGAATAACATGGGACACATTCACGACGTACCCAACTTATACTTCGCCAACTTATAATCCACCAACTTATAATCCTACGATAACTTTTGGTGGATCCACAATTAACACTCTTTTCACGACAACGAATACCTCAAATCAGATAGTAGGAAATGCTAGCTACACAACTAATCTAGTTAATTGCTCAGCAGCTGGATCTTTATCCACTACATCTATTGAAACAGGAAGAGTAGAGAAAGGAGGTAAATCGGACCAGAATTTTGGAAAAGATAATGGTACGTATTCAATCTTTAAATCTTATGAATCTGAGTATCAGATTCTACCGAGATCTACTAAGCCTGTAGAGATCAGCGAGATCAGAGAGTACTGCACCGAGTGCGGAACGAGAATAAAGAAAAAAAGCTGGAAATTCTGCCCATCTTGCGGTGGAAATCTAGAATAAATTAAATTGCGGGGCTCTTTCCTTTTTTATAGAGAACTATTCTCAAAATCCGCATATAATTAAAAAAGATCTAGGTGAAAGTATTTTTTATTGTACCGCATTTGTCTACCGGAGGAATGCCGGAATACCTAAAGAACAAGATAGAAAAAATTAAGGACTCCTGCGATATATGGGTTTTAGAAAAATCCCACGAGAGAACTTATAATACCATTCGAAAAAGAATAGAATCATTAATAGGAGAGGATCGAATCGTAACATGGGGTGTTAAGAAAAAGATGGTCATTGACATGATAGAATCGATCAAGCCTGATGTAATACATTTCGAAGAACCTTGTGAGCACTTTCTATCAGATGACATGTTGCTAAGAATCTTTAGTAAGGATAGAAATTACAGAATTATAGAGACTTTCCATGACTCGTCAATGGAAGCGGAGGAGAAAAGATTCCTCCCGGATAAATTTATTGTGGTTAGTCCTTGGCAAGTAAAGTTACTCCAGAAATTAAAAGTACCAATGGAAGTTATAGAACATAAATTAAAAGAGAAGCCAGTTAGAAATAGTTCTCTTGCTAAAAAGAAACTCGGAATGGATCCATCCAGGAAGCACATTGTCCAGATAGGAATATTCACTCCAAGAAAAAACCAAGCGGAGACAATCAATATAGCTAGAATCCTCTCTGATTGTGATTTCTATTTCATAGGAACTCTTGCTGATAATTTTAAGTGGTACTGGACTCCACTCATGGAAAATTTACCTTCAAATTGTAAAGTCCTGGGAGAAAGAGATGACGTAGATCTTTTTTACGAAGCCGCTGATCTTATTATATTCCCATCGGTAGAGAACTTTAATGATAAGGAAACAAGTCCATTAGTTCTTAAAGAAGCAACTTCTTGGAAAGCACCTCTTCTTATGAAAAATACACCGGTCTACTCTGACATGTATCAGGAATCTGATCTGATTCATTTTATGGGAGATTCCATTAGCTATAATGCAAATAAAATTTTAAAAATATTCGGAAATATGGAAAACACGGCTCAGAAATTTTTTGGCAGATTTGAACCGGAAGAAAATAAGATCATAATAAATCTGATGGAGAATAATGTTGGTGATGTTAATGTATCGATTAAAGATCGTGACTCGAACACCTGCATATACTCATTTTCTCTAAATGCAGATCACTCCGGATCCGAATGGTGGACTATCCCGATTCCTAAACCATATTTTGATTTTCAGGAAGACCGTAACTTTAGCGGGTTTCTTATTGAATTTTACAGCTCGCAGACTGGTGAAATCATACAATCGCTAACAATTGATCTCGGTAAAAAACCAATCATGAAGAAAAGGATAGTTGCTAATGGACCAATTAATTTTGATCCGATATTTGTTAACTATACGCAGTTCTTCGTAGATGGGATATACAACCAGTTTTTTGCTGGATCTAGAATCAGCACAGCTATAGACATCGGAGCTAACGTTGGACTTTTCACCGAATGGGTTTTGGATAGATTTGGTAGTGATACTAGGGTAATCTCGGTGGAACCTAACTCTAAGGCTTGTCTATCTTTTGAATCCATACACTCAGAAAAAGAAAATGTTACGTTGGATAAGCTGGCGGTAACATCAACCGATGGAGAAACTATTAGACTCATGGTAAATCCGGAAAACACCCTGATATCTAGTGTAGAGGGAACCGGAGACGGTTATTCGGAATTCGAAGAAGTTGGAACAGTATCTCTCATGGGACTTATGAAGAAATATGATCTTGAGGAGGTGGATCTTTTAAAGGTTGATGTCGAGGGAGCTGAGTATGATATATTTAGTTCCGTTGGAGAGAATGATCTGAGAAGATTTAAACACCTTCTGATAGAATTTCACAATAATCAGGGAAGAGCTTCGGCTCTTATTTCTAAGATAGCTTCTGCTGGGTTTGAAATAGATCTTAGAGACGATGATACTAGATACACGGTAGATCAAAATAACGACAGAGGAACCATATTTGCTACAAGGAAATGAGAATAGCACAAATAACCCCAGGTGTAATTCCAATCCCTCCGAATGGATGGGGTGCGGTTGAGAAAATAATATGGGAATACACGAAGGTGCTGAGATCTTTAGGTCACGAGGTAGAAATACTTTATGCTAATGAAGTAAACGCGGATGATTGGGATATCGTTCATGTGCACATGGCTAACCTTGCCTTGAATCTGAAAGAGAGAGGAATACCTTATGTCTTTTCACACCACGATCACCACGCATATCATTTCGGAAAGGATTCACACGTTTATAAGGAAAATCTTGAAGCTATAGAGGGATCTGTCGTTTCGTTTGTTCATGCTAAATATCTAGTTGAATATTTCGGTGGTGGAGATAAGATAAGGTATCTAAGCCATGGAGTTAATATTGGGGATTACCAGTTTTCGGATAGAACGCAGGAAGTTAGATCTGGAAAATTCTCTTTGCTAATGCTGGCAAATAACGGGTTAGGTGGAGATAAGTTATACGATCGTAAGGGATTCCGATATGGTATAGAATCTGCTAGAAAGTTGGATCTACCAATAACCATAATATGTCCAGGAACAAATTCAGATCTAATTAACTCCATAGATCCATACGAAAAGCTGACAGTTAAATACGATCTGGATTATGCAGACACACTGAATGAGATTAGAAACCATCACATTTTTTTAAACCCATCCATGCTGGAAGCTGGACACCCAAACTTAACTGTTACCGAGATGGTAGCACTGGGAATACCGGTGGTCGGAACAGCTGAATCAGAAATGATGGGGTTGAAAAGAATAGAGCTTGGTAGTGATTTAAAAATCGATCAATCTAGTCTAGTTTCTGGTATTTATGAGGTGATGAGCAAATACCCTCAAATGGTTTTAGAGTGCAAGCAAGTTCGAGAATTCATATCGTGGGAAGTAATTGTTTCCAAAATGCTAATGGATTACTCAAACTACTCCAAAATAGATCAAAAGGAGCTAATTTTAAGCTCATATAGAGCTCCTATCCAGAAAGACTTATTATCCGATGGTAAGGGCTTTGATTGTTCGTTTAGCGGCTCTATTTATGCCTATAAGTCAATAAGCACTACATCAGTTGTTTCCGTTTTATTTAAAGATAGGAGAACAAACAAGATAATTCATAAAAACACTTTCTCTAAAAACTCAAAGTCATGGGTAATGTATCCAGATTCCACCAATAAGTTTATTGATTGGGAGGTTATATTTAAACTGGGTGACAGAGTTCTTTTTAGTAAAAATGCAGATCTCAATAATAATCACGTTCTAATTTACGGGAATTTGGGCCACGGTCATTCGGAAATACTTAGAAAATTTGAGGAAAGGACCGGATGTATAATATCTATTTCCGATTCAGAGATACCTGGATTTTTTAAATGTGACGGATCTTATGATTTATATTACAGAAAATTAAACATCGGTCAGATCCTGGATTATTTTACTCCAGTGAAAGCGATCCAAGATAGAACTCTAATTAGACTGGAAACAGGATCCCTTGGAGATAACATTGCTTTCGCTCCTTATGCTAACGAGTATGGCAAAAATATAGGGAGTGTAGTTGATGTTATGATGGCACATAAATCTCTTTTCCTAGGAGAATATGAGTGGATAAACTTCATAGAATCAGATAATCTGCATGATTACACCAACTACATTGCTGTTGACTATATTTTCGAAAAACCTTTGCAAGAGGGTTTAGCTTATCAATTAAATCTTGACTATGAAGAAATAAGACCGAAGATAAGGAGAAGGAATTCACAGAAATTGCCCAAAGGTAAGTACGTTTGCTTCTCTATGCACAGTACAGCACAGGCTAAGCATTGGAACTATCCCGGTGGGTGGAAAAAATTGTGCAATGAATTGAAAATAAGAGGATTTGAACCTGTTTGTATAGACAGATACGAATCATTCGGAACCGAGGGTAACTGGAACCATATTCCTCCAAACTGTACCAATATGACCGGTGGTGACTTGGAAAGGATGAGAGAGATAATCAGTGGGTGTGAATTTTTCGTTGGTCTTTCTAGTGGTCTATCATGGTTAGCTCATGCTTTAGGAAAAAGAGTGGTTATGATATCGGGAGTAACACTGCCTGAAAATGAATTTACAATGGATTGTTTAAGAATCCATTCCGATTCTGCCTGCAATTCGTGCTTTAATAAAACGGTGGATTATGACTTTGATGCTGGCGATTGGCTTTGGTGCCCAGAGTTTAGAGATACCGAAAGACAATTCGAGTGTACTAAAAGTATCTCGCCATCTTTCATAGTATCAGAGATGAAGAAAATTGGATGGATATAGACATCTAAGAGAAACAATACTAAAAAGGGATATATAACTAAAAAAAGAAAATAAAATGTCAAGAATAGTTTCATTTGATCAATTCAAAACAAAATCTGATAAAATGAGCGACAAAGCTCATTCATACAGTTCTTTCAAAAATGAAGGACATGGAGAGCATGGAGAGCATGATAACCGTGGGGGACATCAGCATTATATGTTTTTCCAAAATCTAATTTCAATTAAGCATCATATCGAGGAGATTCTAAATATGAATCCAGATCAGGTTGATGGTCTACTTCAAAATGGACACGATTGGGCTTGTGATCATATCGCAACATCTAAAGATGATATCCAAGAGGTAGGAGAATGGTTAAGAAACGAGATGGAAATGGCAGGAAATGGCGAAGAACATCACGAAGAGGAAGAAGTGGAAGAGCCAGAAAACGTTATCGTTGACATCGAAGGTGATAACGATGAGGTTGAGGTAGAGGATGACGAAGAGGCTGACAACGGTGAAGAATCCGAAGAAGAGGAAGACGAGGATGAGGAAGAAGAGGAAGAGGAAGAGGAACCTTATAACGAAGATGACGAGTACAATCTAGGTGAGGGTTTCGAAGACGATAACAACGAGGAGTAATCCAGACACATAAAAACAATAATATTAAAAGCCGTCTCTCGACGGCTTTTTTTGTGAAACAAAGTTAGAGTTGTGCAATAATACTTCCATGGAAATAAAATTCGCTGACACTTTTACCAAAAGTCTAAAAAGATTAGCTAGGCAAAACACCTGGTGGTATAAAACATATTCACTATTCAGATATGATTTTCCTAGATTTTTCAAGAACATCTGGAAATTCAGAAAGGCATTATGGAATCATTACTGGTTTGATCATCACGGAACTCTAAGATTTATGGAGATCGGGATTAGAGATATGGCTGACAAAACTGAGAAATACGGTCTAGAAGTGGATCACTCTAGATTAAAGAAGGTTTCCGCTATGAGAAGAGCTGCTGATCTCATAAAGAACTACAATGAAGATCTTTACCTGGATATGGCAGAGGCGGAATTTGGAGAGATCTCTTTCAATAAACCCCTATTTGAGCAAGATGAAGATAATCCCGATTACTACAGAATGGTTGATCAGGATACTCCTGAAGAGAGCGAGCATAAGAAAAAAGTTTATGCTAGAACAAGAGAGATTGAGGAGCAGGAGTGGAATGAGCTCTGGACTATCATAAGAGGCCAAGATATGGATGAATTCAGGGCATTCTACAAGAAGGTAAAATCAGGAGAAGCTGATGATTTTGAGAAGGAGCAAGGAGAATGGGACAATTGGTTTGATGGAACCGGAATGAAAGGCTGGTGGGATTAAATTGATTTGCCATGAGATTCTTTCTAAAAATTAAAAATGCAATTTCTTCCTGGATATCGAGACATATCATAGCAGAATTGCCACCCGACGAGAACGAGGAGTTCTCAGAAAAATATAGAAAATAAATTAAAATTAAAATGAACTACACACATCCAGATAGCCCAGATTATAGTGATAGCCCGACAGATTGGTTAAACATGGCCCTAATTCTTACAAGATCATTGGGTCTAATTCTAAAAGAGAATGAGGGAATAGTTGTTGATCTAAAGGGAGATATGTTCTTTGGTGACGATGATAAAATAAAGAAGGTCATAGTTTTCAAATCCCAAGATATGGTTAGAGTCATCGAATGTGAGGATGATCTAAAGGAGGGTTCTTGGGTAATCGTCCATGACATAAATCCTAATTAATTTTTTCTTTCCGAGGTCATTCTTTATTTTTGAGTGTTGTTTTTCTATTGTAAAAGACATTAGTAGATCTACTAAAAATTATGGGATAAATCCTAGAAATTCTAGGATTTATCCTAGAAATGGAAGCCAACTATAAAAACGATGAAATTTTTTTAATATCTTTATCTAATAAAAATAAAAGAAATGGCAGAAACATTAAACCTAGTCAATCCAGATGATGTTCTTAGTTGCGGATACGAAATTAGTAGATTCCCAGATGGTCAACAGTCAATTAGAATCACTGAAAAAGGATACAGTAGCTATAATAGTTTAGCAGATCAAAAAACCCCAATAACTATCAAGTCGAGACTAAACACATTTAGAGATCTTGAACTTATAATTTGTGCAAACCAAGCTCTTAAAGAGATTGGGGTCGAAAAAGTAAATCTCTACATACCTTATTGTATTGGCGGAAGAAGCGACAGGAAATTTCAAGAAGGAGGGGTGAACTACATCAAAACGGTAATTGCACCAATAATTAACTTGCAAAATTTCGGAGAGGTTACGATTATGGATCCTCATTCGGATGTTCTTGAGGCTTGTATTAACAACTTCGTAAAAGTCTATAATTTCGGAGTAGCCAAGATGGCTTTAGCTGATGTAATAGGCGGAGAGATGGGGACTAAGGACAATCTTTGTTTAGTTTCTCCTGATGCTGGGGCTTACAAAAAAATATTCGACGTTGCTACCTGGTTTGGTATAGATAAAATAATCACAGCCACCAAGGTTAGAGATTTGAAGACTGGCAAGATCCTTCATACTGAAGTTCCAGTATTAGATCAGCACAATGACATCAAGTATGTTATCGTAGATGATATTTGTGATGGAGGTAGGACATTTATCGAAATTGCAAAAGCAATCAAAGGAAGCCGGCCGACTGCTAAAATCTATCTAGTAATTACCCACGGAATATTTAGTGCTGGATTCAGCGATCTCGGAGACTATTTCGATGGAATCTACACGACAAATTCGATAAAGGATATTTCTGATGTCGGAACAAATTCAAGAACAGAACCAATTAACTTTAAACAATTAAACGTATTCTAATATGTCACTAGGAGAAATTTTAGCAATCATCTGTATACACTGGGTTGCAGATTTCATTTTTCAAGCAGATGATTGGGCAAATAATAAAAGCAAAAGTAATTCTCACTTGTTTTCTCATGTAATAACATACTCTACAATCTGGCTCATACCGATATGTATTTTGCTAGGTATCGGAAGGCCAAACGAAACTACCGAATGGTATGTTTACAGCTCTATTATTTTCTTCCTGGTAACTTTTTGCTGCCACTTTATTACTGACTACATAACTAGTAGAATTGTTAGTCGAAGATTTGAAAAGAAATACTACGGGAGTCCAATCCCTAACTTTGGAGCTTTTACCGTAATAGGATTTGATCAGGTACTTCATTACGTACAGCTATTCTTAACCTATTACCTATTAACAAAATAATGGAACAAGAAAAAATTGAAATTGGCTATAATGAGATCGAAGGGGATCTTATTGATTTAGCAAAAAAGGGTGCTTTTGATGTCATTGCACATGGATGCAATTGTATGAGCACGATGGGAGCTGGAATAGCTCCACAAATGGCAAAAGCATTCGGGTGTGATCGATTTGAAATGGAATCGTGGGGTCCTACCATAGAAAAATTGGGTAACATTGATTACCAGACATTTGTTCTAGGTGAAAATGCGATATGGTCTTTAGAAGATTTTAAGAATAACCGAAATGAGCCTGAGCTTATCGTAGTAAACGCATACACTCAGTATAATTACGGTAGAAACCATTCTGATGGTCACGCAGCACCTTTCGATTACGACGCATTCACGATCTGTGTTCGTAAGATGAACGAGATCTTTAGAGGTAAACATATAGGTCTACCAATGATCGGAGCAGGTCTTGGAGGTGGCAACTGGAACAGAATCAAGGAGATTATCAGATACGGATTAAGAGACTGTAAGGTCACGGTGGTAATCTACAAACCAGCTAATCAATGAGAGTAATAAAACCAACCTCAGACGATCAGCTAATCTTGAATGATAATGCAATTACAATTTTCCTGGCTGGATCTATAGAAATGGGTGTTGCCGAGGATTGGCAAACTATCATGGTATCGGAATTATCAGTTATGGATGAGGATGATATCGTTCTCTATAATCCAAGAAGAGATTCTTGGGATTCTTCCTGGGAGCAGAGGGAAAGTAACCCAGAATTCAATTACCAGGTTAACTGGGAAATGGATAATTTAGAGAAATGTGATTTTATATTCCTAAACCTTCTTCCCGAAACTAAATCCCCAATATCACTACTTGAGCTTGGTAAGTTTGCTGATAGTGACAAGATGATAGTTTGCTGTCCCGAGGGATTCTGGAGAAAGGGAAATGTCGAGGTAGTTTGCAGTAGATATGGAATTCCATTATTTGGCTCATTCAGAGATGCTATTGGGTGTTTATACACCAAGATATCACAAATCAGAAAAGAAAGATTTTAAAACAGAATTAAAAAATGGATGTAGAATTTGTACCTTATGATAGAGCGTTAAAACTCAAGGAACTTGGATTTGATAAGGAATGTTTTGCGTGGTATGTTAGCGATTCATATGGCTTAGAATATGGGAAAGTGATTAAATCTGATTTGATAAAAGATGGAATAGTTGCACCAACATTCTCACAAGCGTTTAGATGGTTTAGAGAGAATGAATTTCTCATTCATTTTTCAAGTCATGATGTTAATATCCATGACTTTTATATTAAGTGGTCGCCAGAGAAATCAATTCTTTCGGATGCCTATGATACTTACGAAGAAGCAGAACTTGCTTGTCTTGACAAACTGATCGAGATTGTAGAACTTAAAAAACAAGAAGAACGATGAAAAATGTAGTTTACTTTCAGCCACCAGACATTAACCCAAAATATTGTGAGGTTGGGTATTTAATGGAAGGTGATCCCTGGTATATCTATTACATGGAAGAACCTTGCAAGATACCAATAAGCGAGGTTACCATCATAGATATGGAAAAAGTTATCCGTGATAAAAATTCAGGGGTTTACAGAGTTAAACAAGAAGGAATGGAAAAGGTTATTGTAAAAATCTTAAATAATAACCCTGATTACCCAACTCCATATGGTAAGCACTATGAAGCTAAAGGAGCATATAGACAAGGAAAGTTTATTATTGTTGTGGGCGAAATAAAGTCCAATAGCACAACTAGAATTAAGTACCCCGCATCTGACCTGGAACTAAAATTTATTTAAAACTAAACGACAAGAGCAATGAGTGAATGGAAATTGAGAAAGATAACTCTTGAATTTAAATCAGGTTACTCCTTCAATAAAACAGAAGATAGGTATGAGGGTAAGATTGAATTTGAGAATGATGAATTCGAATCATTTTCAGTTAAAGTAACCGATGAAATGTCTAAGCCATACTTAGAGTTAATTTCTAACGAAGTTGTAAAAAACGCCCATCACTTAGCTGATAAATTGGAAAAATCTTTACTAGTTAAACAACAAGAACAATGAAAGTAGAAGCAAGTGAAATTTCAGATAATTACCAGGTTGGTGATGTCTGCATGTTGAAAGAGCCAGAAGAGGGACATCCGATAGTATTTACAACCCATAGAGTTGATATGGATCGGGGTGTGGTGTATTACTATAAACTAAATGGCATTGAAGAAAGCATCGGCATCAGTAATATAAAGAGAGTTAACATTTAAAAAGAAGAACAGATGAAGATAATTAGCCTTTACCCAAGCAATGATGTCTACCAAGTGGTAGATGAAGAAGATCAATCAGTTTATTATCAAGGTAGTGAAGCCGATTGCAAAAAGTTCATTAAAAAGTTTAGACGAACTGAACAACTAAGAGCAAAAGCAAGACAAAAATTGTATTACCAAACAATATCTCAAAGGAACTTTTAAAAACAAGGACAATGACAAGAGAATTTGCACCCTACGATAGGGCTTTAAAACTCAAACAAATTGGATTTGATGAACCTTGTTTAGCAAGGTGGATTGAAAAAGATAGCAGAGATGGCGGTGGATTAAAGTTAGAAATTTGGAATGATGAAGATACTGAGTATGAAGTAAAATCATCAACTAAAGCACCAACATGGCAATCAGCATTTAGATGGTTTAGAGAACCCAAAAATGGTTCATTAGATCACTTAGATTTTATGTATGAATATTTGAAAGACGATTCTATGTCTTATGAACAAGCTGAACTTGCTTGTCTTGACAAACTAATTGAGATTGCAACTAAACAACAAGAAAAATGGAAAACAGTAGTAGAATTTTTAGAAAGTGTTGAGGTTGATAAGTTTGCTAGAGATTGTATTAAACATAGATATAATAGTTATGGTGAAAACATAACTTCAGAAACCCAAAAATTAGATACAATTTATGGATTTAAACAAGGATTCCAAAAGGCAATTGAACTGCTTAAACAACAAGAAAAATGAAAGAACAAAAATTTTTAATAGTAGAGACCGAAAGAGATGTTAACGATTGGCTGGATAGAGGATGGGGGGTTATCTCGGTTACACCACAATATGTTTCCCTATCAGGTACACATAGTTATTCAGAAAAACTAAAAGGTAGTTTTGCAGTAGTAATTCAAAAACAAAAATAGAAATGAAATTACGAGATAAAAGTATTAGCGCCAAACTTTACCGATGGTTCTATGCAACTAATTCAATGCCACAAAGTCTATGTCCTTATTTTTGGAAATTGATTATAATGTGGTTCTTTATCCTACCCTACAGTATCCTTTCTTTACCAATTATTTTGATTGATCTTAGGATGGAAGAAGAAAGAAGCACGTGGGAAAGAGCTGGAGTTGGGTTTATAATCTGGTTCATTTTAGCTATGATAATATGTATGCTTTCGTGGTTTGGATTATTCTTTGCTGAACCTGAAAAGGATGGGATTTGGTCTTTTATGCTGGTTGCTGGATTTATTGGTTGGGGAGCATCGATAGTATTAGGAATAGTTGCTCTTTTTAAATGGACTAGAGAGAAATGGGAAAATCGCCATGTTAAATATGACTCCAATGGTCGTCGAATTTGGGAACGTGTAAAAGAAAAGGAACCTTCTATCATTGTAGAATTCGTTAAAGCAAAATACAACAAGTACTGTCCAAAGATAGATTGGATCGATTAGTAATCAAAAAATATTAGAAATGAAATTAGATCATAACAGCCTTAGTGCTCGGCTTTACAGATGGTTCTATCAAGTATATGAAATGCCATCAAACCTATGTCCATACTTTTGGAAACTTGCATTTATGTATTTGGTAATTATACCATACTCAATAATAGTCCTTCCGAAGATAATTTTCCGGGAAGATCCAGGAAGCGATGACGTAAGAATTATTTCATCATTACTTATTTGGACTATGGCATTTTTTGGATTTAGTGCCATATATTCCATAGTAACCTATTTAATATGGGGTGTAGGTTCTAAGGATTCTTTGATGCTCGGTCTTCAGAAAGTTGGTCTTATTGCTTTGATCGTGTCAATAGTGGTTCTTATCATGTTAGGTATTTTTAACATTAAGCCTAGCAAAAGAAACCAGAAAAGAATCTGGTCAAATGAAGAATACGACTATATCGATAACCCAGACTATAGACCTTCATTCCTTGTAATTACCAAGGAATTCATCAAAGCAAAATATTACAAATACTGTCCAAAGATAGATTGGACAAAATAAAAAACAATAATAATATGGGATTTTTAACAAACTTAGTAAGTGCAACGATTAAAACAGCTTTAACCCCTGTTGCTGTAGTAAAGGACGTAGTGAACGTCATAAGGGATGAAGAGGCAGACTCGACAAAGAATCTTCTGAATAGTGTAGGAGGAGATTTAAACAATGCTGCTGATGATTTAGTTGACGGAAACATCTAGAAAAATGAAAAAGTTACAATTTGATATAAGTAGAGTCATAGGGATCCGGATATTTGATAAACGAGAATCCAGCTATAAGTGGCTACCTAAGAAGCAAAAAACATTCTTTTTTGGACTATTTAAAAGAAACAGATTCCATTCAGAGGGCTTTTATAGTCATGGTCATTATGAGGAATGCTACGAGAGCGGATGCTTCGATGCTACTCCAACCACAAAAGAACGTCTCGAAAAAATAGATTACATAGTCGATAAAGACAATAAGGTTTGGTACAAACCATACGTTTTAGTTGATTTAGAATCTGAAAATCAGTACAAAATCTCATTCGAAACAATCGAAGAAGCTAAAAGTTGGACAAATGAGATTGAAGTAAAAAGCGGTAAAAATTTTCAATCATGTTAGTGGTATTTAATCATGCGATTTCAACTATTAAGTTGTATCCAAAAAAAGAACTTAGAAGCAGCTTCCTAAGGGTTGTTGCCGATTACAAAAGATTTGTTGGATATAAATATTGGATTATTCCAATATGGGAAAAAATGGACTATGCGGTTATAGATGGTTGGCCAGATAGCTTCCTATGTAAGCCTGAGGACTACTCTTGTTCGGAAACCTATATCGAGAACAATAAGATTTACTATAATCCGTACTGCATAATATCCACCAACGATGGTAAACAAACTAGAGTAATGTTCGAAACCACCGAAGAGCTAAATTCTTACGTGGAAGATCTTAAATCACAAGCACCACACATAATAATAGAAAAATGAAAAAATCACCAGTAGCAAATGTATCATATTGGGAAGTTGAGGAATTGGCTGCCCAAATATGTGGAGTATCTGAGGAGTTCGAGGAAGATCAGATAGACTCTTCGGAATTAGAAGAAAAACTTTATGAAGAGTTTGAAATCGATATGGAACAGTTCCATAAGATAGTTTCTCATCTTGTTCCTCTCGCAGATTGCTCAAAGAGTCCATTAACTGAAAAAATAGTAATGGGATTCTCCAATCCGGAACACAATATGTGGATCTGTAGAACTGAATCATCACTAATTGAGTCTCCGGAAGAAAATTAGGGTCCCTAATTTTTTTATTACCGTAACTCGATGATAACTTTGTAAAAAAATAATTTATGATAGGAATAAATCCAGCTTTATTGACGGATGGCTACAAGACGGGCCATCATCAGCAGTACCCCGAGGGAACAACACTCGTGTATTCCAATTTTACTCCTCGCAGTAATAAGTACGCACCTAAGGGATGTGATCAAGTAGTATCATTTGGACAGCAGATGATTATGAAACAGATCCACGAATCGTTTCAGAGAGATTTCTTCGACCAGCCAAAAGAAAAGGTTTGTGGGGAGATTAAGACTGAGTTATCAATGTACCTTGGAGTAGATTATGACGTTTCTCACTTCGAAGCTCTTCATGATCTTGGCTATTTACCTATCAAGGTGAGTGTAATCGAGGAAGGTACTTTGGTTCCAATTAAAGTTCCAGTCCTGACGATCTACAACACACACCCAGATTTTTATTGGGTAACTAATTATCTAGAAACGATAATTTCAAATCTTCTTTGGAAGCCAATGACTTCTGCCACTATCGCTTATCAGTACAGAAAAATATTGAATGAGTGGGCTCGCAAAACAAACAAAGGAGCTATGGATCTTGTTCAGTGGCAAGGACACGACTTCTCAATGAGAGGTATGGACTCAGTTGAAGCTGTAATTAGTTCTGGTCTTGGACACCTCACATCTTTCACCGGTACGGATTCTTTGCCTGCAATTTACGGAGCTCGTAAATACTACGGAGAAACCGGATTTGTTGCTGCATCGGTTCCAGCTACGGAACACTCTGTAATGTGTGCAGGAGGTAAAGAAGATGAGATTGAAACATTCCGTCGACTATTAAACACATATCCAGCAGGTATCTTGTCAGTTGTGTCTGACACTTGGGACCTTTGGAAAGTGTGTACTGAGCATATCGTTACTTTGAAAGAAGAGATTTTGGCTCGTGATGGTAAATTGGTTATTCGTCCTGACTCTGGAAACCCTGTAGATATTATCTGTGGTGTTGGTTATGATGTTCATATTAATCCACTTAGAAGCAATAGACCCGATTATTCTATTGAAGAAAGAAAAGGTGTTATTGAATTACTTTGGGATGTATTCGGTGGAACAGTAAACGAACAAGGTTACAAAGTTCTTGACTCTCACATTGGAGCAATCTACGGAGACTCAATCACAATTGACCGGGCAGATGAAATCTGTCGTCGATTGGCAGGAAAAGGATTTGCATCTACAAACGTAGTACTTGGAGTTGGCTCTTTTACGTACCAATACAATACCCGTGATACCTTTGGATTCGCGATGAAAGCCACTTACGTTGAAGTAAATGGAGAAGGTCGTGAAATCTTCAAAGATCCAATTACAGACGACGGGACAAAGAAATCAGCAACTGGATTACTTCATGTTAAAACAGGTGCTGGTGGATACGAACTTGTCGATCGACAAACTTGGGAAGGTGAGGAAGCCAGTGTAATGAAACCAATTTACAAGGATGGCGAATTCTCAAACCCAAAAACTCTTTCTGAAATAAGACATTTATTACAAGTCGGACTACTTATAGAAGCCGCATTTGATAATCTTTAATTTTTTATTCTCGGATCTCTAGAATAGTTTTACGTAAATTTTAAAAAAGAAAAAATGAATATGTCTTTAATTTCTGAGTACTGGTGGATGATCATACCAGTCATTGCTTTAATCTTCTACAAGTTTACCCTGAGGTTCTTCTTCGGTATGGTAATCGTACCAGAAGACAAAATTGGTTTGGTTACTAAAAAGTTCGTACTTTTTGGATCCAACCGTCAACTACCGGATGGTAAAATCATAGCTCTAAATGGAGAGCCTGGTTACCAAGCAGATACATTAGCTCCTGGTTTATATTGGGCTTATTGGGTTTGGCAGTTTTCTATAGAAATGCAGGATCTAGTAGTTATTGAGAAAGGTAAATTAGGATTGGTTACTGCCAAGGACGGTGTACAGCTACCAACTGGTTCCATCTTGGCAAGACACGTAGAGTGTGACAATTTCCAAGACACACGAGCTTTCTTAAGTAATGGAGGTCAACGTGGTAAGCAGGTTGGTTATCTAAACAACGGGGTCTACCGTATTAACACACATCTATTTGATGTTTATCACGCAGATATCACATATATCGAAGACGGTATGGTTGGTGTGATCACAACATTAGATGGACGACCGTTAGATCAAGGCAACATTGCAGGATCCCACGTAGAAGGACACAATAACTTCCAGGACTTTGATATGTTCTTAGCTAATGGAGGCCAGAGAGGTCTACAAATTCAGGTTATTCAAGCTGGTAACTACTCATTAAACCCATGGGCGGTTGAGATCGAGAAGGTTGAAATGACCAAAATTCCAATCGGTCACGTTGGTGTTGTTATCTCTTACGTCGGAGACGAGGGTCAAGATGTTACTGGTGATGGATTCAAACACGGTAATATTGTTAAGAAGGGACAAAAAGGTGTTTGGATTAGCCCGTTAGATCCAGGAAAATATGCGATCAATCCTTACACACAAAAGATTGAGGTTGTGCCTACAACTAATCTAGTTCTTAACTGGGCAAACGCTAGAACCGAATCTCACGCATTGGATAAAAATCTGAGCACGATCACGGTTAGATCTAAAGACGGTTTCCCATTCAATCTAGACGTTTCACAGATCATCCACATCCCTTCAACTGAGGCTCCCAAAGTAATCGCAAGATTCGGATCAATGGGTAACTTGGTATCACAGGTACTTGAGCCTACCATAGGTAACTATTTCCGTAACTCAGCTCAGGATTCTGATGTTATCGCATTCTTAAGCACCCGTCAAGCAAGACAGAACGCTGCAAAAGATGCTATCAGCAAAGTTCTTGAAGAATACAACGTTCATGCGGTTGATACTCTAATTGGTGACATCATTCCTCCTGCGGAGCTTATGAAAACTCTTACTGACCGTAAGATCGCACAAGAGGAAGAGGTTACTTTCGAAACTCAGAAGAAGGCACAGGATCAGCGTAAGACTCTAGAGTCTGCTAAGGCTCTTGCAGACATGCAGGGACAAATGGTACAGGCTCAACAATCGGTAGAGATCTCACAACGTGAAGCTGAAGCATCGGTTAAGAGATCTGAAGGTGAAGCTCAGGCGATGAAACTTAAAGCAGGTGCTCAAGCAGAAGCTAAGAAATTGATGGCTGAAGCAGATGCTGCTCAGATCAAATTAACAGGTGACGCAGAAGCAAGTAAAATCGAGGCAATCGGTAAAGCAACTGCAGAAGCTTACGATCTACAGGTTAAGGCGATGGGCGAAGACAATTTTGGTAAATTAAAAGTTACTGAAATGATCGGGACAAACGGAATCAAAATCATCCCTGAAATACTTATCTCCGGAAATGATGGAGGTAACGGACCAATCTCTGGTCTTCTAGGAATGGAGCTTCTTAAACAAATAAAAAACAGAGACGGAGGAACTGCTATACAGACAGATCCCGAGGCTTCAAAAAAATAAGAATATCAATTAAAAGATAGGTCTTCGGACCTATCTTTTTGTTTATAAAGATAACCAGAAGAATGGAAAAGCAAAAGAAAATAGATGTTGCAATAAAGGACACCCAGATGAGAATCAAAAGTGTAGAAGAGGGAATTATGCTTTTAATTAGAGAAAAAGAAACTCTGAGGGAACAATTGGACATGCTTGAGATTATAAGAGATGATAAAAATCTTGAATAACAATGAATAAACTGTCTAAGAATGACTTAAAAGCCCGTCACCATGGGTTAACAGTGGGAGACCTCCGAAAGTTCCTTATGGACCATCCAGAGATCTCAGACGATCAACCGGTTCTGATAGAAAGAGTGGAGGATATCTACTTTCAAAAACACGGATGGAGTGTTTACCTTAAGGAAGGGGAGATGTACCACAATATGCTTTCTTTTAACGAAAACATGAGGAAGGAAATAGACAGGAGAGGAAGAGGAGAGGAACCAGAGTATGGTATGGAGGATCCTTCCATGTACATCAAAGAGCCAAGCGAAGAGGATATGAATCAATACGTTCCTGCTTGGTGCTGTGTTAAGTACAAAGACGATGATGCACTATTTATAGATCTGCACTATTAAGATGGAAGAGAAGGACAAACAAACAAAAAATAGACCATGTAATCCTGATCATAATGGTGAATGCCTGGTATGTGATTGCTGGCTAGATAACTGCGCATACGACAGATATCTGAACAAGGATTATAAATGGGAAACAAAAGAAGAATTGGACAAGATGTTCGGAGAAGATAAACAGGACGAAGACCTATACAGGGGGGTTTCAGAAACACCCCACAAATGGGTGGTTGTTAAAATAGAAAAGGACGGTAATGAGTATTACAAAGTCTATGGGTCATGGAGAGGTGGATACTTGGATGGAGATAGATGGAAAATGAATAGCGGAATTTCTTCCATCCAGGAGGACGAGAAGGCATTTTTCTTTTCAGGTCTATCAGGATCTAAATATCTGTGTCTTAAAGGACATTACGGTATAGCATCGGCCTACACAGAGTCAGTATTAGAAAATGTAATTACCAATTCGTATAAGGTTGATGCTAAGATGGAGATAATGGATGCTGAGACCGATTGGATGGAATTATTTAGTAAGAAATAAAGAATACCAATATGCACTATAGAATTAAAATAGAGGAAAGAAATGACGGTACCAAGGGATACATTCCGCAGACATCTAAACTCGATATTAAAGGTGGGTGGATCAAACGAGCTTTCGTTAAATGGGAGAATATACTAATGGATTTCAGCATCGGAAGACACCAAACTTCAAATTCGATGGCTTACATATACGATTCCGAGGAGAAGGCTCTGGATGCTATAGAATCTTATAAGAAATATCTAATTAATGAGCACGACAAGTCAATAAAATCAGTTACCTACAAAAATTTAAATTAAGAATAAAATGAGCAAAGAAGAAGCAAAGGACCAACTTATAGATTTGTTGATGGGTCAAGTCGCTGATCTATCTATGATGTCTAAGATTGAATTAGGCAACGATGTGATTGAGGAAATTAACAGACTAAGATCTATTATCGGAGAGGATGAAAATCCCGGACTCCCTGGGGTATTAGATCCGTCAATTAATTCAGCGGAAAATGGAGACAAATAATATAGACCGGGAGTCTTTATTATGCCACTACAGCGATTTGCCATCACCCATGGCTTATGTTGATTGTGCTGATTACGATAGCATGGGAAATCACGGCAGATTTCCGAAAAAAAATAAACCCAAGATGAAAAAAATAAGCGTTAAAAAGATAGCATTTTTAATCAGCCTATTGGTTCAGAAATTTAAAAGGAAAAGAAAATCCATCTGGGATTTATAATTTGGTAACAGATTAACAAAAATATAGAAATGAAAAAAAGTAGAGTAATAGCAGCTTTGAAAGCTCAAGCATTGGCTGATAAAGAAAAGGCACTTATGGCCTTAGATCTGTTAGAAAACCAAGCTGTTGGGATCGGCGATCATACGGCTAATGATTTTTTAAAGGATGCAACAGAAGCATTACAGCTTTTAGCTGAGGCCGAGGACAGACTAGAAATGATTAGTAAGCACTTCGAAAATAATTAATCGATCTCACCTAACCAGGGATGAACAATTCTTTGAAAAAAACCATTTACGTTACAATCATATTTTCGGCAATAATAGCCATGTTTGTCATGGTATCCCAATCGGAAAAATCATGTGATGAGCATGTAGTACTGGAGGATGGAACTGAATATGACTGCAGTAGAGTACTTTCTTACGTAAATGGAATGAGCACAATAAACACGTGCGGAGGTGAAAGGATAAACGTTCAGACCCATCGAATTAAAAGTGTAACAAAAATAAAAAACAGATAGTTATGGCAGTAAGTCCAAATATGCTAAGTAGTCAATTTATGGAGGAAGTTGACCACTACGAAAAACTAATAGACAAGATTTTAATCAAGAAGACTCTTTCTCCGGGATCCTCCATATCTCTGGATATTCCAACTTCTATGACACATCAGCATTTTAAAATTATCCGCGAAAGATACATGTCAGCTGGATGGTGCAATGTCATCTGGCATTCGGACCAGAGAGATGGAGATTACCTATCTTTCGTTATGACAAACAACAATCGATAATGGAAGGCTGGTTATTAAATTGGACTTCATTCGTTACCAGAAATACCCATGCAGTAATAGACGGGATATCATACGATGATGGACCGGAATGGTATGACAAGATGTGGGAATCTTGGAAGAAAAATTCCGACCACGGGAGAGGATTAAACGAGATACGTTATAGAGACATAGATCCGGATTCTGGTGATATCACGACAGACCGAATCATATGCACTTGCTACACTGAGCTAACTGCTAATTGGGTTCATTCAGCTATAGTTAGAGACATGTCTCTGGATTTTGATGAACCAAATAGAGAAATCTACATAAAGGAGTACAATGGGTAGGATATCACTTTTAGATAGATTTAAAAATTGGGTAAGCTCCATAGGATGGAGAATGTTCATCTGGGGATTAGGTAAATCTGAGAATGAATATTGGAATGACATCTATGAGCAGGAAAAGCTTTTTAGAGAAAATTCAAATGATGAGGAGGATTAACACATCTTTTATTTTTTTAATCCGTATACGGTGATTAATATTGTAGTATCAATTAAAAGATATGGCAGTAGTAGGAATAAATTACACAGGGGGAGCTCATGATTATGATGATGCTGGAAATTTCATAGAAATAACGCCAGTCTCATATGAATCTGTGTACCTTCACACAAACAAAGGAAAAACACTATTTGATAGTGGTGACTTTGTTAAGGATTGGTACAATGCTAGAAAAAAGTTCTTCCAGGAGATCTCCGATGAAGAACCTTTCCTATCCCATTCATCGTCATGTGATCATTTCATTATGGACGGGGCCAAGTACGACAGTGCATATCTTCACATCGAAGACGGAAATGGAATTTTAAAATACGTAGATCGATCAGATCCGGATTGGCATATGTCTCAGAGAGATATTTTCGAGGAAGGAGAAGAGATCTTTGTCAAAGAGGGAACCACTCCAACATGGGAGGAGTTTAAGGAATTGGTAAAATGAGAGTGATTTTTTTAGATATTGATGGGGTTATGAACTCCACAGTCCTTTATAAGGAGAGATATAAGAAACGATGGAGAAAACCCATCACTTGGTGGTATGCGATAAAACGATTGGTTAGAAAATTATTTAGAATCGAGCCAAAGGCAATTTCTTTGGCGGATTGGAAAATACCTGATTCACATTATACATTCGACTACCAATTCAAAAGATTACAAGAAAAGACTTGTCCTCAGAAATGGAAATGGTTGTCTGAATGGTGTAATGAAACAGATACTAAAATTTGTATTTCATCAACTTGGAAAAATCATTTTGGGATTAAAGATAAACGTACTCCCGAAAAATGGCAAGACGCTTTATTAAAATTAGGATTTAAAAATGGTACTTATGTTGGTATTACTGAAACATATAGAACTTTAAGGGGTGACGAAATTAAAGATTGGTTAGATAAACATCCTGAGGTTGAGGACTACGCAATATTAGACGATGACTCAGATATGTTACCTGAACAATTTAATAAGTTTCATCATTGCGATCCCTGGTTTGGCTTAACCCCTAATCATTTATACAGAATCAATAGACAATTCGAGCACGGTTCTGATTACGAGAGACTAACCAAAACATTATAGAAGATATGGAAAAGATAAAAGTAGAAAAGAAAATATTCTGGGAACATAAGAATACTCCTTTTAAATGGAAGGATATTAAGCATCTCGAATTAGAAGATGATGATATCATCAGCTTATCTTACGTAGAGTCTTATCATTCAGAGAATGAATCATATGACGATCACTTTGAAGGTGAGATTATCAGAATGGTAGAAGAAACTGATGAACAGTTTGAAAAACGGAAAAAACGTGAGGAGGAAGATAAAGAACGGGCCAGACAACGAAGATATGAAACTTATTTAAAATTTAAAAAGGAGTTTGGTGATGTCGAAGACAATTGACGATTTTATTAAGGAGCTTCAGATGATCAGCGAGGATAAGAGGAAGTTGCCTTTGGTTATCCAGTGTCCAAATGATGAATTGACATCACCATCTATTAAAATGATGTGGGACGAACCTATGGAAACGTTTAAAAAGGGACCGGATAAGATGATTATAACCTGGAAGGATTAAAAAATTTAGCTATGAAAAAATACGAGGGTAAGAAGGTGGAAGTTAAGGTGGAACCTTTTAGTTCTAGAATGACTCACTATGCCATATACTACAGAGAAAAGAAGAGATTTAACTTGTTCAATTTTTGGAAAAGATACAATTACACTTGGACTCTATCTGTAGAATTTTTCGATCCGGAACAACCTCATCTTTTCGAAAGATTTGATTCGGCTGTGGCTGAAGCAGAAAGATTGAAAGCAAATCCTTCCCTGATTGATAAAAACGAGGAAAAAAGGATTCAGAAATATAGGGAGTGTCAGAAATCACTGAAAGCCCATATGAAGGAAAGAAATAAAAGCTTAAAATTGTGATAGCACTATGAAAAAGTTACTTTGGAAATTATTGGAGATGGTTGACAACAACCACGGATACTCAACTCCACTACAAAAAAGATTTGAGATTGGAGAAGAACTTAGAATTTCATCGGATAAATGTAATGACACCCCATACATAACTGGTGAGTTCATTGTGATCCTTGAAACGGGTAGACATGATTACTTGGTAAAAAACTCAGAAGGAGTTAAGCATTGTGTTTATCAATTTGAATTAATGAAATAAGATATAATGGCATATAGAATATACACCCAAAGAAATCTGGCAGACACATGGAGAGACCCAGATAACATTGTAACCGAAGATCTATGTTATAAGCAATCCGAAGATGATGCTAAATCAGTTGCGATGGATTATATTAAAAATAATTTCTTTCATCGAGACACACAACTTAGAGAGAGAACGGGTGGAGGATTTATTGCAACGGATTTCTCAAGCTATGGAGCAACTATTATAATTGAACCAATTGTAATCTCTTAAATTAAAATAAAATGAGTATGAAAGTATATGCACAACCGGGCGAGAATTTTTCCAACGCAGTCAAAAGAGTTCAAAGTGAAATGAATCAGGATACCGATGAAGTTATTCTTGAATTCAACGACATTCCCGTCGTGGTCAATAGGGATAGTCTCCTTTATGACCTGGCAACGATATACGACCTGAGAAGCCGAATCCTCCGGTTCGAACGGGAACTAAAATAAAACATAGTCATGAGGCGAGAGGAACACGCCCCGAAAGTGGAGAGAACCAATGCCAACGGGACTCACGGAGATACTGCGTCCACTGCTGATGGTATCTATCACAGGTTCGAATCCTGTCCTGACTACAAAAAAAATAAATTATGGCTAATATATTGAATGTAAGTGATATTGTTAATTCAATAAAAACAATTGAAAAAGATTGTGAAGTGATAGATGGGTTCGGAGGAAGAAGAATGCTAGACCCAGATTATAAGAAATTTTATGAACGAGTTAAAGGTCTAATGTCATTGGTGGAAGAAAACTTGATTAATAAAAAAGGTGGTGGAGTGATGGGTTAAAAACTTCCATTAGAAATTCATTATTAATGGTCAGGTGGCGGAATGATTATATCGTGAGGAATCCTGCTATAACTTGGTAGACGCTTAAGATGCTGCTGTCCGTAAGCAAAAACGGATAAAGACCTCTAGCAAAGGTATGCTATAAACTTAATTACAGGTTCGAATCCTGTCCTGACCACTAAAAATTAAAGATATGGAAATGAGAAAAGCGACAAAGTCAGACATAGATAACTTCACATCCAAAACACTTGTAAATGAAGATATCTATCCATATCTAAGCACAACTAAATATGTTGGTACTTTTGAAGTTACTGATGATGATTGGTCTAGTTTACTGATCACAAATGATAGTAATTCATTTTTAGTTAAAGTACAGTTTATTAGAAGTGAAGAACTCGGATTGGTTATTTCACTATACGCTCTCAATTCATTTTCTGCTGGGAAAGGATTATTAGTCATTAAAGAAATTATTAGACGATACAAACCAAGATATGTTGATAGTGTTGTTCATGCTAGTAACGAAAAATCCATTAAGTTAAATACTAAATTATTAGGTGAACCCTGGGGCAAAGAGCCGATGGGTGCTTGGAACTCTAAGATTGGTGAGTATGAAGACTTATATTACTTTAGAAAATTATTATGAAAATGTATTTAAACAAAGAGTTTTTAGAATCTTTGTTTTAACCAAAAAATTAAAAAATAGTCAGGTGGCGTATTTGGAAACGCTCCATGTGTAGGTGGGTGATAGCAGGTTCGAATCCTGTCCTGACTGCAAAAAATTTACACAAAACCACAGTATTATTTTTTTATCCCGGACTTGGGTAATAGATTTATATAAAATTAAAATAAAACCAGATGGAGGGAAATATTTTTCTAGTAGTAATTATAATTTTTGCGGTGTATATGGCTATTCAAATTATAGCTAATATCGTTCGAAATGAACGTAAGCGTAAAGATTATTTTAAAATTATCAAACCCGGTGACCAAGTGCGGGTTCCTGTACTAAATGATCAATATTCTGGTGAAGTATTAGAAGTAAATGACGATGAGGTTAAGATTTTAGTTACTGCACCTAAGAATCGTGTTTATCAAAATAATAAAAATAACTAAACAAAAAGGAATGAAAGTAAAAATAGGTGAAAAGATTTACGATTCGGAAAAAGAACCAATTATGGTGATATTATCAGATGCGGACAAAAAAAATATTCACAATATGCTACCAACAGCAACAAAATATTGTAGTTTTCCTGATGAAATCCCATTAGAAGATGTAAAAGAATTTATGAAGACCACATAATCATAATATAGTCAGGTGGCGGAATGGTAACGCAGGGGAAACCCGAGGGGATGTCACAGATGAGTGTTAAGATGAGTTTGAATCTCAGCTTCTCCTATTACAGGTTCGAATCCTGTCCTGACTACAAAAACAAAAGAAATGGAAAAAAGGTTTTATGAGTTATCTCAAAACAACTCGGGCGGTTCCTTTGACTTGAACGAAAGGCTGTGTCATCGTCTGTACATTGAGGCAGAAGACGTAGAGAAGGCAGTGAAGATTGCCGAGGGTTTTGGTTGCTATTGGGATGGTGTAGAAAAAGGTATGGATTGTCCGTGTTGCGGAGACCGTTGGCACCGGGCAGAACTGGTTGACTTGGAAAAGATAAACACCCAGTGGAACGGGTATGAGATCACAGAATGGCTCGATGGAAAGGGTGGCACTCACATGAAAGACGTTGCCATTCAGAATCTAAAGGCGCAATATCCGGGTCAAACCTGGCTGGTCGAGCCTGTCCTGGAAAACAAATATGGTTCTACCCGAGTGATCGGTCGAATTCGTTTGGATTCAATCGAACAGTACGCTCAGATCATGGCCAACCTTTATGGATTTACTAAACCCGACGGTCGCGTATTTTATGCAAACGGAGGAATCAAGGAGATCCATTCGGCCAAGGTAAAAAAGTAAAAAGAAACAAGGATTATGAAAAACCCAAAGACATACAACAATGGTATTTTAGTTGGTACAATAGTGACTTCTATAGTGTATTCAATTATACTATTTGTGATAGTTTACGATTTAACACATTAATAACATAGTCAGGTGGCGGAATTGGTTAGACGCTGAAAGTATCCTAAAGTACACACCATACACATAAGAACTTGGTGATAGATTAAGTCCATTAAGTTGGAAGAGTGTACAAATACAGGTTCGAATCCTGTCCTGACTACAAAAAATTAAATTAAAAATTATGAGTTTTGTATCATATATTGGATCAATTGCTTCATCAGTAAAGAAAAACAAAAAACGAAGGGATAACAGAAAATATGTAGAAACGATTCATCCAATACATAATATCTCCAAAGATCAACATTTGAATTGGGTTGAAGAAGGTAAGTGTCAATGTTGTGGTTCCGAATCTGGTGAATATAAAGGTATTTGTGACGAATGTAGGTTATCGTAATTACATATAGTTAGGTGG
>JACCDG010218291.1_pt1 | contig 79531 bp, 80 predicted proteins | sample 7442471 | NCBI WGS metagenome assembly JACCDG01 (sample SAMN15323444, study PRJNA562643) | freshwater metagenome | isolation source: river surface water | place: USA:Blue River Watershed | collected 2017-08-17 | reverse complement strand
TTTGATAGGGTATTTGATGCTTTTTCAAAACGCCTATACAAACAACCGCCAGGTTCAGAGCGCCAATTTAAGTTCGAACAAGCAGTGACAAATAGGTCATCGAATGACTTGCACAAAGCCTTTGTTGACTTTGATACTGACACTAACTGATTCATCGCTTCATCTGCCAAGCCGTTTGCATCGGAGTCTATGTGAAATTCTATGATTGTTTTTTCTGAACTAACTAGCGCATAACCAATTAGCTTTGTGTCGTCGAAAATCTCATAAGATGCGGCGTCTGGTACCAAATTTTCGAGATATAATTCTTGCGAATACGGCAGACTCTTTAGGTGTAAGATGCGACGCTCAGCCGAGATGGGCGTGCTTGTTCTAGCGACCTTTAATCCCATTTTTTGTACGCTTTAACTTCCATCTTGCCAGCAGGAGACCTGCGACTAATTGTTCTGGTAAGTTTGTATTTCTCGGGTATTTCGGATCGTTGCGACATATCGGGAATTATATGGCTTTTATATCAACTGGCGCGTGTTCTACTGATTGTCTTAACCTTGCTGGCTGTCGAACAAGTGGATACTTTTTTATCCTGCTTACGAATTTTTTGCTTCTTCGAAACAGACTCTAAAGACATGCCAGCGGCAATGTCCAAACAACCCGCCTCCGCTTTAGTTCGAATCTGATACCACTTATCTGACAATTTTAGTTTCATTTTCATTTTCCCGTCAAAAATATTTTTGCTGCTTTTGTGGTCATTTCAAAATATTTGAGCCTATTTTCGTGTTCTTCGTCTACTCCTAAATCTTTCATTCCACAGGATTTGTAGAATCCTTCTGATTGCTCTAAAGCGTGAAGACTGATTCGACCTTCACAACCTTCATCATGGCTCGCCTGTATTGCTGCTGCAACAAGAACACTACCCACAAGAGAATACTCTGGAGCATCGGTGAGCAAGCGGAGATTCCATGGAGCTGATGCTAAATAAACACCGTAAACAATTTGCTTTTTCTTATCGATACGGCTTGTTCTCAGCAGTGTGCTTAGCAATAGCATTCCTTGCATCTTATTAGCGCATTCTACGCCGTAAAATCTGTATGCTGCTAGTCGGCCATATTTTTTGTGTTTTGCTTCCCAATCCCATCCACCATGTTCGGGCCACTTTTCTTTTGGAATCGCTTCCAAATATTTTTGAAGTGCTCTCGACCAATGCATTTGAGCAATTTGTGCCTCTCTTACGCTGACGCCGGAAACCAAGGTTGCTGCTACTAGTTTATTTGCCCTAAGGTTGAGTATTTTTACGGCAGAACGACTCATAGAACTAATACTTCTTTCTTGCTTTTCTTACTTTCAAAAATAAGCTTTTCGCCTTCAGCCATTCTAACGTCAACTAGCTGATACAGACGGAGTGCTTGCCTCATTACGGCCACTTTGCTGAGGTCTTTTTTTTCGGCAAGAGATTCTAAAGCGTCCCACTCGGCTTCGCTGAGTTGCACCATTACAGTCCTTTTCTCTGCCATGCTTGATTTTCCGCTCCAAAATACTAGTATTTTACTAGTAATTTTATAGTGTTTTTTAGTGGTTGTCAAACGCCTACAATGTGTACGTTATGAACAAAGAGTCCCTGATCACAATTGATGCAGTGAAACAGTAGATTTAGCTATGAAAAAGTACCTTGTATTAGCAGCAACATTTTTTGTTTTCTTGGCTCTTCCAGCCAATTCGCAAGAATTTATAGGGCAAAAATCTCCCGCTTGGTGCCAGGAGGCGTTGCGTGAGAAATTTCCCAGCACACCCGTAGCTGGCACACTTGATGGTGCCACGTTTAAATTTAAGCAAGCTGAATTAGTTCCACTTCCGCAATATGATCGCTATCAGTTGAGGATCTATGGTGAAACTCTGCCTGGCGCAAATAAACCTCGTGTTTATTTTGAATTGCTTACAAATGACGTTGAGGGTAAATCATTCAATGTTCCTCATCAGTTGAAAAAAACGGGTGGCATATTTTGCGGGGATGCTAGTTTTATTGTCAACGATAATAACTACAGTCCTTACAGTTACGAGTATTGTGCGCGTATTGTATTTTTGAAGAAGCGCCCCGATGGGTTGATTCCTGGCTATGTCACTTTTCGGGCTCAGTCGAAATTGAAGAAGTGGAAAAATAGTTCGGTTATTGGATTCTTTTACGCTAGACAAACGAGCGGCAAGTAGCAATAAGTAGCATGTCGCCAGAAGAGCTGACTTGACATTAGTTCTCTGCGATTGTATGATACCATACATATTTACGGTAATTGGGTCGAATGTTCCCATGGGCTTTCGTCTGGTAGCTTTTTCGACATTTTCTAGTGCTTCTACAATTTCGTCTGTTGCGAGTATTTCGAGTACGTGTTAGGATGAAATCAATGACTGCTGGGACCGTGAACCAAGGAAAACTGATTATGACATCGACAGCATTGGATAAAAATGCGAGAAAAGTGGTGCCAACTTCGGAGGATATTAAACTAGCAATCGAATCGATAAAAAAAATGGATGCACTGAATATTCAAGCTGCAGAGCACACTGCGAAGTTGATGTTAACTGATCATCACTGTATTGAATTCCAGTTATCAAAAACAATGTTTGAAGCCTTGAGAGAAGTAATTCACGAAATGGCAGCTGGTAGAGCAGTTATGCTTGTTCCAGTAAATGCAGAATTAACTACGCAAGAAGCGGCAAATATGTTGAATGTTTCCCGTCCTTATTTCGTTAAACTTTTGGATGAAGGGAAAATTCCGTACAGAACAGTTGGCAGGTATAGACGAATTCTTTACGAAGATCTACTTCGGTATCAAAAAGTTATCGAAGCTAAAAGACAATCTGCAATGAATGAATTAACGGCTCAAGCGCAGGAACTAAATTTGGGATACTAGATTCTAAAAAGGGATAAGCACATGATCGTATTGTTAGATGCATGTGTTTTGTATCCAGCCTCGCTGCGAGATTTGTTTTTAGAACTTGCTCTTCAAGCAAGAATCCACGATCTGTTTTTTATTAGATGGACCGAAGAAATTCAGGAGGAATGGATCAATAATCTTCTTGAAAGAAGAAAGGACCTTACTAGAGATAAGCTCGATAGAACTAAAAGCTTGATGTATAGTGCCTTCGAAGACTGCGAGGTTTTGGTAACTAACTATGAGCATAGAATATCTGATTTAGAATTGCCCGACCCGGACGATCGGCACGTTTTAGCGGCAGCCATTGAATGCGGTGCGCAGTTCATTGTGACAGTAAATGTAAAAGATTTTCCAGTGAACATCTTAAAAAAGCAATGCAGTGTGATTGCAAAACATCCGGATAATTTCTTGTGTGAATTATTTGATGACAATGAGGAGCTGGTTAAAATGCTACTTTTGCGAGCAATTGATTCAATACTGAGCCGACTCAAAAATCCTCCAAAAGATCGCAATGAGTTGCTAAACGATTATAGGCGTCTTGGATTAACGATGCTAGCTGATCGCATAGAAAGGAATTCGGACGCACAAGCTGAAGAATAGTTTCTGGGCGAGAAGTGTTGAGTGAATTGTCTAACTATTCTACGTGCTTCACTTTTATAGAGAACGAGCCCGAGCCGCGCATTGGCCCGTCCGCTAAGCGCTCCCACGAAATGATAATGTCAAAATTAGGGGACTTGGCAAACTGGGCAGGTACTGGTGGAAACGGCTGACCACGACCAACTATATCGTAAACAAACTTTTGCGCGGCAGGGTCCGGTGCGCTGATGCTGATTTTTTCTATGCTGCCTGACTTAGATAATTTTACTTTGCTGACTGTTTTCGCCGTGCTATAAGGAAACACGCTCAAGTTGGGACATGGTAGCCTGTCTTTAATCTGCAACTCGTATGATTTCTTTTTCAATCCGGCAGAAAGCTGTATATCTTCTGGTATTTCATCGAAAGCAAAAGGACCGCCGAAACGAATACCTTTTGGTCCATCAAAGAAAACACCAAAAATTGCGAATTTTTTTGCTGGTACCGGGGGCGGTATTGTTGCTTGAATTTTTCTTACAATATTTTCCACTGCTTTCACTGCTGCAGGTGCTGGTGGACCATCTTGACCAATAGCATAGAGATCGAGCCGGCCGGAGGCATTTGTTTTCATCACCACTGTGACCTGGCAGTTCGCGCTTGGTATTTGAAGAGTTTTGATTGGAGCAAGGGCTGCGTAAGTGCTTATTTGCCAGTCCTCTGCAAAGCTTGGACAGCCTGTAGAGAAAGAAAACAATACACCTGTAGTCAGAATGCCAAGTAGAAGTTTATGTTTCATCGAATCGGCGCCACTCACATTAAAAAAGACCGCCATATTTTACAACATCAAGCAACACGGGAGGGCATCTAGCCCGTGTTCATTTGGAAGTCATTATGACTGCCTAGTATGATTTTTATGTTAGCTGAAAAAATCATCAGAGCATTTGATGCGGACAATGCCTCCAAGCCCATATCGGAGCTGAAAGACTCAGCCAATAAATCGAGCTTGAGTCGCTGGGTTCCTTTTATAACGCTCCACCTGCTTGGGCTTTCCGCCTTCTTATTTGAACCAAGCCAGGATGTAATTATCTTGTTTTTTGCGCTGTACTTCGTGCGGATGTTCGTTATCACAGGGTTTTACCACCGTTATTTTGCCCATAGAGCTTTTAAGACATCTCGCCTGGTCCAATTTATTTTTGCCTTCATAGGCTCCACTTCCTGTCAGCGAGGAGCGCTCTGGTGGGCATCGCACCACAGGCATCATCACAAATACTCAGATAAGCCTGAAGACATCCACTCGCCTGTGGCTAGCGGGTTTTGGTGGTCGCACATCGGCTGGATTACGTGCGAGAAAAACATCCCGACCGACTATGAGCGAATCAAAGATTTCACTATTTATCCAGAGCTAATTTGGCTCAACCGGTTTGACTGGGTCCCTGTAGTCATGTTGAATCTGGTTTTACTCTGTATCGGCGGTCCCAAGTGGGTCGCCTGGAGTTTTTTATCGACGGTCGTGTTGTTTCATTGTACTTGTTTAATAAATTCGCTTGCGCATATCTCTGGCTCCAGACCTTACGAGACAGAGGATTCAAGCCGAAACAATTTTGTGCTTGCTCTAATTACGCTTGGCGAAGGGTGGCACAATAATCACCATAAGTATCCCCATTATGCAAATCAAGGGCAAAAACTCTTTGAACTGGACATAACTTTTCTGATTTTAAAAGTTATGAGCTGGTTTGGCTTAGTCTGGGACTTGAGGACTAAGAGATGACTAGAAAAATCGCCATTATTGGCGGTGGCATTGCTGGTCTTGGTTGTGCCTGGTTATTGAGCAAGCACCAAAAGCAATTTGAAATTAGTCTTTTTGAGAAGGATGATCGTCTTGGAGGGCATGTTAATACCATTCAGGTTAACGAAGATGGCAAGCCGCTTGCGATAGACACAGGCTTTATTGTTTTCAATAAAGTAACTTATCCCAATTTTTGTAAGCTGATAGACGAATTACAAGTGGCGCATGAGCCGACCGACATGTCTTTTAGTGTCCAGCATGAACCGCTTAATCTTGAGTGGTCTGGAACTGGACTGAAAAGGGCTCTTGCTAAGAAATCTAATTTATTCAATCCGAGCTTTATTCGCATGGTAAGCAACGTTGGCAAGTTTAATCGTATGTGTCTTAATTTGCTCAAAAAATTGGAGAGTGGAGTTAATAATTTCGAAACTGTGCAGGAAGCCTCAAGAAATGCTGGCATCAAAGACGAACTGCTCGATTTGTATATTTTGCCCATGATGTCTTCGCTCTGGTCTGCCACACCAGAAGTGGTATCAAAGTTTCCCATAATACAACTGGCTAAATTTATGCATTCGCACGGATTATTGAGCATTTATGGCAAATTACAATGGTATAGCATTAAGGGTGGGTCAAAGACTTACGTTGACAGTCTTGTCAAGTCGCTGCCTGAAGGCTCAAAGTCAAATATTCATGCTAATACTTCAGTAACTGGCATTAGACTAGTCGATGGTAAAGTCGCTGTGCGCACTGGAAAGGGTGAAAGTATTTTCGATACTTGCATTATGGCTTGTCATGCCGATCAAGCGCTGGGACTTTTGCCTTTGCAATTGTCTGATGAAAGACAGATTCTTGCCAAGTTTGGCTATAGCAAAAATACAGCTACTCTGCATTTTGATGATTGTGTGATGCCTTCTGTCAGAGGCAACTGGGCTTCCTGGAATTATAAAATTAAAACGGGTTCAATATCTTCTTCTGAATTGCGCTCTAGCAGTCATTATTGGATGAATAGTTTGCAGACAATTGCAAGTAGTAAAAACTATTTTGTGACACTAGACAGTCATCCACAAATTGATAGCTCAAAAATACTGACTCAAATTGAATACACCCATCCGGTGTTTACGACAGACACACTGCAAGCGCAGGAGCAACTGATGCAAATGCATAAGGACAAGTCGAAACAAGTCTTTTTTGCTGGCAGCTATCATGGTTTTGGTTTTCACGAAGACGCGCTTGCATCAAGTGTTCATTTGTGCGAGCAATTACTGGAGTCGAGTATTGCATGAAGTCAGCTCTTTACCAGATGAATATTGAGCACCACCGGTTGACTCCCAAAAAGCACAGTTTCAGCTTTAGGCAATATATGTTTTTGTTTGATTTAAGCGAATTAGATGCACTGGATCAGAGGCTTTCGCTTTTTTCGCACAATAAAATCAACTTGTTCGATTTCAAAGACACGGACTATCTAGATGGTGGTGCCCAGTCGGCGTTAGCAAAATTAAGACAATTTTTGGCGGATGAAAACTTTCTTGCACCTATTGAGAAGATTTTTTTTCTAACAAATCCAAGACATCTAGGTTATGTGTTTAACCCCTTGTCCATTTATTTCTGCTACGACAAAGGCGGTAATTTAAAAGCAGTTGTTCCTGAAATTTGCAATACATTTATGGAGCGCAAAGCCTATTTGATTGAGCATAATAAAAGTAATTCCACTGCTTCGGAGACATTTCAAAAGCAGTTTTATATAAGTCCGTTTAACAAATTGAATGACGAGCTAAAATTTGAAATAGATTTATCGTCGACAGCACTAAATTTACAAGTCACAACTATTCGCGATGGCGAGCCAATTTTAGTTGCTACTGCCCAAGGTAAAAGTTTAGAGCTTAGCGATGCCAATTTGCTTAAGTGTATGTTCAAATATCCGCTTCACAATTTCTTTGTCACGCTCGGTATCCATTTTCATGCGCTTTTACTCTGGCTCAAGCGGGTTCCGTACGAAAACAAAGTGAGGGATCCGCGAATATGAAAATGCTCAGGCGAATTGTTTTGGACTCTTTGACTTCGATGTCTGTGGGCAGTCTTGTGCTTACATTGCCAGATGGTACTATCGAGAAAAACAAAAGCACTGTTAGTGGTATCAATGCCGATATTGCCATTAACTCGTGGAACTTTTTTGATCGATTGGTTAAGTATGGTGCCATAGGTTTTGCCGAGTCTTATATCGCGGGCGAGTGGACCACTTCAGACTTGAACAAAGTGATAGAATGGTTTATTCACAATGCCGATGAATCTACTGTATTTGAGGGTTCTAAGCGACGTAATAACTTGCTTGATTTATTTCATATCGCAAACAACCTTGCGCACAAGATGCGCCCCAACACAATTGAAATAGCTAAAAAGAATATTCACGACCATTATGATTTGGGCAATGAGTTCTTTTCGTTGTTTCTAGATGAAACTATGACATATTCTAGTGCGATTTTTGAAAACAAAGACCAGACTTTGTATCAAGCACAGATTAACAAATACGAAAATATCTGTCGCAAAATTCATTTGAAAGAAGGCGACCATGTTTTGGAAATTGGCTCTGGTTGGGGTGGCTTTGCCTGTTATGCCGCAAAGAAATACAACGTCAAAATCACAGGGCTCACTATTTCAAAAGAGCAATTCGATTTTGCAAACAAAAGAGTTGTGCAAGAAAATTTGCAAGACAAAGTGGAATTTTTACTCAAAGATTTTAGGCTGATGAGTGGTAAATTTGACAAGATTGTTTCAATCGAAATGGTTGAAGCGCTTGGCGATGCCCAAGTGGACACATTCTTCAAAGCATGTTCTGATTTGCTCACAAAAGATGGGTTAGTTGCAATCCAGTTAATAAGTTCGGCTGATTGTAGATACGACCAACTTAAAAATAGTGTTGATTTTATTCAGAAGCACATTTTTCCAGGCAGTCTTTTGCTTTCAATCGAGCGAGTGGTGCGTGCCACCAAAAATACTTCAGACTTGCAACTGATAAGCCTTTGTGATTATGCCGAAAGCTATGCTAAGACGCTTTATTTGTGGAAACAGAATTTTATCGGTGCTGAAGATTCGCTCAAGAAGCTTGGTTTTAGTGAGTCTTTTATTCGAAAATGGATTTATTATTTTTGTTATTGCCAAGCCGCTTTTGCCACCAGACAAATTGGTCTTTTGCAGATAGTTCTGAGCCGTCCTAATAACAAATTATTGGCGGAGGTGAATGCGCTTGTTTGAGTTTAACCACGATCTTATTTCGAATTATATGCTTGTAGGCGTGCTTGCCTCATTTATGATGACAGTGGCATGGGTGGTGCATCTTAAATACAAGAACGCCTCGATTGCAGATATTCCCTGGTGTTTTGGCAATATCATATTTTTTGCTGCCATGTTGAAGCTGAATGATACTTGTTCGACTGCGCATCTTGTGATGCTTGCGATGATTACGCTTTGGAGTGCCAGGCTCGGCATTTATTTGACCAGGCGAATTTTTCAAGATCCATATAACGAAGATGGCAGATTCAAAAAAATCAGATCTGACCTGAAAAGTCACGAAGGTCTGTGGTTCTTTTTCATGTTCCAGTTTCAAGCCGCTTTGCAAGTTGCTCTTTGTACTAGTTACTTGCTTTGTGCCATGGATAGTAATTTGCAGATGGGCTTGTTGCAATATTTGGCGCTTTGTCTGTTCTTGTTTTCGTTTGCGATGCAGTGGCTTGCGGATTCTCAACTGGCTCGATTTGCAAAAGAGAATAGAGGCAAGAACAACGTTTGTGATACCGGTCTTTGGAAATATTCACGCCACCCCAATTACTTTTTCGAATTTTGTATTTGGCTTTCGTTTGCCATTTTTGCAATTAATTCACCAAATGGTGCCTATGCATTTATAAGTCCGGCGCTAATTTATTTTGTGCTAACACAGCTTTCTGGTGTCAAACTTTCAGAAGAAGTGTCGCTTGCAAAAAGAGGCGACATTTATAGAGATTACATGAATCGAACCAGTAGTTTCTTTCTGCTGCCACCAAAGAATAGTAAGACTAAAAGCGAGACATGAATTATATTTACGACTTAATTGGTGCTGGACTTTTGCCTGATTTTGCCATCAGGTATGGCATTCGAAAAATGCTTGAACAGAAACTTTTTGAGTTTCACAGCGACTCGCCTGAGCGAAAGCAGGAAAAGCTCAATAGTTTTATCGAAGAGTTGAAAGGCTCTGCCATTGCGCTTTATACCGACAAGGCAAATACGCAACACTATGAGCTTCCATTTGAGTTCTTTCAAGCGGTGCTTGGTCATAGACTTAAATATAGCTCTGGATATTGGGATGAAATCGAGACCGAGGCGCTCGACTGGCAGCATTTAGACTTGTCAGAAGATCGCATGCTCGATTTATACTTGAAGCGCGCAGAAATTGGACAAAATCAGAAGGTGCTAGACCTTGGCTGCGGCTGGGGATCTTTCTCTTTGTATGCTGCGTCTAAGTTTTCTGATTCGCATTTCACGGCACTGTCTAATTCGAGGGTTCAACGCGAATTTATTTTAAAACGTGCAGCCGAGCTTAATTTGAGCAATCTTGAAGTAATAACAGGAAATATCGCCGAGATAGAGCTAAGCCAGACTTTTGATCGTATTGTTTCGATTGAAATGTTTGAGCATATGAAAAACTATGAGCTGTTAATGCGCAAGCTTGCAAGCTGGCTGGAGCGAGACGGTAAGCTCTTTGTGCACATTTTTACTCACAAAGAATTTGCCTATCACTATGAAAACAAAGATGGCAACGACTGGCTCACTGAGCATTTCTTCACGGGCGGTACCATGCCGAGCAACGATTTGCTGCTCTATTTTCAAGATAATCTCAAACTAGAAAAACAATGGCTAGTCGATGGTAGACATTACCGAAATACTTCCAATGCCTGGCTTAAGAAAATGGACAGTAAAAAAGACGAGTTACTTCCTTTGTTTGAAAGCACATACGGCGTAGAGCAGGCTCAGAAATGGTGGAACTACTGGCGTCTATTTTTTCTTGCGTGTGCTGAACTCTGGGGTTATAAGCACGGCAGTGAGTGGATGGTGTCACATTATTTGTTCCGGGGCGGTGTAAAATGATGTCAAATGATTCTCCTTCTTCCGCCACGCTCTAATCCCAATACCGAAATGATGAAGGTTGCAGCCTTGCAGTCAGGCTGGGACGTTCGTCAGCTAGCCAGTTGGCGTCCGCCCGAAGAGCTTGCTGGTCGGGGCGACGTGATTGCTTATGGTGAGCCATTATTTGTCGCAGCGATGGCAGAGTTTCTAAGTCTTGTGTTGCTCGAGCCGCCTTTTGATTGGCTACCGACCTTGCCTAAAATCTTGACTAAACGAGAAGTTAAAATCAGAACCTTGGAGCAGGCACGATGCGAGGTTAATAGCATATTTGCCAAGCCTGCTGATGACAAATGTTTTCCTGCAGGAGTTTATTGTAGTGGTAAGGATATCAAGGCTTCTGAATTGCTTCCGCCCGATATTCCAGTTCTAATTTCAGAAATAGTGAATTGGGAAGTCGAATATCGTTTCTTCATTTTGGAGCGCGAGCCTCAGACCATGAGTGTGTATTTGAGAAACGGAGAGCTTGTAAATGGAATGCCGCCACCTAGAGAGGGCGCAGCCGCCTTGAGTTTCGTTCGAAATTTATTCGAAGATCCGCAAGTTCAAATGCCACCAGGAGTAGTACTTGACGTCGGTTTTATAACAGATCGAGGTTGGGCTGTGCTCGAAGCAAATCCGGCCTTTGGTGCAGGATTATATCAGTGCGATCCTTTGAAGGTGCTTCCGGTTCTTAAAAAATGTGTGATGTCGGCAGGCGAACTTTCGCGGGATAACGAGCGCTGGGTGTTGAAGCGACAGTAAGTTATAATTGGCAAATGAATCAAGATCGCGACAAAAGAATAGCAGTTTTTATATTTGTCGGTATTTTGCTGGCTTGGACAGCCTATCTAATTTTGTCTCACGATTCAAAGGCACCAATTACTAAAGGTATAGAACTCAATTCTGGTGAGATGATGGGTGTTCGCCCAGATGAAATTCGCGAGATCGAGGCGGTTATAAACCATGGTCTTCCAGGAGTGAATAGAACCATTGAAACCACCGGTAGTTTCAAACCTTCTGTAGTGCTTAAAGATACCACAGGAAAAATGAGCATCTATGATTCTCCCGATTATATTGGACTTCCAGTAAGGAGAGGACTCGCTAATTTAGAAAAAATACGCAGAAAGCAAGGCGGAGCTGCGCAAATTAAAGTGGTCGTCGCATTCTCGCCCGGTCGAGTGAAGAATGTGATCGAAGGTCGCAAGGATGCAATTGTCATTCAATTTTTGAACAAAGACGACATCTCTCAAACTATTACTTTGCCATATGTAGTCAAAAACGGTGCAGTTAGTTACGGCTTTATCCAGCACTTTGATGCTGAATTGTAAGCTTAAATATCCCCAGCAAAGCACGGCACCATTCACCCCCGTGATGATGCCCGCCCGCCAGATCTTTTCTATCGAACTGCTGTTGCGAATTCATTCATATGACTAAAACTGCCTACATGTGGATTCGAGACGGCGTTCTTATAAATAGAATGCATGTAAATCCCGTTGCGTTTGCTGTGGCTTATTGGATGCACCTATCTGAAATGGATGGAAAGTCAGTCGACATCGAGACCTTGATCAATTTCGGTTTTGAAAAGTCTGGTTATTCCTGTCTCGAGAAGATGAAACTCTTTAACGAAGAGAACGGCGCCAATCTTGTTGCTTTAGACGCAGCAGTCGCGTTTTATAATGTTCTGGCTGGTGCTGCAGGAGAGCATTGCAGTTATTTCAATTTTGCTCCAGAATTGCTTTGCAAACTACATAATGACGGATGCAAAAATTACATCACATCTGCGCTTGAGCAGTCGATCTTAGACGAGTGGATAGAAACGCAACAAGGCATGGTGATCCAAAATTCTATAGATGAATTATTAGGCAAACGCGATGGCTTTAGTAAAGGTGTTGATCATTTTAGTCATGTCTCAAAGCAAATTGACGGCGGTCGCATCTTTTATATTGCCGATGCTGTTTCTGAAATTGCCACCGCAGCAAAATATGCCAGCGAGTTCAATATAACTACAGTTGGATTTGCTTATCACATCAATGTTGATGCTGTGGAGCAGGCGTACATTTTAATAGAGAGTTTGTTGCCGAGTCTTAGCGCATCGCACGAGTTGCCTGCTCTTTGCAAAAGCAAGATTAAGCTGTCCGACCGGTTAGAAGTGGTCGAAAACTTAAAGAATGCAGGCGCTAATGCCGTCGTGAGCGGCAGCGCAGAGAGCATCATGGCGAATCTTGCGACAAAATTGCAGGGAATTTGACGTCAGAAACTTCATTAAACACGGCATTTACTCAAAGCACTTGAGCTAGACAGGAAGTAAAGCTATATGGTTGAGTGATGAAGCAAACTGGCATCCTATTACTATCTTTGTTCGTGTGGACCCATCTCCTACCGGCAAATGCACAGGTTAAAATCGCTCAGTCTAAGGAGCAAAAGGTAATTCTGTTGTGCGTTCCGGGACTAACTGAAAATCCAAAAACATTTAAGAAACTGGCTGACGATATGGCGCCTTGCGGCGTTACCACTTACGCTGTGAGCGTCCAGGGCTATGAAGTCTCTGAATCTGGCACGAAACAGGAAAAGGTTGATTTTTGCAAGTCAGTCGAGAATGTTAAAGACGCTGCGCTGTCCTTGCGCAAGCAAAACCCCGGGGTGCCAGTCATTCTGCTTGGAGAATCTACTGGAGGTGCAATTGCTTTGAAAGCTGCAGCTCTTCATCCCAAAATTTTTGATGGATTGGTGTGTACAGTTCCGACCTGGAAGATTCGAAGTACTTTCAAAATAGGATGTCTTGCTGCTCTAGATTTGACTGTTTTGAGAGCTAAGCATCGCGCCACCGCAACTAGTCTAGTGATAAAAAGGGCTACCAATAATCCTGATTTGCGCAAAGCGATGATTGAGACCCAGTCGCGCCGGCAGCGCTTTTCTGTGATTGAAACTGCAAAGTTCGTTCGATTTATCAATGACAGTCCCAAAACGGCAGCTCAGGTAAATGACCTTCCGGTTCTGTTTGTGCACGGTCTAAAAGATAAAGTTAGCAGTCCCAATGCATGCGCTACTTTGTTTAGCAAAATTCCTTCAAAAAAGAAAACCTATGTGGTGGACGCTGAGGCGGGACATTTGATTTGTGAGGAAGGGCAATATTCTCGATCGCTATTTCTTGCAATCAAAGATTGGTTAATTAAAACTGCTGACCATGAAGTGCTCAAGCGACCACAAGCAATTTTGACCTCTTCTGATTCAGCTAAATCTGTTGACTGGGTTGTGATTCGTGAAAACTTTGCCCGAGCAGGAGTTAGTCCCAGTGAGAATGTGGCTCATGTTAGCAAAGATAGGATTAGTAGTCTTCGCTAATTGAATTGCTGCGTTTATGCCGAAAATCTTACGACAGATCGAGGGTGTCTTTTGGTGTTCGTTTCATCGTGTATTAAATATGCGCAGAATTTCTCACAAGTGCCATTTTGAGTTCAGTCACAGTAAGCATTTACAGACGCGGAATTATTAACGTTGTAGGCCGCTTGATTGTAGTGAATATATTGAACTTTTTGCTTGCGGGAGTCGTTTTTTCAAGCAGAGCTGGCTTATACAATTTGTTATACTGGGTTTTGATCGCGAGCTTCAGCTTTTGGGAAAGTCTTTTGCGCTGCTTAACTATTAAAGAGACCAAATACTCATGAAAATCGCATTTCTCATCTTATTTGCCGTAACCCTGTTTGCTGCAGGAATTTACTTTGGTGGTGACCGCTCCAAATGGGTGGAGACTGATGCAACCTATACTCAAGCCATTGTGCAGGAGGATAAAAGCGCTCACCACAGAAGCCATGGTGTATTCACGCCGTTTTATATTGATGGTCAGATTGAATACGTGTCACCCAAAGGAAAGCACATTTTCAAAATGAATAATATGCTCCATGGCTTTAGCGATCGCAAAAGCGCTGATGAAGCTGCTCAGAAATTGCTTCAAAACAAAAAACGGATCAAATACAACCCGGATAAACCTTCTGAGTGGATGTCTATTTAATTAAATGGATGATATCGACCTGCAAATTGATCATGAGGAGGTACTCTCCTGCTCCCGAATCGGCAAGCCAGTTAAATGGGCAGATAGTTTTAGAGAGTTTGTTGATTTGACCATTAAGTTGGACCGCTCGACTCGACCCAGTCGCTATCTTAGACCCGAGGATCTGCAATAAATACTAAAACCTCAATTAGGCAAATGACTCGCGACGAATTAGATATCGCAGTCGAATGGGCACGTCTGGAAGGATGGAATCCGGGAGCGCACGATGCTGATGTATTCTGGCAAACAGATCCAGATGGATTTCTTGTTCTTGAAAAAGATGGCGAAATGATAGGCTCTGGCTCGACTGTATCTTACAACGGCGAATTTGGTTTCATGGGATTCTTTATAGTGCGCGCCGATATGCGCAATTCGGGAATGGGACGAGATTTGTGGTTGGCTAGACGCGATAAGTTATTATCCAGATTAAAGCCGCAAGCCGCAATTGGCATGGATGGTGTTTTTTCAATGCAATCATTTTACGCAAAAGGTGGATTTGAGTTTAGCCATCGCAATCTTCGCATGCAGACAACGGGTCAAAATTTCGATTACGACAATTCTTGTGTATTGCCATTTAGTGAAAAGGATTTCTTGGACATTGAAAAAATTGATAGGCGATGCTTCGGTTTTGCTCGCAATGTTTTTTTGAGAAACTGGCTTTCAATGTCTGAAAGTAGGACATTTGTTTATCGAAATACAAATGAGTGTCTTGGCTTTGGCACCATTCGATGCTGTCATTCAGGGTGGAAGATTGGACCATTGTTTGCTAAAACACCAGAAATTGCTAATCAGTTATTTAGAGCACTAAATACAGTAGCAATAGGCGAGCCCGTTTTTCTTGATACCCCTGAAATCAACCTAAATGCAATTGAATTAGCGAGTCAATACAAAATGACAGAGTGCTTCGGCTGTGCGCGAATGTACTATGGTAGTCCACCAAACCTGCCTTACAATGATATTTACGGTGTTACAACCTTCGAGTTAGGTTAGCGCGAGGAAGCAACTTCGGTATCTGTTTCGTCTATTTGTTCGATTTTGTATGCCGATTCCTCGGGCCAAAGTAGTATCGCCGGTAGAGACAATCGACGTACGAAAAGTTCTGTTGGCTCGTCTAGAATTGAAACTCTTTTAGAGCTTTCAATTCTTGTGGGAAGTATAAGTAGTGTGTGGTTGAAATCTTCATTCAAGAAAAGATCATCTGTTTTTGCTGGCGGCATATTAGCTATGAATTTGGCTTCAGAATGAGCTCCAAGTGAACTAGCCATGCCGCTACAGGCACGCAGAAAATTTGAATTTTCATGATTGGGTGACATCAAGACTAAAACTTTTTTCCATAGTTTTTTCACCGGCTGCTGAACTATTAAGAGTGGTTTGGCACAGTCATGAGCGAGTCCTTCTGCCACAGTATATTTGACCCCGTGCCATGGATCACCTTCTGGTTCATCTTGTAACCGCGCGCGGTGCCCTACTATCACCAGGTCGAAATTCTTTGATCTTTTGCAGATTTCTTTTACTGGATTTCCTTCATCAATAAAACACTTGTATTCGACATTTTGTTTGTCGGCTAAGCTTTTCCAAACTGCAATTAGTTCGTTTGCAATGTTTTTTTGGGAGTGTCTCAAATTTGTGAAGGCGTCAGTGTACAACCCGCTTGCTAAAAGCCCAGGTTCGTCGTTGCGAAGAAATTCCCAGCTTGTATATGTGTCGATTACGTGTTGAGCGGTGATTGATGCTTGAGTTTTTGCAGCTAACTTGAATGCTACTTCGCTTGCAAATAACGATTGTTTGGTACCAGTTAGTGCCAGGAGTAATCTTGTAACCATAATTTTTGCACCTTAGAAATTTTCCTTTTGAGAAATAGGCAAGGAAGCTAAGTGCTTTTAAACCTTGCCTATTCCATTTTTCCGGCACCTCGGGGGGGTGTTTTCCGGAAACCTAATGCAAATTTTTAGATTTGCACCTTATTACAATATTTGGAATTTCGCTAAAAAGAATCAATCCATAGGCCGATTAGTCGAATTAATAGATTGAAGCCTTTCTAGCTCCAACTAGATAGGGTGGATACTGAGCAATTGATTCTGTTTCGCCTTCGCCAGTCATTGAAATCGCAGGTCCGCGATAGAATCGGTCGGCACCAGATAGTATTGATTTCCACGACTTGTCATCGCGAGCTTCGTACTTACCCATTTCCGTGGACATATGCCAAAGTGTGTTTAAAAAAGGCTTTTCATTTTGATATTGAATTTGCCCTACCCATGCTGTGATGCTTCCATGTTCGATAAAATTCACGCAAAAAGCCACGACGTCATCGTGGGCAAATCCAGTTAGGGGATATTCTTTATGGATGCCCTGTGTGCAAGTTTTGAAAGCTCCGGTAATTTGACCATTTTCGCTTTGACTCAGGTCAATCTCTGAGCTGTGTTGATTGTGCCACAACCCGGCAATCTGCAGTTTTTCTTTCATGACACTTCCTTGTAGAAACGGCGATTGTTTAAATTATAAAAAAGGCTTGATATCCAGAACCTCCTGCCTGAGACGGAATACGTTCGTTCTAAAGGATGAGCTGTAGTTTAAGCTGCCAAGCTGATAAATTAGTCATCTACTGTGACCTGAATTACCTGGCGGAGGCACTATGAACACCATTACTGCATCATTGGGCATCACTCCTGAGCTTGCTTATGCAATCGGCTCTGAGGCATACAGCTACTTTTATCCGCTCATTACAATGGAAGTCACACGCCGACAGTTAACTAATATGCCTGTCGGACAGAAAATGGGTTATGGACCAGTTAATACCTTTTGCCATATAAAAGCGTTTCCTGATGCCGAATTCAAAGTGGTAGTGAGACCCAATTTTGACACTTTATACAGCTCAGCATGGCTTGACTTGACCAAAGAACCGGTAATTGTCTCGATTCCCGACACAAATGGCAGATACTATTTGATGCCGATGCTCGATATGTGGACCGATGTTTTTGCCTCGCCAGGTTGGCGGACATCGGGAACCCATGCGCAAAATTATGCCATTGTCCCGTCGGATTGGAGTGGAAAACTACCAGATGGGGTTTTTAGAATCAATGCTCCCACACCGTTTGTTTGGATTATTGGACGCACTAAAACTGACGGACCCGACGACTATGCAAGCGTGCATGCCCTGCAAGATGCTATGAAAATAACACCTTTGTCCAACTGGAGTGGTACGCCATCGAATGTAGTGCCTTCGTTTGCACAGGATGCAAGTGTAGACATGAAAACTCCCCCACTGGAATTCGTCAATGCAATGTCGCCAGAAGAGTACTTTGCAATGGCGGCTGAATTGGTAAAGACCAATCCGCCTCATGATTCTGATTGGTCTATTATTGCTCGACTTGGGCGTCTTGGATTTGAAGTCGGAAAAGATTTCAAACTTTCACAACTCGATCAAAAATTGAAGCAAGAATTTGTACGTGGTACTCAAGACGCATTAAAGCTGATGTTGAGTAAGCTAAAAGCGATGGGAAGACCAGTCAATGGCTGGGCAATGAATACCGACTCAATTGGAGTTTATGGAAATTATTATCTCAAGCGAGCGATTGTTTCGATGGCAGGATTAGGTGCAAATCCACCTGAGGATGCAGTTTATCCGTTGAACTTTGCAGATGCCAATGGCAAGCCGCTTTCTGGTGATAAAAATTATGTGCTTCACTTCGAAAAAGAGGCACTACCCCCGGTGAATGCTTTCTGGTCTGTCACCATGTATGATGAAGCTGGATTTCAATTTGCAAATGAACTGAATCGATTTGCGATTAGTTCGTGGATGCCATTGAACAAAAATTCTGATGGCTCAGTAGATCTTTATATACAACACAAAAATCCTGGCGCGGATAAAGTCGCAAATTGGCTTCCAGCTCCAGCATCGGGAACGCTTGGTGTGACGATGAGACTTTATGCACCATGCGCCAGCGTGTTGAATGGTGATTGGGCACCACCTGCTGTGAGGCAGGTCTAAGGGGTATAGCTAAAATTTGGATTTGCCCATGGAATTTGCCTAATGCCCTCCGTCAAAGAACTGCAAGACGTTTCCCATAAAATAGTTAATAGCAAGTTGAGCATCAAGGAAGCTTCTGTACTATTTTCTGGGCGCGAGCTTTGGCCGTTTAATTTGTATCTTGAGTTTTTAGATGAGTACTCACAGCTAAAAAAGACCAGCCGCAGATTGGAACAAGACATTTTCAATCAAGCTTATTCTGTCGCGAACATTGACGTGGACAGCATTGGCGAAGAAATAGAAAATGTGCAGAGTCTTGTGCAGAGTTATCTAGCTGGAAAAGAAGACGAGATGCTTGTGGCAACTGAGATAGCTTCGCTCTGCCAGCTCATCAGAATGTACGATTTAATGAATCTGATTAGTCCTTTAGTAGATGAGTACATGGAATTGTATTTGCCGCCAGAATCAAGACCTCTCTTTGCTGATTCGTTATTGCAGGAGAAAGATGCGCAGATTGTCGAGCTTGTGAAGTTCTACAAGAAAGATGTAGATGAGAGCTGCAAGATATTCACTGAGCGCTGTCCGATTTTGTTGAGTACTCTATAAATGAGTCACGAACAGACAGTGACTTTAGTATATGTCCTAAATCTGATGCTTTTCATCCTGGGCATCGGACTTATCACATTCAAAGTTTTGTTTTATAGAGACCTTGCTTCGTTCAAAACATCTTGCAGAGTCGCTGTTGGTTTGATGGCATTGCTAGCGGTGCTCGCTTTCATTTTCTATCAGGACATAACCAAAAGCATTCAAGCGCCAAACTTTGTAAGTGTCTTGGTTTTCTTTTGTGCCTTGGCAATAGGTGATCGCAATATTCAAAAAGCACACGTAAAATTCGTTGATAAGAATTATGCTGAAGCTATTGAGCTGTATGAAAAAATGATTGCCCGCTTTCCAAAGAAACGAGATCTTTATCTTTACTGTGGGCATGCCCATCTTGCCATGAGCCATTTTGAGGAAGTGATATCAGTTGCAGATCGCTATCTTAATCAGATCTCTTACTACGAGCCGATTTTAATTTTGAAATTGCATGCTCTATTAAAGCTCGACCGTTTCGAAGATGTATTGATTGCAAGTGAAGGTCGGACAGCTAAACACAAAGAAGCTGAGCAACTTCACCTGTTCAGAGCGGAAGCCTTGCAGCGTCTCTATAAGCACGACGAGGCACTAGCTGAGCTTGATAGAATTAAAAAGCCGGACTTGTGGTCAAAACTTGAGCGTATTCAGCTTGAAATGAAGGTTCATCAAACTGAAAAGGCTATATCCGATTTTCATTCTTTGATGCAGAACTTAACCGATAAACTTCCCAAAGAGCAGATGGCACATTTGCTCACTTTTAGTTCTTCTATCCGCATGAAGGAGCGCAAGTTTGAGACTGCCATTCAGGAGCTAACGAATTCGCACCAGCTCGACTCGACAGCGTCGTTTCCACTGATTAACCGAGCGCTTTGTCGGATGTTGCTTGGGCAATTTGAAGATGCCAAAAGAGATTTAGACATTGCCCAGGAACTTGCTAAGTCCGTTCTTGAGCGGGTCTATGTAATGTGTGCAAAATCGACTTATTTGTGGAAGACTGGTGATTTGCCTGGAGCATTAAGGCTGGCTTGTGAAGCCAATGAAACTAGACCCAATAGTGCAGAGATATTGTCTGATCTGGGTTTGATGCAAATGTTGAATGGCTTGAATGATGAAGCCCGAGATTCGCTTAGCAAGGCAATCGAGATTGATTCTTATTCTGGCGATGCTTATTACTATCGCTACAAGCTTTTTGAGAAGATGGGACTGACTGAATTAGCCGCTGCGGATAAAGCCAAGATAGAACAGTGGAAGTATCGCCCGTATTTCGAATTGCCATAATCCACTTGGCGTGGTATGCTATTAAAAGCATAATAAGTTAGTTAATTGGCTTTTAAAAGCATATGACTCGTTCTAATAAATTGGTTGAATCTCCACCTTACCCTGTCGAGCAAGCTTTGCTTCAACTTGGTGAAAACTTGCGGATAGCTCGTATTCGCAGAAATATGACTGTTGCTAATGTCGCCGAGCGAATTGGGACCGGACCGCGAGCTGTGATGGATGCCGAGAAAGGAAAACCGTCTACAGGCATTGTCGTTTATACCGCATTACTTTGGCTGTACGACCATCTTGATCAGTTATTTGAAGTCGCTGATCCGGCTAAAGATTTAGAGGGCATCGCGCTTGATTCTCATAGACAGCGTCAGCGTGTCCGAGTAGAAAAAGGCTTGAACAATGATTTCTAAGCGCTCGAAAAAAGAGTGTTATGTTTATGTTACTCTACCAGGACAAACTCAAAGTGTGACTGCTGGGTTGTTGCGTCTGGACAGCGATCGGAGTGGAAATACAGTTGGCCAGTTTGTTTATGGCAAAACTTATCTTGCTCGAAATGATTCTGTTGAAATAGACCCAGTTGAGTTGAAACTAGGAACAGCTACGTATAAAAGCGCTAAATTTCAAGGCGTTTTCAACTCTTTACGCGATGCAGGTCCAGACTATTGGGGGCGTCAGCTTATTGAAAAATATTCCGGAAAAACGAATCTTGATGAGATCGATTATTTGTTGGAATCTCCTGATGATAGAGCCGGGGCTCTTGGATTTGGATTGAATCAAGAGCCTCCGGCACCGCTTAGAAAATTCAATAACACGCTTCAACTGGAGAAGTTGCAGTCAATCGCGCATCGGCTAATTGAAGAACAAGTAATGGAAACTGATTTCGCCACTGTGCAAACAAAGGACATTTTGCTTATTGGCACATCAATGGGAGGTGCACGACCTAAAGCAGTTGTTGAAGACGAGTCTGGACTTTGGGTAGCTAAATTTTCAAGACCCGATGATCGATGGAATAATCCTCGTGTAGAGCATGCGATGCTTGAACTGGCAAGAATATGTAAAATCAATTCTGCTAGAAGCCGCTTAGAAAAAATTGGTGGCAAAGATGTACTTTTAGTGCATCGATTTGACCGCAAGAAATCAAAATCTGGATATTTGAGGGCACGAATGATTAGTGCTCTCACATTGCTTGGTGCCGATGAATCGCCTATGAATCGAGAGCGTTGGTCTTACGTTCTTTTGGCTGAAGAAATTCGCAGAGTAGTTGAAGATCCGAAAAAGGATTCTTTGGAGTTATTTCGACGGATGTGTTTTAACGCACTTATTTCTAATAACGACGATCATCCAAGAAACCATGCTTGTATTAGTTTTGCTCGTAATTGGCATTTGGCTCCAGCGTATGACCTTACGCCATCACCTGCAGTGTCACTTGAGCATCGCGATTTAGCCATGGCTTGCGGCGATATGGGTCGATTTGCTAATGCGAAAAATCTGCTCAGTCAACGTTCTCGATTCTTATTGGATGAGAGTCAAGCGCAATTGATAGTAGAAGAAATGACTAATGAGATACAATTGAATTGGCGTAAAGTTTGTCGAGCACATGGAGTAACTGTACGAGACTTAGAAGCTATTCAAGGTGCTTTTGTTTATGAGGGATTTGGAGTTTAGTCTGATGTGCGATTGATACTTCGCAATGTATCAATAATGCTCCAGAGCCATAGATCAGGTGGATATGTGCTTTTGGGTGAACAGGTCGTTTTTCCTGAGTAGAGCTCAAATTCTCGTACACTCAATCCTCCTAATTCTTTCATATCGGTTGCTTCATCCAAGAAATGTCCACCAAAAATGAGCGCTTTGTCTAAATCAAGTGGACAAGCAAAGCATTGAGTTCTAGCTTTGTGAAGTTGTCCCACAACGTTAGACGTCATTGTTTTGGTATCAATCAACTCAATAGTCGAAGTCAATTTTTCTCCAGAATCTGATTTTTGATTGGAGGTCTTTCCCCCGATGACGAGCACGTTTCCATTGTGTAATTTAACTAGGGTGTGCGAATGGCGAACCATCGACGCTCTTCACGAGTCCATGGAAGTTTTTCGCATAGCAGATTTAATGGATATCCAATTGTCATTGTCGTCAGACCACCAATTGTGCCGCCTATTGCAAAGTAAATTAGTGTTCCAATAATCGAAATAAGAATTGGTTTTGGTCTAAATGACCAGCCTATAAACATTGGAGCTGCAATAGCTCCAAGAATTAAAAAGCCAATCCAGAAGCAGAGCCGGTAATGCTCGTAACTTAGATGTTTTTCTTTGGCGGATTCGTTTAGCTCGCTCATATCTCCATTTTAGACCATGGGCTTTATGTTCAATTGCAAAATTGCTACTATTGGGTAATGGATCTGTTAATTCCAGTTTTAATTTGTGCGGGGGCGGCGTTACTAAGTTCGTCGCTCGTGTTCTTTTTTGTGTTTCCTCGATTGCCTGGTTTTAGTTTAGTAGGGCACAAAATAATTGGTGGATTGATCTTTGCACCACTGCAAGGATTGACTACCGCCATTGCATTTGGTACTGCCCTTTGGCTTGCAACCATATCCAGTGTGATAACTGCCCTTGGTGGCGGACTGTCTGCGGTTCCCATGATTTACACTGTGGCACTTGGTGGCACGTCTTTGATTTTGTTTGTGGCGAATATGGTGTTGATTGCAGCCTACAAAGCAATGGGTATCATTAAAATCGAAGGTAAATACGGTATCGCCATTGGTGTTGCTACTTTGATGGCTGCGCAAATAATTGCTTGTATTATTGCAGCAGTGTTTTGCATAGCCATGTTTGCTGAAGGGCGTACTTATTCGTATATAGATACTAAAGGCAAAGTCGCGTTCGACAAAACATTCAAGGATGCAGATTCTTTTGTTGATGGTAAGGCAAGAGTCACTTATATCACCGATTCTGATACAACAAATAGATATATTGATCGCACAGGAAAAGAGGTTGAAGCGCCTAAAGAAGGCATACCAGACAGAACAAATCGGCTAGATGATAATCCAGACTTATACGAGAAACAAGGCAGCTACAGCCTTAATCAAAATTGGATTGTCTTGCACGAACTGCAGATGATGCCTTATTCAGAGGGGCTTGCCGCTGCAAGACCATTATCGAAACAGACAAATTGGGGTTTCGTTGATAGCAATTTTAATTTTGTAATCCCACCCGATAAGTTTGATGATGTTCGCCATTTTAAAGATGGACTGGCCGCAGTCTGCATCGACGACAGTTCTTCCTCGCCTCGTCGCCAGTGGGGTTATATAGATAAGACCGGAAAGTTTGTCATAAAGCCTCAATATTTATCGGCGGAATGTTTTAGCGACGGTCTGGCACTCGTGTCCATCGTCGATCCCAAAAACGAGCGCAAAATCTTATACGGCTTTATAGATAAGTCTGGGAATTTTGCGATTGAACCCAAATTTTCCTACGCTAAATCCTTTGCCGAAGGGCTTGCGCCCGTTGTTCGCCGTTAGACTGAACCTGGCATAGATTAGCGGGTTGTCATGTTACATTGCTTATGGAAACGTAGCCATGGCATTTTGGCGATGTTAACCTGGAAAAGTCAGAAATCGGAAGGCGCAAATGCTTTTAGAGACCGACCTCAAATTTGCCAAATGGAAAAGCGTGAACCCCAAGCGTCACGCACATCATCATAGATTGGAAATTTGAGCGGGCTGACAGGTCTTTAGATTGAATTCAATCTTGTAAATGTTATAGCCCGCACCAAGCGGGTTTTTTTGTATCTATATCAGCAAGCCAAAGGCAGGGGCAAACAATGCAAACCACAACAGAAGCCAATTCGAAGAAGGATAACAGTGCCGACTCTGGCAATGATGTCCTTAAGATGACCGTCCCCACTGGGCGTATGCAAGAAAAGGTTTTGGCTTTACTTAAGGGACTAGGTATTCAGTTCAGTCAAGAATCGCGCTCTTACCGCCCAACATCTAGCGATCCAATGATTGAAGGTAAATTTTTAAAAGCTCAAAATATTCCAAGTTTGGTTTCGCTTGCAAGACACGATTGCGGCTTTGCCGGTTACGATTGGATTGTTGAGCAAAAAGCAGATGTGGTCGAATTGCTCGATCTGGGCTTTGACCCGGTTCGAATTGTGGTGGCGGCGCCTGAGAATCTAGATTTAGAGAAGGCGCGTAGTGGAAACAAACCACTTGTGCTTGCCTCTGAGTATAAGTGTCTGGCTGAGACCTATATAGAAAAGAAAAAACTTAATTCTATCTACATTCGCACTTATGGCGCCACCGAAGCATTGCCACCAGAAGATGCGGACTTGATTATTGATAACACTGCCACTGGTGCAACGCTTGTATCTAATAGGTTAGTAATAATCGATGAAGTTATGCGCTCTACCACAAGATTTATTTGCAGTCGCGAGGCTTTAGAGAATAAAACTAAGAGACAAAAGTTAGAAGAGCTTGTGATGCTGATGAAGAGTTCGCTTGCTGCGCGCAAGAAAGTCTTGCTTGAAATGAACGTAGACAAAGCTGATTTTGAGCGTATCGTCAAAAATCTTCCTTGTATGAAATCGCCTACTGTATCCGAGCTTTATCAAGGTTCTGGTTATGCAGTCAAAATTGCTGTAGACAAAGATGAGGTGCCAAGCTTGATTCCAAAACTGGTGGCATGGGGTGCTAAAGATATTCTTGAGTACAAATTGGAGAAAATTGTCTAATGCCCGTTACGCCAAGAGTTACAGTAAGTAATTTGCCACCATATAAAAGACCCCAAGAAGGCAGATTTAATTTTGCTCGACTTGATTTTAACGAGAATACTAAAGGTTTCGCAGATGTATTTAATTGCCCGGATTTGCCTGATGAATTATTCAATACTTATCCGGAATATGATGAGATTAATGCCAAGATTGCGGCTTATTATTCAGTAAAACCAGAATCGGTGCTTTTAACGAATGGAAGCGATGAGGGCATATCGGTTATTTCAGCTTCTTTTATTGAGGCAGGAAACGACCGCGCCATAATTTCGGACCCATGTTTTGTCATTATTCCTCATAGTTTAAGACTAGCTGGTGCAAAAATTAGTGCCGTCAAAGTGATGGCAGATTTAACTTTCGATATAGATGGAATCGAGAATGAGCTTAGAAAGGGTGCCAAAATAGCATTTTTTGCTTCTCCTGAAAATCCAACTGGTGCATTGCTTGAAGTGTCGCGCGTAGAGTCGTGGTGCAAGGCTTATCCTGAGACTTTGTTTGTTATAGACGAGGCTTATGGTGAATATGCTCAAGCCAGTTGTTTGTCTCTTATAAATAAGTTTGACAATTTGCTTGTGCTCAAAACATTTTCTAAAGCGTGGGGAATGGCTGGGCTCAGACTTGGAATTGTTTTTGGCAAGCCTGAACTAATCGAGGTGCTAGAGCGAGTCAAGCTGCCTTTTAGCGTAAACGCTGCAGCCGTGTGGATGGCGCAGAAACTTCTGGATAATGCAACAAGAGTGAAAGCGGAGGTCAAAGATTCATTGATTCGATTGGATAATCTAGCGACAGAAATTGAGCATCGCGGATACAAAGTGACGCGTGGTGCAAGCAATAGTATTTTAATTAATATGGGTTTTTTAGCTAAGCGCTTTACCGAGTATTGTCGCTCAAAGTCCGTGCTTGTGCGTGATCGCAGCGAAGTGATAGATGGAATGGTGCGTGTTTCGACTGGAACACAATTTGAGAATGACAAATTCTTGAGTGTGCTTGACCAGTTTTCCAAGTCTTTTGGAATTATCTTCGATTTAGACGATACTGTCGTCGATACTTCAAAAAGTTTTGCAAAAGTGGTCGAGAAGTTAGTCGAAAACTATACGGGTATTCCGCTTAAAGAGGGCGAGTTAAGCGCGCTCAAAGCAGAAGGTGGTTATAACGATGATTGGATTGCCACTCAGGAGCTAATTTTTCGTCGCGGGTATGAAGCTGATATCGAAGATATTGTTTTGACTGCGATTCCCATGTACAAAGAAATTGCGATGGACAAAGAGGAGCTTATTTGCGACCTTGCGGTGCTTGAATCTCTGCGTAAGCGACATAGAATATTTGTAGTAACCGGACGTTGTCGTGTCGAGTATGATCCAGTCTGGGCTTCGCGTCTAGACTCAGTCTTTGACCAGATTTATTGTATGGGCGACAGACCACATTTACAGGCAAAGCCTTCTGGAGATTATCTAGAAGCTTGTATGAAAGAGAATAATTTGACCGATGCCATTTACATTGGCAATTCGGTGGATGATGTGGCAGCAGCACACTCCATCAAGATTGAGGCATTTGGTGTCAGTACCACTCTTAGTGCAGAACAGTTGACGGCATCTGGTGCATCGCGTGTTTTAGAATCGGTAGATGAATTGAAGGAGCTTCTGGGACTATGAGGACTGTAACTAATATGAGTAGACAAGCAACAGTCGAGCGTAACACCAAAGAGACCCAGATAGAAATGACTATCGATCTGGATACTCCGGGTTCGGTAGATATTGATACCAATTTGCCATTTTTGTCGCACATGCTTGAAGCATTTGCTGTTCATGGCAGATTTAGTTTGAGTGTAAAAGCCAAAGGCGATATTGAAGTCGACCCTCACCACCTGATTGAAGACTGTGGCATTGTGCTTGGCGAGGTTATCTACAAGGCTCTTGGCGGGCTGAAAGGTATCGAGCGGGCCGGATCGTTTACTTTTCCAATGGATGGAAGTCTGGCTGTTTGCGCAATAGATATTTGCGGTAGACGCAATTTGACCTGGAATGTCAAATTCGGCAATTTCACCGTAGGTGGTATCGACCCCAATTTGTTCAGAGAATTCTATAAAGGATTTGTAGACGGTCTCAAAGCAACTTTGCATGTTCACATAATTGCACAAGACAACGATCACCACGTTATAGAAGCAGTTTATAAAGCTTGCGGGCGAGCGCTAAAACAATGCGTCAAGCCGCTTGGTAGCAACGAGTATTTATCGACAAAAGGCGTGCTCGATGAAAACTGAGATTGAAGTAGATTTGGTAAATATAGATGGCGGCAATAAAGGCAGCGTGTTGCGCCTACTTGAACGCCTTGATGTCAAAGTCAATGAAGTTGGCGCAGATAATTTGCCGGATGGAAACAGACCACTTATTTTGCCCGGTGTCGGTGCCTTTGGTGCCGTGATGCAGTCTATTGAAAAAGGTGGACTGAGCGAGTGTGTAACTCAGTTAGTTAGATCTGGCACGCCCTATCTTGGCATATGCGTGGGGATGCAAATTCTATTTGATGGAAGTGAAGAAACGCCTGGAGTTGTGGGTCTAGGTCTGGTACCAGGGTCGGTGGTGCGTTTTACTAAAGGTAAAGTTCCTCAAATTGGCTGGAACAAACTGGATAACTCGCAAAATAATGGTTACGAGCCTGGATACGCCTATTTCGTCAATTCTTACTACGCAGTTCCCCAAAATTCATCTGACACTTTATATTCGGCAGATTATCATGAGCGCTTTTGTGCAGCAGTGCAGCGCGATAATATAACCGGGTTTCAATTTCACCCAGAAAAAAGTGGTGCCTTTGGTCAAAATCTTTTGCAGAGGTGGCTTTTTGATGTCAGCAAATAATCTTTGTAAAAGAATTATTCCTTGTTTAGATGTAGCCAATGGTCGCACAGTGAAGGGAGTTAATTTTACTGGTCTTCGCGATATGGGCGACCCCATAGAATTAGCTTTGTCATATGAGAAGCAAGGAGCTGATGAAATAGTCTTTCTTGATATTACAGCTTCGCATGAAAAACGCTCAACCATGCTTGAATGGGTCAAAAACGTAGCCAAAAATCTGTCTATTCCATTCACTGTTGGCGGTGGCGTAAACACAATTGACGATGTTCAAGTGCTGCTTCAGGCTGGTGCTGACAAAGTTTCAGTCAACACCCAAGCTGTCAAAAATCCAAAGCTTATTATTGATATAAAGAACAAATTCGGCTCGCAGTGTTGTGTGGTAGCTATAGACGCTAAGCGCAATTTAGATGGTGTTGCAGAAGTCTTAATCAAAGGCGGACGCGAAAATACCTCTATGAACGCTTTTGATTGGGCATCTAAATGCGTCGAACTTGGAGCTGGAGAGATATTACTTACATCGTGGGATAAAGACGGAACTCAATCTGGTTTTGATCTGGAGCTAGTCAAACAATTCGCTTTGAATTTACCAGTTCCTGTCATTGCCTCTGGTGGCGCCAAAAATAGCCAGAGTTTTGTAGACGTGTTCAAACAAGCTTTTGCCGATGCAGCACTCGCTGCCACCATTTTTCACGACGGCTCGCATACAGTAGGCGAAATCAAAAATATACTCAATCAAGAGGGAGTGCAGGTGCGCATATGTTAGTGGCAAGCATAGACATTATTAAAGGCAAAGCAGTGCAATTGCGTCAGGGCAAAGAGTTTGTTCTGGAAGCAGATTTAAGTCCGCTTGAGCTGGCGCGTAAGTTCAATAGATATGGCGAAGTGGCAGTAATTGATTTAGACGCTGCCATGGGCAAAGGCGATAACAAAGCCTTGATCAAAGAGATATGTCAAGTATGCGATGCTCGCGTAGGTGGTGGCATCAGAGATGTTGAAACTGCTCAAGAATATTTGCGTGCTGGTGCAAGCCAAATAATAATTGGTACTAAAGCTGAGCCAGAATTGCTCAAGCAATTACCCAAGAATAAAGTGATGGTGGCACTCGATCACAAAGATGGCAAAGTAGTCGACAAAGGCTGGACTAATACAACAAGTGAGTCTGTTCTCGAGCGAGCCAAGCGGCTAGCGCCTTATTGTAATAGTTTTTTGAGTACATATGTCGAGGCCGAAGGTGGTCTTGGTGGCATGGACATAGATGCAGTAAAACAATTAAGAGATAGTCTCGATAAACCACTCACTGTTGCTGGTGGCGTTGCCAATACAGAAGAAGTGATAGAACTTAGCCGCAATAACATAGACGTCCAAGTCGGGATGGCTTTGTATACAGGACGTATTGACCTTGCTAAGGCACTAATAGAATGTTTGAAATTTGGACCGGATGGCTTGATACCAACTGTGGTTCAAGACCAGAATCAAAAATTAGTGATGTTGGCGTATAGCTCTAAAGAGTCGCTTGAAAAGGCTTTGTCGTCCGGCAAAGGAATTTATTATAGTCGCTCGCGTCAAGAATTATGGCAGAAGGGTGCCACCTCTGGAAATACGCAGATACTTTTATCTTGTCGCGCAGATTGCGACAAAGACAGTCTTGTTTTTACAGTCACTCAAGAAGGTGTTGCCTGCCACGATGGCAGTTATAGCTGTTTTACGAGAAATCAGACTTCGCCCAATTTTTCATTGCCTGTATTATTTGAAAAAATCGCTGAACGCAAAAGAGAGATGCCCGAGAAGTCTTACACCACTAAATTATTGAAAGACAGAAAATTATTGCTTGAAAAAATATCGGAAGAATGTGGCGAAGTTATAAATTACACTTCGCGCGAGAATCTACAGTGGGAAATTGGCGACTTGCTTTATTTTGTGAGTGTCCTTGCCGTAGACGAAGGACTTAGCTGGAAACAAATCGAAAGTGAGTTATCTGGGAGAGCCAAATAAAATGATTCCGATTCTTTATGGCGACGAAGCTTTGAATTTTAAACCTATTCATGATGAGGAAATCGAGTCAGAGATAGAAAATCGTGTCAAGGAAATTATTGCCTCAGTCCGCAAAGACAAAGACGCAGCACTTAAGCATTGGGCAAAAAAGCTCAATGACAAAGTGAGCGATAATTGGCTCCTTGATTCTGATTCTATGGATGTCGCTTGCAAAAGATTGCCTCAAGAGTCTAAAGATGTTCTTGAAATTGCAGCGAACAGAATTCAAAAATATGCCACGGCCGTTATGGAATTGATCAAACCTGTAACTGTAGAAAATGAAACATTCCAAACTGGAATGGACTTCAAGCCTGTGCAGAGAGTTGCTTGCTATGTGCCATCTGGTCGATACCCACTGCCTTCGACCGCGCTTATGACCGCCATGACTGCACGAGTGGCAGGGGTTAAAGAAATCTGCATCTGTACGCCTAGTGTATGCGACGAAATTATTTATGCCGCCATCTTATGTGGTGTTGGTGAGATTTATCAAATTGGCGGGGCGCAGGCAGCCGCTGCGGTGGCATTTGGGACCCAAACGGTAAAGCGAGCAGACATGCTTGTGGGTCCGGGCAATGCTTATGTCACCGAAGCCAAGAGGCAATTGCAAGGACAAATTGGAATAGATATGCTTGCAGGTCCAAGCGAAATAGCCATCATCGCCGATGGTGGCGCCAATCCCAAGTGGCTTGCACTAGATTTGTTATCTCAGGCAGAGCACGATCCTGGTGCCAGAGCCTATCTTTTTACTGATAATAACGAGATAGCCGAGGCGACTGCAAAAGAAATAGAACTTTGTTTGGCTAAGCTCGAACTTCCCGAATTTGTCAAAGACTCAATTAAGTTTAATTCCATTTTGGTTTTGCCCTCTTTATCTAAGTGTGTCGACAAAGCAAATGAGTTAGCGCCAGAGCATTTACAGTTACAGGTCAAAGAGCCAGATAGTTTGAAACCTGGTTTATTGAATTATGGTGCACTCTTCATGGGTTATTATGCAAGCGTCCCTCACGGCGATTATATGGCTGGACCAAATCATACCCTCCCCACGGGTGGTGCCGCTAGATATTCAGGTGCGCTCAATCCGCTTGTATTTTTGCGTGCACAGTCCTGGATGAAATCTAGTGATAAAGCAGACCATCTGGGTCGTGAAACAGCACAGTTTGCTAAGTTGGAAGGACTAACTGCTCATGCAGCTGCTGCTTTGTGTCGAATCGGTAGCTAATTTGCTATCTAAAAGACTGTAATAAAGATCTTCATACTGTGGTATCAAAGCATCGGCAGAAAATCGTGTCCTTGCATCTATCGCTGCTGCATTTCCCAATTCTTTGCGACGATTCTTGTCCTGGATAAGTGTCTCAAGTGCTAGGGTCAGTGCTGCTGCATCACCTGGTGGAACCAGTAAACCGGTCTTATTGTTTTGAACAACTTCTGGAATGCCACCAACATTTGTGGAGATGCTCGGGCAATTAAATAACATCGCTTCTAAAATACTGAGACAAAAACTTTCACTGTCAGAGCTGTATAAAGCTAAGTCTGCGGCTTGCAAATAGTTTTCAATCTTTAATACGTTTTCTCTTACTACAACTCTGTCTTCTAGCCCCAAGCTTTGGACATCTTTGTGGAATGGCGTAAAGTCATTGCCGGCTATTACTACTAGTTTGAATGATTTGCGCTCTTTTATGCCGGCCAGTGCTTTGAGCAATAAATCGAATCGTTTGACAGGGCGTAAATTAGAAGCGTGAATAATCATTACTTCATCGTCTTTGACACCAAGTTCTTGTCGTACTTCAGCTTTTTGTCTGGTTGGCTTTGGCAGGTCTGAGAAATTGTAGATTACTTTTATATCTCCATTAAAGCCTATGACACGCGCGGTTTCTGACTTTAGAAATTCCGACACAGCGGTCACCACATTAGATTGCTTTAGAGCATGCAATATTGCAGGTCCGTAACCTGGATCTGCTCCTAAAAGTGTAGTATCAGTTCCGTGCAAAGTAGTCACCACTTTGGGTTGCTTATCTGCAGGCAGCATACAATGTGCAAGAATCGCTGCTGTAGCGTGTGGAACTGCGTAGTGCACATGCAGAATATCGAGGTTGTATTTACAACTCACTTTAGCCATTTCGACTGAAAGCGGCAGAGTGTAATCTGGATATTTGAATAGTCCGTAACTGTTTATATGGACCTTATGGAAGTAGATATTTTTGCTTTGCTCTGGTAAACGAAATGGTCGGTCATAGGAAATGAAATGTATTTCGTGACCGCGCTTAGCTAGCTCGATTCCAAGCTCTGTTGCCACTACACCACTGCCACCGACTGTGGGGTAGCAAGTGATACCTATTTTAAGAGTACGTTTCTTATCCATTACTTGCTCCACTAAGGTCTGTGTAGGCTTCATCTACTCTGTCAATTTCGTCGCGTGTTACATATTCAATTTCAGGTGCGTCTAGTTTGCGAATATAGTTTTGTTCGCCCGCACCAGACACATAGTGGGTGCAGTGAATAACAGACTGCATCCAACCCAGTCGCGAATCTCTAGTGGGACTAATTTGTTCTTTTAAATAAGTGGTCATGGGCAATTTCAAAAATTTGTCTCCACCTTCGTGCAGAGTAAAATGATCTCCTGCAAATTTTGCTCGCACTATTTCGCCATCGTATTCGATATCGCAATAGAAGTCTTTTATGTTGCAAGCCTCTTTGCGAAATTCAGGATTGCTTGATTTTAAGACTTTGATACCATCGAGTAATCCCATCAGTCGATACATTTCAAGGCAGAACTCAGAAACATTGTTTTGGGTGACACTCTTGAATAAATTTATTTGAGGATGGTCCAGATAGTTGGGTAACTGCAAAACTGTTTTATCGTGCCAACCTGGCTCAATGCGCTTTAAGTAAAGAGGCGAAAATTTGCGCTGAATTTTATTCTCGAAAGCGAAATTAAGCTTGGCTTCTTCCTTTGTCGCTCTGTGCCGAAGTATAGTGCGAGTCTCTCGCGGGTCATGGTCACTGTCGTGATAGAAGAATACTATTTCGCCACCAATTCTAGCTTGTAACTTACGAGCAGTCGCAATTTTTGCCACCAAAAAGCGCTTAGGAAAAAATCCACAAGGCTGTTGTCCAAAACATATTATAGGTGAGCTCATGCGGCGGTTTTCTCGATTGGTTTTTGACAATTAATAAAATGCTGAAGCAGAAGGCTCAATATGACACAAGTGGTACACCCGATAAGAGGAAACCACAAATAAGATATCGAACTTGAAAGATACATCAAAAATATTAAAGTCTGTGCCACAATGGCCGACCAGAAGACGGCAGTGCCACCAACTTTCTTGAGAAAAAATGCCACTAGAAATAGTGCTAGTAAAACGCCGTAAAATACAGAACCTAGGATATTTACAGCTTGAATTAGGTTTTCAGAAAAGTTTGCTAAAAGTGCGATTAAGATAGCTACTATTCCCCATCCAAAGGTGAACCAGCGAGTGGCTCTAAGACACTGAGAATCGGTCGCATCTGATTTGAATTTTAATCTATAAAAATCAATAGTGGTGCTAGCACCAAGTGCATTTAGCTCGGCCGCTTTAGCTGAGAGCGCTGCTAATAAGAATGAGGTTACAAGTAAGCCGATAACACCATGGGGAAGTTCTTTCAGTATAAAAGTAATAAAAACATAGTCTGCGTCGTTTGTTTTGGTAAGTTTTTTCTGGGCGACAAGTTCTTTTGTGGCCGCCAGTCTTATCTGCTCAGATTCTAAGTGAGCGGCTTTTGCCTGGTCGAAAGCTATATCGCTTGCTAATTTGTCACCTTTATGTCTTGCCTGCACCCACGATTCTAAAAAGTGTTTTTTTTGTAAGTGCGATTTACTGAATTCTTCCTGGTAAGCTGACAGATTTTTAGCCACTCTTGAATCGAAAAAGAGTGGTGGCTCTTTGAATTGATAAAAAACAAACATGATCACTCCAATCATTAAAATGCAAAACTGCATTGGGATTTTGCATACTGCATTAAATAAAAGACCAAGCCTGCTTTCGCGTATTGACGAGCCTGAAATATATCTTTGAACCTGAGACTGGTCAGCACCAAAATAAGAAAGCATCAAAAATGTGCCACCAAATAATCCTGACCAGAGAGTGTATCGCTCATTTATGTCAGTTGATATGTTGACAGCCTTGAGCTTACCAAATCCCCCAGCTACGTGCATGGCGTCGTTAAATGAAAGATCGGCTGGGAGTTTAGCTATAAGTAGACAAAAAGCCGTCACCATGCCTATTAAAATAACTGCTAACTGATATTTTTGAGTGACAGTAACGGCGTCTGTGCCACCAAGCATCGTGTATAGTGTCACCACTAAGCCGCAACTTATGATAGTAGTTTGCAGCGACCAGCCAAATACTGTAGATAAAACAATAGCTGGTGCATAAATTGTAAGACCAGCGCCAATACCGCGTTGCAAGAGAAATAGCACTGCACCAAGCAAACGCGTTTTGCCGTCGAATCGTTTTTCCAAATATTCGTAGGCAGTATAGACATTTAGTTTGTGATAAATCGGCAGAAAAAAGATAGATATTAAAATCAAGGCAAAGGGAATACCAAAATAGACTTGCAAAAAGCCAAGCCCGCTCAAATAGCCTTGTCCGGGTGTAGACAGAAAAGTAATTGCGCTTGCTTGTGTCGCCATCACTGATAAGCCAATTGCCCACCAGGGAGTTTGACCCGCACCTTTGAGATAACTATTTAAACTAGTGCGATTTCGAGTCCGTCTGATGCCAAGAGTTGTGATACTAAATATGGTTATTAAAAGAACGGCAATGTCAAGTTCGTTCATTGCCCGATGCTTCCAAGCATAACTAACAAAGTTAGCCAAAGAGCGAAGCTAGCCGCAACTAGAATATAAGCCCCTCGCCAGCTCTTTGGCCACGGCAATCCAGTGGTTTCATTTTCAGCGTTAGTCTTTTCTTCAATCATTTTCCGATTGAAACCATATTTGCAAATAGTCTATACGCTCCGGGCACGCCTGCGGGCAGCTCTCTAAAGAAGCTCAAGCCAGTATAAATGTAATGACCTTTGCCATATTTGGCCACAAGCAAAACGCCCTTCTTGGGCTGTTCGCCATTGTCGTTGCAGGCAAGAATAGCAACAAAATGTTCGTCCCATTTATCTGGAAAGTATAAGCCGCGCTCTTGCACCCAGCCATCAAAATCGGCACTAGTTATTTTATTTGGCTTGTTCAATACCTCATGGTCAGGCGCAAGAAAGGTCATGGTTGACTTTTCATCAGTGACTCTATCCGCCGAGATACTTAGCGGGTAAGGAGCAAGCTTGTCAGTTTTCAATTTTGTGGCAGTGTTATATTGGACTATCATAGTGCCACCATTTTCAACATACGATAAAAGAGTTGGCATCGCTTTGCCTATTTTCTCTCTTGTGTTGAAAGCGCGTACACCAAGCACGACGGCATCGAGTCCCACCAAGTCTTTTTCGTTTAAAGTGGCATCGTCTAGCGATTTTACAACATAACCCATTTGGTGAAGATTTTCAGGCAAGCTGTCACCAGCACCTGGAAGATAACCAACTGTTTTGCCAGATTTTTTCAAGTCTAAACAAACTGCGTTCAATACTGCTGGTGGCTGGAATAATTGCAAAGGCAGATGTGAATAATTTACTTCCTGACGCTGGTTGCGATAAATAGTGCCACCAATATCGCAAGAAGCACTGATTTTGACAGACTGAGTCTTGGATGGTGCCGTTATTTTGAAATAGTATGTGTCGATGTCGCCGGCATTTTTGAGCGAGAATGGTTGATTCTTGGGCTCGATTTTCCAATTGGATGGAGCTTCTAAATGAAGCGTGCCTTTCATGCCAGCGCGCGCTGCATGCACTTTGGCTTCGATTTTTTGAGATGAATTTGGTGTGAAAATTGCCGTTTCAGGATTGAGCCATAATGAAACAGGCGGTATCACATTTAGTTTGCGCGTTTGAACGATAGTGTTATCGCGCATAACTTCTTGAACGGGTTCGTCTTCGATAGTGAGTGTTTCTTTGCCGATTTTAAATGTGTTGACAATTGGAAAAGTGGGCAAATTCTCAGCTAGTCCAATAAGCTCTGGGTTATCCACATGAAACATTCCAGGCGAGCCATCTTTATGTAACCAGTAGGGCTGGGTTAAAAGCGCATTGATTGGCATGTTCTGGGTGGAATCAATCGAACTTAGCTTATTTTTCTTGAGCAGCACATCGGCTTTAATCTCTTTATTTAACAAAGAATATTTGATACCAATCCAGGTTGTGGCAATAGACGAGTTTATGTATACGCTTGACTGAAGCTGCATGGATTCGCCTGGAACCACATCTGAATTTTTGATTGTTGTTTTTGTTTTTAGTCCAAGGCACTGTTTCAAAATTAAGTCTAGTAACTTTTGTTTTTCTTTGATAATTAAATTGGAATTGGGTAGTTTGGACAGTTTGGATCTAAGTTCAAACAAGGCTGGAACGCTTTGAGATGGGTCTTTAGTATCAAAATTAGAAATGATGTCGTTTACCGCTTTCTCAACATCTTCGCCACCTTCAAATCGACTCCATGTGGTATCAATACCATCCATAATGTCTTTGTTTGCTGGTTCACCATCAATTAATTGAAAAGTCTCCTGGCGCTTTTCGCCCTGGACGAAAGGAAGCTTAAAAGTATCGAAGCCCTGTGTTTTATGTTCTGCGCGGCTGGCACTTGCAATTTCGTAAAACGATTTACCAGTGACCGAGTCATCTCCGTAAACTTCGACTTTAATTATGGGGTCTTTTGACACCTTATCTTTTTGAAAGCGACCTACATTCCAGAAAATGCGCTTCGGTTGCCAAGCTTCAAGCTTCTGCTCCGGATAGGCTTTGGGGTCACCTGCCAGTTTGAAAGCTTCGCAAGCAAGTATTGCCGATGTTGTGTGGTGTCCATGCGTGCCACCAGGACTGGTGGAAAAGCGAGTGACTAAAACATCTGGACGAAAAGTGCGAATGACTCGCACTATGTCTGAAAGAACTTCTTTCTTGTCCCAAACAGTTAGAGTTTCTTGATAGTCTTTTGAAAAACCAAAATCAATTGCTCGGGTAAAAAACTGGTGCGCTCCGTCTAATGCTCGTGCGGCAAGCAATTCCTGAGTGCGCGCCATTCCGAGTTTGTTGCCTAAGTCTGCACCAAGGACATTTTGTCCACCGTCTCCTCGCGTCAGTGACAAATATGCAGTTCGATACTTGCGACCGCGTGAAAGATAGGTCAGAAGCTCAGTGTTCTCATCATCAGGATGAGCAGCAACATATAAAACACTTGCAAGTTGGCGAAAATATTCAAGTTCACGTAAAATCGCTTTTGAGTTAGAGCTATTTTTTTCCATATCTGCTTGCGTATCCATATTTGAAGAAGAAAAAGCAAATAGTGGCATCGTGCTTGAAAATAGCATTGTAAGTGCTAAGCAACAACGCCACCATTTTGCATGTATAAAGTTGATATGGCTTAGAGCGAGTCTCACTTTGAGTTATTGCAACTTGTTGATGAGAGCTTCATTTAGTTTTATGTAACCATTATCGTTTGCTTTTTCAGCCAGTTCTTTTGAGCGTTTGGCGGCTTGTACAGCACCTTCTTTGTCACCGAGCTTTTCTAGAATTTCGGCTTTTAAGAAAACGATGTAGTGTGCTTCCCTCTCTTTAAGAGCTTCTTCAACCCATTTTTTTGCTTCATTTAGATCTTTGCCATGATTGTAATAGAAGTTTGCTGCCTGGAAATATGGCTTCTTCTCATCGTTTGATGCCATCACTTCTTGAATTTGTTTGGTCAGCTTGTCTGCGTATTCAACAGTTAAGTCTATAGGAATTTGGGTCTTGTCCCAAACTAAATTTAGTTTGGATGACTCATCGCGAATATCGTTAAATTCAATTGTGAATGTTTCCATCGATTTGGGCAATTCAACTGGCTTGACTGAGAAGCGCACTAGATCTTGTTTCTCATCGTATTTGTAAGGGCTCCAGCCTTCAGGTCCTTTATTAACGATGACGGTCCATTCATCCTTGCCTGGAATTGTCATTAAGGCGTAAGTGCCTGCTGGAATTTCTTTGCCGTTTAGTTTGACAGGGGTGCTGAATGTCACTTTTGTAGCTTGGTTAGCGCCTGTGCGCCAGACTTTGCCGTAAGGCACCATGCCACCAAAAACAGCACGATCTTTTACGCTTGGTCTTGAATAAACGATTTCAACATCGGTCAGACCGACTCGTTGTTTCAATGTGCAAGCGGGACTTGCAGCAGGAAAATCAATTTTAGGTGCATCTGCTGCCATTGCTTTTAAATTGAGCGAAATAGCAGTTGCAAGTGAAAGTGAAAATAAAACAGGTATGTGTTTAGAGTTCATATCTTCTCCATAGGGGCTCGCTAGTAAGTCTGAGCGATCTCATAGGATACAACATTTTTTGTGTAATTTTTCTGTGCGTAAAATCTCAAATCGATTAACTCGTGATGGTTTCTGGGATCGCGGTTAGTTTCTTTGGAGATATTAGGAAACCAGTCTGAAACTCGAAACATGCCTGACAACCGGGTTGGCTGCTTGTCTGTCCAGTTCATGTAACGTCTTCAAGTACTTTCAACTATTCTGAATGTGATTCGAACTTAGCATCAATCCAATAGCCCTCAAGGCATTTTGCATTGAATTGCTTTTAGTTGTGCTGGAACCTTAAGATAATGCTCTGGCGAAGTGCATAGCCAGCTCACCACTAGTACCACGGATATAAGGGCAGTGCTAAACTTCAAATGGCCGTATCTGGTGGTGAGTGGTGGCACATTCGCTCTTATTCAATCTACTAGACTCTGCTTGAAAATTCTGCCGCACGAAAAACAGCTAAAAACGCAAAAGTTAAAAATCCAAGTACAGAGAAAAATGCCGAAATCACTTTATTCTTCTCATTCTTGGAAAACAAAGCCATTAAGCCGAAGAGACCGGACAGTCCACCAATTATTACAAATGCAGTGACTTTGTCTGCGAAGTTGGCGTAAATTCCCAATGGCAATGTAAGTAGCCAGATGGCGATAGCCGGAATTTTTAGAATTCCAAGCAAATCTTTGGCAGTGACCATTTCCAGGTCATGCCCAGTGAGCCAGGCTAGAAAATCTCTTTCCATATCACTTCATTACAACACAAAAGCGGCTAGAATTCAAGTTCTTGCTTATTCCAGTGACGACAAGGACTTAGAGGCTGCCGATGAAACTTAGGTATTTTCTTCATCTGCCAGAATGTTCAAGAGAGATTCAGGACAATAGGTATTTTCCGACATTCCAAGGCGCACTTCTTCACTTTGATCTTGAGCTAGTTTTTCGAGAAATTTAATAGAACTTGTAGGGTTATCACCTACACCCAGTCTTGCGAGTGCACTTTGATCCAGGGAAAATTTCTCCAGTATATCTTGAGGTGTATTTGAATGTTTTGCGATTTAACTGCGGAAGTCTTCGTCGCAGCTTGAAATCAGGCTAAGCGGATTTTGCATACTTAGTTCGTGGAACGACTTTATCAGTGTAGATATTTTTTTGTTGTCACCGGCTCTAGAGCGTAATAGTTCAATTTTAGTCTCAGTGCTTCGTCAATATCTGCAGGTCTATCTGATACCATCAGTAGTGTGCCTGGAATTTTTAATAAAAGTGGGTCATCATTATAGTTGGACATACTTAGATTTGTTCACATTGTGAGCCAATCCCAGGCGCTTCATCACTCGAATGATGATCCAGGACAGATCAAATTCCCAGGGCTTGATGCCTGTTTGTGCAGAGCCAGGTTCGGCGTGATGGTTGTTGTGCCAGCCTTCGCCCATGGCTAAGATCCCGACCCACCAAACATTGACGCTATCGTCATTGGTGGCAAAAGTTTTGTACCCTAGTTTAGGAATATGACAAATGACATTAAGCATTAATGGAATTTGTAAAACAGCAAGTCCAGCCAAAGCGCTTCCTAAAGCGGCTTGCCATCCAAAGAAATATAGAATCGCAAGACGAAATGAAATGCCAATGGCAAATGTTAGTGCGTGAGCTTTGTTCCAATCGCCACCAAGTTCGAGAAATCGATAAACTGGATCTTTGACTAGATCTTTAGACTGAGTTTCGGGATCTATGTGTGCAGGATAGTTGTCGTGCATGAGCCAGCCTACATGCGCGTTTTTAAGACCATAACGTGGTGAATGCGGATCGAGATCTGTATCTACGTATCTGTGATGAGCTCTGTGTACTGTAGCCCACCAGATTGGCGAACCTTCGAATGCAAGATAGCCTAAGAGTACCCAGAAGTATTCTACGAATTTGGGTGCAGCAAAAGCTCTATGCGACAAGAGGCGGTGATAACCGATTGTGACACCAAGAGCGTGAAGAATATAACTGATAAGAAATACACAAAGAAATGTGACCATGATTAGTCCCTCGAAAAAATTTAGCGATAGAGTGCTGACTCGGAGCGTCCTCTACGCAGGTCCTGACTGATTTCGGAAGCTTCTACAAATTTGTCTGTCCAACGATCAGCCATTAAAAGATCCAGAAATTGCTCAAGCGTTTCAGGTACTTCCGATACCTGTAAAACTCGCCGTCCATCGTTGTCTGGACCTGGATATTGAGAGAAGAACAGTCTGTCGACGTCCATTCCTTTGCGGTTATAAAAAGATAAAAGTGCTAATCCAACTTCTTTGGAGACTGTTGATTTGTCTTTGACTTGCCAGTCGCGCAGAATTGTTCGTCCTATTCCAATTAAGTAATAAGCTCGCTCTTTCTCGTATTTTGGCTCATCGATAAAATATGCCCATGTGGTTTCGTCCACATTATCTATATAAGGTTCGCAGCGAATCTGAAACAGTCTTCCAGATGCAGACGTGAGTGAAAGTGGTCCAAAACCAGAATTCATCAGGTGAATTTCTAGCACTCTCAGGATGTGAGAGTTGAAGCTAATCGCCTTCTTGTCAGCTTGTAACTGTAAGCGCTTGCGATATTCTTCGGGGATGCGAATACTGATATTTGATGTCTTTTCAGCCATTTGTAGTTGCGAGCACCTAGTTTGTAGTTATGTGACTACGTTTGATATACAGATCACTATAGCACAACTAAAATGGACGTCAACGGCGCTGGCACAAAATTATTCAAAATACAAAGAAGGACAAACTTTCGCCTGTCCTTCTTAGTTGTTTTTTTAGTGCGAACTAAAAGTGGTTGTGAACTACCACGAGCCGCGTGAGCGAGTTTGTGGTTGTGATGGATTAACAGCAATTTGTCTGCCATCAACTTCGGTACCATTCAAGATTTTTACTGCTTCTTCAGCAGCTACTTGAGTGCCCATCTCTACAAATGCGAATCCGCGTTTGCGGCCGGTGCTGCGATCTAGAGGAATCGCAACCGATGTTACTTCGCCAGCTTGTTCGAAGATCTCTTGCAGTCTCTGTTCTGAGACGTTGAAGGACAAGTTGCCCACGAAGAGCTTCAATTTATCATTACTCATTTATTTTCTTCTATGACACTTACACGGCAATCTAACAGTTTCGGCCGAGTGGCTCCAGTGTCGGGAGCAGTGATAGTATGAGATATTGAAATCTAGGATTCAAGCCTTTGGGCGCAGTTGTTGCATATGTTATTGTCCGTAAAACCAGGGTATACTGTTGAAAGACAGGCTCTAAAACGACCCAACGTCGGGCTCTTCCTACCGCCAATTCCTTTTTCTACCTAGTCTAGTAATACGTTTTGGACTGAGGTGAAGGGTTATGACTGTTGTCGGCTTTCTTGTTTATTTTCTGACTTCAGCTATTTTTGCGTTTATCGTTGACCGTGTTGTTCCGGGGCGTATTCCAGGCGGTTTTATCGCTGCCACCATAGTTGGTTTCATAGGCGGAGTGATTGCAGTCAAGCTGGGACCTCCAGAGCCCTCTATTGCCGGCGTTGCGATTCTGCCTGTAGCGATGGGCGCTTTCATCATGGTTTTGAGTTTGGCGCTGATGGGAAATAGTCAGAAGAGATATCGAAAAAAGGCATAACAAACTTACCGTTAGAGCGATTTAATCTCGGGGCTGTTGAATTTTTATATATGTAGCTGATTACTGCTGTTCTTTTTCTTTGTCTTCTGTTATCGAAACCGTGTTGTCTCTTCCTATTGGTTGAAGCCCATAACAATCACCGATTATCACTAAAGGCTTAGAAAATGAATTACTAGAACTTCTTGTCTGGCTGTTAAGTGGCTCTTCGTCTAATTGAACATTTGATACAGATTGAGCTGGCACCACAGTGATACCATTGCTGCAATCGATAGATAGCGGACTGCCTGTGGTCCTAATTAGAGCTGAAAAAATAGGAGTCGTAAAGTTCTGGCGATTGGCCAAAAGCGACACCAACACCTCAGTGCGGCAATGCAGATGCAAGCGCCAATGTCAGACACCTGTTTTGCAAGTTAGGTCCCCCGAATCCAAACAAGCATAGGAGTCAGCGCTTGTTCTGACTTTTTGAAGAGGGTTTAGTCTACATTTGAAAGAAGTCAAAATTGAACTAGCTCGCCACTCGGCTGACATCGAGTCTGATACCAAGTTTGCTTTCCAATTCAGACTGTGTTTTCACATACCCGATTCGACCATACAAAGTAATAAGTCCTGCATATAAATTCAGACAATTCATAACTGACATACCATCTAAAATTGCTTCCATCTCTTTTAAAATGCGCCACAATTTTGAGTGGTATTGCTCAGGAACATTGCCAATTAGTTCGAGCATTTTTATCCAGGCAAGCTCTGCGTTTGTGTAATCAGAATCACGCAAAAAATCTTTGACTAATTGCAAATTATGCTCAATTGCTTTGAGCGAATTATGTTCGGCAGGACCATTGGGATCAGCGTAAATATAAAAGCTCGCAGCAAGCGAATAATTATGTTTTCTTACGCTTTTCATGATTCAATCGTCTCCCTGGCTAAACGCCATTCGGTTTTAAGCATCTCTGTTGTTTGCATTGACGGCCAAAACATCCTTGCTGTTCCCAGTGCTTTTTGAAAACAACGCTCTGCTTTTTCTTGGTCACCTACTTTCAAATAAGCTTTTGCAAGGGCAAAACGCTGTCTAATGCATGCTGCATTGTGTTTGCCGTCGCAGGCATGAGCGCGCTCGAATTCTTCTAAGTTTACTCCCGCTTCGTCTATTTCTTGAATGCTGTAGCTTGCGGTCGCTGACAGAAAAATGAGACTGGTTGCCAGTGCCGGAAACAAAATATCCGTTTGTGTCATGGTAAGTACCGCCTGCACAAGGGCTAAGTAACGTGATGAGAATCGACAATTGCATCGTAAGTGCAAAGTAAAGATAAGTCATTGCCGAAAACCTGCAATCACACCTATGGTTTTCCCTAGGTTTTTAAGGCAAATCTACAAGGCTTCCCTTTTGCCGCCCAAGCATATAAAAGGAATCGCCCCGCCACCCGTATTCGTTCTGAAAGAGTCCACCGGTGCCACGATTGCCCTTAAGCTGGCTGGTGTTGTGCCTGATTCTACGCCTGCGCAAGAAAATTTGCCCGAATTGAGTGAGGTGATACTCTGATTTATTTGGTGCTGATTTCTATGCGATTATTTAAATATCGACCTTGTGGAGTTGAGTTGTCGCCGATTGGGCGAGACTCTCCAAAACCCTTTATAGATAAGCGAGTGGCATCTATTTTTCGTGATATGAGCCAGTCACAAACTGCTTGGGCTCTGTTTGTCGATAAGCGAATATTGGCCGCGGTGGTGCCATTGGCATCACTATAGCCTTCGATTTGAATTTTTTGAGCATTATCCTTAAGAGCATTGAGAAGATCGTTAAGTGCAGTATCAGCTTCGCTACGCAGACTAGCTGTGCTACCTTCAAATGTGATACCAAATAGAATAGCTCGTCTATTTTCTTTTAGTCTTTGATTGATCGAATTATCTTCAGGCATTTTGCAATAACAGGCAATCATATTATTTTTCTTTGTTAACCAGAGCGATTGAATATTACCGTCTTTAGAAGTAGAGCCATTAGCTTCCATGCCTGAGCCATTAAATATCATAATGCCCGCACCGGTTGTTCTTGCCGCACTAGAGGTGGTGCCATCTTTTCTGTACTCGAAGCGCATTACATTGCCTCTAAGTGCTCCGTATATGGTGCCAGAGTCTTTCTCGATACAACCAAGAACTTGATTGCCGTTTTGTTTTAGTTTAATTACCCCTAAATCACTTGAATAAGTGCCATTGACAAAATTTGGTGCAGTCTCGGCTTTGCCTACTGGCTCTGCGAAGCCTTCTATTTCCATAATTTGTGCCTGATTTAAGTCGCCCCAATTATCGACGACCACAAATTTTATACGGCGCAGAATTGGCGTATCAGGTAAGTCTATTTTGGTGCGAGCTAACTTTGCTGCAGTTACGCTTGCAATTTTTTTAAAGCCGGTCGCTTCATCAAATACCGAACCCCAGATTTCGACGGTTTTGGCACAAAAAGAACCATCTTGAGCGTTTTCGTTATCTATTATTATTTGGCGCATTTTATATTTTTGCGGCAACTCGATTGTTATGTCTTGATTGGTGATTTTGCCTCTAGCGGTTCCCCATCCACGCTGTGGATCGCCATCGAAGGCATTAAGGGGTGACCACATACTTGAGTGATCGTCTGAAGAACAGCTTACGACAACCGTACCTTCGCTCATTGAAAAAATGTTGCGCCGGTCTTGTGAGTTGGCATCCTGGCAGAAGAAGGTTAGTCCAAGTATTGTAAAAGCTAATGCAATTTGAGTTTTCATAGTATGTCTATTTCAAAGGGTTTGGTTTTTAAATCTTTGAGGTCAGCCTGGTCGAAATCGAGCTTGATTGCCTTAACATCTTTGTTCCAGCGCTTTTTATACTCTTTTGCAAAATAAATCATGTCGTCATCGCGCAGGTTGCGGCAGAAATTACACGTAATCTTTTTGAGGTTTGGGTTGCTTAAAAGATTCACTAGCTGTGGTTGTTTCAGACGTGATTCAGTGAAATCAATTTCGGGCACATCAATGCGACTCAAAGCATCAACTAAGGCGGGCGAATATTGGAGGTTATATGTGAGATCCAATTTCTTTAGCTCATGTAACTTTTGCAGCCCGGAGTAGTCATTGTCAGTGGCAACCATATTTGCGATGCACAAGGTTTCTGGTTTTAAATGAGTACAGATTTTATTTATATCGACTCCACTCAAATAAAGATCATTTAGTCCAATGCTTTTAATATTGGATTTTGCAAGAGCTTTGAGACTTGAGGGTGACTGCATTGTTGGCAGTGTGAAATAATTTAGATTTTTTATGGTGGCAACTTTTTTGCCGATATCTAAACTGACTTTGGGACATCTGCTAATCTCAAGTCTTTTCAAGTTGGGTAATTTAGTAAGGTATCCAACTCCTTTATCTGTGATATCGCCCACGGTGATTATGACTTCTTCAAGAGTTTTTACTTCAGCTAAATCTTTCAGATTTTCGTCTTGTAGTTCGGGAACTGACATCACATATTTTTTCAGGCATTTGAAAGATTTGAGATATTTGACGTTTTCACATTTGAATTGTGGGTTGCGAATCTCCAGCCATTCGAGATCCAGTTTGCTTAGGTATCTAAGACCTGTGCCGCTAATATGACCTTTTTTGATCTTTAGGACCGGATAGTTTGTTTTAACTAAATCTTTTAAGTCTTCGTCAGTTGCTTGTTTTTTGGCAGAGTGGACAGGCTTACCATCAATATGGGTGAATTCAAAGTTTGGATTAGCGTTGAATTTATCGTCAATGTCACTTTGACCTTTAGGACTGATTGTTGTAGAGGCTTTGGTGGCTTGTTCAAATTCGGCTTTGTCTTTTTTTTGAAAGTACGATATCGATATGCTTAAAGCGATTATTGCAGCCAAGGTTAGTGTGCCACCAATAGCAAAGGCAGTGCTTTTTGGCATTTTGGACAGACGTTTTTCTGCTTCAGTCTCGGGTTTGTATTCTCTTTTTTTTGAATTCTTTTCTGTCGTTTCTGGCAGCACAGGATGCAAAATATTTTTCAATTCGGTCTCAATCAAAAATGCGCTTTCTGGTCTATCTGCAGGGCTTTTGCGTAAGCATGAATCAATTAGCTTAACGAGTTCTATTGGTATTTCGCCTTGTGTCACTTCAGACAAAAGTGGTGGCGCCATTTTCTTATGCATAGACATCGTCTCTATTGCTGTCTCGCCCTTGAATGGCGGCTTACTCGATAGTGTTTCAAACATCAAACAACCAAGACTGTAGAGGTCAGATCTGAAATCCACCGAAGAGGTTTCTACTTGCTCTGGGCTCATATAGAGCGGACTGCCAATAATTGAGCCTTCAGATGTCAGTTTTTGATCTGTTTCAATTTTTGCCACGCCAAAGTCGAGCAGTTTCACTAGAAAAGTTCCATACTCTTGCTCGACAAGCATGACGTTTGACGGCTTTAAATCTCTATGCACTATGCCATTTGCATGCGCATGTTCTAGCCCGCGACATATTTGCATGAAAATATGAATGGCTGCCTCATATGGCATTACACCAATTTCTTGTATTACCTGTGCAAGACTTTTGCCACCAACTAACTCCATCACCATATATGGTGAGCCGTCTTTGGTTTGTCCAAAATCGAATATGCGAGCAATATTTGGATTTTGGAGTTTACCTGCCGCTATCGCTTCTCTTTGCAGGCGGATCGCTGCCAGCCCCATGAGATCGGCTCTAAGCATTTTAATGGCAACATCAATGCCCAAAATGCTGTCGTGGGCGTGATAAACAATGCCCATGCCCCCTTTGCCAAGGATGCCTCTGATATCATATCGTTCGTCTAATGAATGTTCGAGCATATCAATATAATAATATGTTCCAAGATACACGACCGGCTAAGCCCTAAGCGAGATGACCATGAAACACCCATTGGTAGCAATAAAGAGCTCTTTTTCGGTAAGCGAAACGGCAGAGCGACTGGAGAAATTATTGACCAGTAAGGGCATTCGCATTTTTGCCCGCATAGAGCACGCTGCCGCCGCCAGAGAGTTCGATTTAGAGCTGCAAGACGAGATTGTGATTGTATTTGGCGATCCTAAAGTGGGCACCGCTTTGATGCAAGATTGTCCGGCTTTAGGAATCGAACTGCCGCTCAAAATGGTTATTTGGCAGGAAAATGAAACCTATGTCGCATATCGCGATCCAAAGCATTATCTTGAAGAATACGCCATAGTTAAAAACGCTATGATTTTAGAAAAAATGTCGCAATTAATGCATACACTGGCAAAGGAGATCACATGCTGAAAGAATTAGTGGGAAAATGGAAGGTAATAGGCTGTCAACTTAATACAGATTGGCTGCCTTATAGTATTTTTCAAGAATTTCGCTATAGCTTTAATGCCGATGATACCTACAAGCTTGCTTGGTCAGAATTATCCTATCCTCAATTTGTGGGTGGCTTTCCAAAAAGCAAAACTGGAAAAGTAGTGATTCATCCAAAATCAGATGGTGCCCATCAACAAATCGATTTGATTCCCGATGAGGGTCCTTTTGCTGGCAAAGAGCTGCAAGGAATATTTGAGCTGGATCACGATGTTCTTAAAGCCATTTTCTCATTTCCAGGAACGGCACGACCCACCGTATTTAATACCGCTCAAGGTCAGGTGTATGAAATTTGGCAGCGCGTCTTTGAGTAATCCAATTAAATGACCGAAAAAAAACATTTTGAATGTCTTACAGCTAAAAGTGACTTTGCTCCTGCTATTTTGATTGAGCTTATAGGCTGGTTACTTGATGGTTCGATTTCTGAATCGGAAATTGAAACACGCAATCGCGCTTACTCATATGAATTGTTTGAAGATTCTGTCTTGCTTAAAATACAAGATGATGAGTCTGATTTCGAAGATGATGTGGACCTGCTTTCTTTAGTTAAAGTCTTTCTTGGTCTAAAGATTATTGGTGCCGATGTCCAAATTGATGGTCTCTGGCGTGGACGATTTCCAGATGCAGAGTTTTTGCAAAAGAATTTGACACCCGAAAAGCTAATCAAAGACCCTGATCAATCGCTCGTTTACGATTTGTCTTTGTCTTTGAATAATTTACTTGAAGTGAGGCAAATTTTGGTTGGTCAGTCAAAGCCAATTACTGATCTTTTGGAAGATAATTCGTTTTGTTCAGCCTTCCCTTCAGTTCAAAGTAAATGGGGCGAATATGGATTCATGCGCCATAAAAGTGGAACTGAAATTAAAACTACTTGGAACGATAAAGTCTATATCGAGTCTCATGCTTACGAAGCGCCATGCCCAGCGCAAGAATTACTTGAAGCCTGGATTAAGTTCAAAAAAATAGAAGTAGATGTTGACCCAGGTTTTCTGTCTTACCGAGCCAAAAAATGGAAGCTGGCTAAAATGCTAAGTCGCGTGGCGCAAGAACACAAACAAAAAGTGTATGAATGGGTCAATAACACTCAATTCGCCATCGAAGAATTCCACGACTCTCACGGCAGGACTTATACACCAGAGACATTCGAGTGTTATTTCGGCAATAGCGTCATCACTGCCGATCGCAATTACGTTTTTGAATTGATAGAGTGCTAAATCGCTGCAGTCTAATTTAAACAGGCAAGACGCTGTGCTTCTTGTTTGGAAGCGGCACTTCTTTATCTGCGTAATAACCAAAGCGAGCGATAAGCTCTTCGCGCAAGTTATTGGGCGTAACCATCGAATCTACAATTAATTCGGCTGAAAGTTTGTAGATATCAACGTCTTCGCGATATTCTTGGCGTAATTGCTCTACGTATGCAGGACGCTCAAGTTCTGGTTTTTCAGCAATTTTGTTTGCAAAAACAGCATTAACTGCAGCTTCTGGACCCATAACAGCAATCCAGGCAGTGGGAAGTGCAAGACATGCATCAGGTTCGAAGGCTGGTCCGCACATTGCATAAAGTCCGGCACCATAAGCTTTGCGGATGATGACCGAAATTTTGGGCACATCAGCAGAAGACATGGCAGAAATCAATTTTGCGCCAGTTCGAATTATTCCTTCGCGCTCAACTTTGGTTCCAATCATGAATCCTGGCACGTCGGCAAGGAATAATAGTGGAATGTTGAAGGCGTTGCAAAGCCAAATAAAACGAGTTGCTTTGTCGGCTGAATCTACAAATAACACGCCACCTTTGACACGAGGCTGGTTAGCAATGATACCAACTGCGCGACCACCGATTCTTGCAAATCCAGTAATCATCTCGGCTGCAAATAGTTTCTTCATTTCAAAGAAACTGCCTTTGTCTATCAATCTATCAATCACTTGATACATGTCGAATGGAACGTTTTCTTTTTCTGGAATCACTTGATCTAGAGTTTTTTCAAATTCGGCTGGTGCGATAATCTCTTCCAGTTCGACACGATCGTGACAGTTGGCGGGCATAAAGGCGATATATTTTTTGCAAAGATTAATCGCTTCTTCTTCTGATTTGACGAGCACATCGCCGCATCCGCTCACTGAGCAGTGCATTTTGGCTCCGCCCATTTCTTCAAGAGTAACCTTTTCGCCAATGACCATCTCGGCCATGCGTGGTGAGCCTAGATACATAGATGCATTGCCGTCATTCATGATGACGATATCGCAGAAGGCTGGGATGTAAGCACCACCTGCAGCAGACGGTCCAAAGAGCAAACAAATTTGGGGAATGAAACCAGAGAGTCTGACCTGGTTGTGGAAGATTTTTCCAGCACCGCGACGACCGGGGAACATTTCGACCTGGTCAGTGATGCGAGCTCCGGCTGAGTCGACGAGATATATCATAGGTAGTCTTAGTTTTTCGGCGGTCTCTTGAATGCGAATTATTTTTTCGACTGTTCTCCAGCCCCACGATCCTGCTTTGATGGTCGAGTCGTTAGCCATGAAACAAACTTTCTGTCCATTGATAGCGCCTACGCCGCACACTACACCGTCTGCGGGTAGGGTCTTGTCAAGGCAGTTTGCAAGCACGCCGTCTTCAATGTAAGAACCTTCGTCAAGCAAAAGAGCCAGTCTGTCGCGGACAAATAATTTGCCATCTTCTTTTAGTTTGGCGTGATATTTAGGCGCGCCGCCTTCGCTTATGGTTTTGAGCTTTTCAGTCAGTTTGTCGCTAAGCTGACTTTGTGCTTGTTTGTCGTCTTTCAACTGCGCCTCTTTCACTTGTGTGTTCATTTTCAATGTCCTTGGTTGTCTCGGGTTGTCCTTGACTTCTTGCTTGAGATTTTAAATCGAGTTCAATTTACAAAGAGCCTATTTTATACCGTTCTTAGGGTGACATAATGGGCTTTGATCCCCTATTAAGGTATAAGGCGTGCCAAAAGTAATTGATGGAAACTCGTCACGGCGTGACTTTCTCAAGTTTCTTGCGTCCTCCACTATGGCTCTAAGCGGAGTGGAACTAGCTAAAACTTACTTAAGCGACCCCTCTATAAATGGAGCGTACGCAAAAGGTGGCTACAAATTAGACCCCTGGACGGGCGACGATTTCACTTTTGGTCACTTGCTAAGAGACGGCAAGGTGCCAAAATTCAAGTGCCAGTCCAAAACCAAAGTCGATACGGTGATAGTCGGTGGCGGCATGGCGGGTCTTGCTTGCGCTTATAACCTCAAAAACCAGAGCTTCTTGCTTCTAGACCAGTATGACAATCTTGGCGGGCAGTCGCGCTCCGGCACATATAACAAAATGGATTTTTCTTACGGTCCAGCCTATATGAGCGAACCGGAAGGCGATATGGCCGAGCTTTTGCAGTATGCAGATTGCAAGCCGGCTAAGCTTGAAGCTTCCAAGAATTCTTTTTATTGGGGCGGCAAATGGCATCACGGTGTAGAAGGTCTCAATGATGCTAAATTGCAATCGCAGCTCGATCAAATTCGCCAGGATACAAAGAAAGTTCTATTCAACAAAAAGAATGACGCAGCAGATTGGTTTGCAGAAGATCCTGATGCCCGCGCACTTGATCAAGTGTCACTGGCATCTTATCTTAAAAATTACGACAAAGAATTTGTCGCCTTGCTCGATAACTTTTGCAAGTCAGCACTTTGTGTAGGGACTGAGAAAACGTCGGCATTGAGCGGGTTTGTATTGCTTGAAGATTTATACCACACATCGTATGTGGCACCAGGTGGAAACCCGGGTGTGGCAAAAGCTCTAGCTCAAAAATTAGTGGCACAAAGACCCGATTCGTTTAAACGGGGCGTTTTTGTCTGGTCAATAGAGCTTAAAGATGATGGTGCCAAAATTATTTATGGCGACAAAAAAGGTCATCATCACGAGGTTGAATGCAAGCACGTTGCCATTGCCATACCGCATATGGTGACTGCGCGTATCACTAAAAATATGAACAACGACCTCAAAGGTCGCTTACTTCAATACAAATACGGATCGTACCTGGTTGCAAACTTGTGCCTGCGCAAGCCAGTCTTTGAAGGCAGTTACGACAATTGGCTTGGTGGCACACACACTGTTGCTGACGTCATAACTGCTGAGTCGCCCTATAAAGTTGCAGGTACTTACAAACCTGAGATGGGTCAGGTTCTGACTGTTTATATGCCTTATGAGCCCAATTCGATTGGTCGGGGACTTTTATTTCAGGGCGATCGCAAAAAACTTGCCGAAGATACACTCAAAGAAGTTAGTTCGGTATCATCTGAGCTCATGGCTAATTTAGATAGAGTGGTCCTGAGCCGATGGGGACATGCGCTTGCTGTGACTGCGCCAAAAATGTATGAAAATAACGCTTATTTATTGAAGAGAGATAACGACGTATTTTCATTTGCACACTCAAGCGTTCAAGGAATTCCATGTATCGAAGGCGCTGTGGAAGCTGGTAAGCGAGCGGCTATGAAAGCCCTAAAGAAAAAAGCGCAAACTAAAACCTTATTTTCGATTGCCTAGTGCTTGAAGTCAAAGACATCAGTTGGAAAAAATTGCCCTTCGATGTAATCGTCGGATTTTTGTTTTTTCTTTTGTGTTATAGATTGGTTCGTCGGTTTGGTGCGCTCGATTTTGTCAGTCCGCGCTTTCGCATGATCTGGCTTGGCTTAAGTTTCTTAATGCCCTTGCTTGGTGCTTATCTGTTGTGGCGTAACCCCATCTGGGCAAGACGCAGCATTTTTGCAGCCGGTCCATCGCTTTTACTGGGGCTTACTTGTTATCCATGGCTTGCCATTTGTTTCGCCTCAATGTTTAAGTGGAGCAAAAAAGTAGGTTATGTCATGCTTGGCTTTTTGTTTGCCACAAGCCTACTTGCTTTTGTGCTTGACTGGGGCGCTATTTCACATAGACTTATTAAAGATGAGGAGTACGAGCGCCAATTGATTGGCACACTGCAACTGCAAAATGCAAAACTTTTGCCACTCAAAGCTTACCGTGAGTTGTTGCCAGCAACGCAAGAACCTTTTGTGGAAGTAGTGCAAGAAAGACCGCTTATAGACGGGCTTCGCTTAAGACGCATGCTTGCAAACGATAGCGAAGCAGACGATGTGCAAATGAGAGAAATAGACGATAAAGACAACGAAGACGACGAGAACAACGAGGTTGAATGCACATTCTTGTTAAACGGAACCGGTACTGGTAGCACTGAGTCTTTTAAAGTGAGATAATCGAATTTATATAAATATGAGTCTGGTCAAAATAAGTAATCTAAAAAAACACTTCGCTATTAAAAGCGGATTTTTCAATCGCGAAGTTGGCTCTATAAAAGCGCTTGATGGCATAGATTTAGAAGTGCAGGAAGGCGAAACGCTTGGACTTGTAGGTGAATCTGGATGTGGTAAATCGACACTTGGTCGAGTATTGCTCAAATTATTAAAAGCAAGCTCTGGCAAAGTCGAATTCATGGGACGCGACATGCAGGGATTATCTGAAGCGCAGATGAAAGAGATGCGCAAAAATATTCAGATAGTCTTTCAAAATCCATATGCAAGCCTCGATCCGCGCATGACTATTAGAGACATTTTGTCTGAGCCATTTCAAGTGCATGGTATAGCAAGTGGTGCTGAGTTAAATAAGAAAGTAGATGAGCTTATTTCTTTAGTAGGGCTTTCGATGGCAATGCTGGACAGATATCCTCACGAATTTTCAGGCGGACAAAGACAGCGTATTGGCATCGCTCGCGCTCTTGCGCTGCGTCCAAAGCTAATTGTGGCAGATGAGCCAGTATCTGCACTTGATGTAAGTGTGCAAGCGCAAATTTTAAATTTACTTCTGACTCTCAAAAAGGAATTCAACCTTACTTATTTGTTTATCGCTCACAATCTAGATGTGGTTAGATATATAAGCGACCGTGTGGCAGTAATGTATCTTGGGCGAGTAGTAGAAATAGGTGACTGTCAGGCTGTCTACAACAAGCCATTGCATCCATATTCTAAAGCGCTAATTTCTGCAGCTCCGGTTCCAGATCCAGAATATGCACAAAGTGACCGAATTATTCTAAGTGGAGATTTGCCCAGTCCCGCTAATCCACCATCGGGATGTCGCTTTCATACAAGATGTCCGATGGCTCAAGATAAATGCAAAGTCGATGATCCAGTTTTGCGCGAGATAGAGCCAGGTCATTTTTCGGCCTGTCATTTCGCCGAAGATTTGGTTTAGAAATTGCAATTCTGCTACTGAAATAAGTTGTTAATGTCAAGATTCCTTAGCTCACTTTCTGAAACACTTTGAGTTTGCACTTCGAGCTCTTTGTTCCATCTTTTAGCAAACTGTTTTTCCATCAATTTGCTGTCATCGTAACTAAGACTTTTGCAATCGTCGCAATTGATTCTGGATAAGTTTGGATTTTCTAAAAGATAGTACAAGCTTTTCTTTGAGATTTTAGAATCAGATAAATCCAATTCTTTTGTGTTTATTTTTAGAAGGCAATCTAAAAGTTGTGATGAAAAAATCTGTTGAGATTTTAAGCTCACTTTTTTCCAAGGCTTTTGATTTGCTAATATTGAAAAATCTTCTCCTTTCATTTTGACATTGGAAATGCACAGCTCTGAAAGCTTTTCATTTGAGCAAATTTCTTTAAGTGATTCACGATCCAACTTCAAATAGCTTACGTCTAGTGCCTTTATGTTTGATCTGGAAATTGCAGACCAACTTTTACTCGATTGATCGCATGGTAGTTGAAGATAATTCAAGTTTTTAATTTTTAGAATGATACTGCCTATTTGTCGGCTCAGAAGAGGGCAATTAGACAAGGAAAGTTTTTTTAGTTTAGGCATTTGCTCTAAAAGGCTTAATCCTTTGTCTGTAATAGCCGTATCGCTAAGTGATAAGTCTTCAATATTCTTGAGTTTTACGATTCCTTCCAACGTGGAATCGTTGATGCCTTGGTGCCTCAATTCTAATTTTTTTAAATTTTTGAATTCGGATAAATACCTCAAATTTTTAAGGTCAAAAGAAGCGTTTCTTATCGAGATTGAGCTCAAAGAATGCTTTGGAAAGTGGGCTAATGCAATACCTGAAATTTGTCCTTCGTCTATTTTCAAGATTGACAGGTTCGATTTTTTTTCGTCCAAAAAGTCGGTATCTGTTGTTTCTTTCTTTGTAATTAAAGTGGCCAGCCCATCGATAGTAGTGCGTTCAAAGTGAGGGTTCTGAAAATCTATCAGTGCTCTGTTGGTTACTGTAGTATCACTCAATTTTAGCTTTACTATTGGATTGCCCTTGTTTAATGATTTTTCTTTGCTCAAATAGTTATTATAAAGATAAAGGAGCACCATTACAGTCGGCAATGTAAGCGCTAATCCAGCGAGTAAAGCTGTACTTTTTGAAAATTTGGATGTCAGTTTTTCTAACTGATTTTCTTTGAAAGCAAGCGGTTTTTCATTTTGACTGTATTCTAAATCTTCTATTTTCGGGTTTAAAATTCGGTCAAGACGGTCCATTATTTGCTTGGCGCTTTGAGGACGATCATTTGGATTTTTACTCAAGCATTCGTCAACTAGTTTTACTAACTCAGATGGAAACTCTTTCGATGACAGTTCAGTCAATAGAGGCGGTGCAAGCTTTTTATGCAACCGAATGGTCTCAAGAGCAGAATTACCTTTGAGTGGTGGCTGTCCAGCTAAGACTTCAAACATTAGGCATCCCAGGCTATAGATATCAGATCTTTGATCAACATCTAAACCGTCTGCTTGTTCTGGACTTAAGTACAAAGGACTTCCCACGATAGCTCCCGTTGAGGTCAAATTTTGATCGGTTTGTATTTTAGCTACTCCAAAATCCAATATTTTTACTAAGTCACTTTCTTGCTCATTTTCAATCAACATAATGTTGGAGGGTTTAAGATCTCTGTGTATTACTTTGTTTGAGTGGGCGTATTCTAATCCTCGACAAATCTGTAAAAACATCTTTATTGCTCTTTCATTGGCAAACGCTCCAGACTCGAGAATCAAATCTGCTAATGTTTTTCCAGAAACAAACTCCATCACGATATAAGGATCACCACTTGCTGTTAGTCCAAAATCAAAAATCTTGGCTATATTTACGTGGTTCAACCTGCCGGCTGCTACTGCTTCTCTTTGAAGACGCATTGATGCTACTGAGCAATTGTCGTGTTGAAGAATTTTTATTGCAACATTAATCGCCAAAACTTTGTCGAATGCTTGCAAAATTATTCCCATGCCTCCTTTGCCAAGGACGCCATTGATCGAATATCTATCATTGAATTCTTGATCAAAATCTTGGTAAAGAGGCATACTACCGAAAATTCCTTACAAACCTCAGTTTGAGCTAGATTTTGGTTTTAAATCGGTAATGGTGCCATCGGTTCGTTGCCAGACCGCGCCAAAGAATCCTGCGCTCATCAAGTCTTCGTAAATGGCAAAGACACATTTGCCAGCACCTGCGCCCGAAGCTTCTAGAAGCGGTTGAGTCCATTGCTGTAGTTTAGTTATTCTTGGAGCACTGCCAGTGATAACCCAGATAGGTAGCCCGGTTTTCAAAAAGGAATTTATTTTAGGCTCCCAGTGTTTTGTTTGTCTGAAATTGCCTGTGTCCATTTCAAGCAAGACTGTGATTTCAGGCAGGTTAGCTTGATATGCAAAAGTAATGGTGGCATCTGCATTTTCAGAACCTATTGCTTCTTCTTTTGTAAGTTCGCGCCAGAATTCGCGCCCGGTGCGAAACTCCAACTGTGAAATGATGCCATCGAGTTTGGCTTGCATCAATAATAATCGAATATCGACTAAACGCAAAAAATGTTCCTTGTGATAAGAGTGAGGCATGCCAGTTGGAATTTCATTCCAGGAAATTCCGCGATACTGCTCCAGTGCCTTGGCTCCAAGCGGTGTCAAAAAATAGATATTTTCTGGACGTCCGCGCGAATACTCCATGCGACCACTTGTAGCCGAGCCGATGAAACCTGCTTGCTGCAATCGCCTTATGCGTTTGCGCGCAGTTTCGTAGCTGACGTCGTGAAAACCAAGTTTGGATAGTTGAATGGAAGTTATGGTGCGATGGACGAAAATTTCAAACAACGTGGTGAGGTCGCGTTCCATCAGAACAACGTTTCGCTTTTTAGTGCGAGGAGCCCCCGTTTGACCCCGTTTCTCGGTCATAGTCTTCTATTTGTGCCTGTATTTTTGGGCTACCTTAATTAGCTACCCGCAATCAAGCAGATTTTAAACTATTCAAGCTTAGTCTAGAACTCTACGCCACCTGTTTGTGGCTTGAGACCTAATCTAGAGATGTCGGGAGTCAAGCTTGTTACTGGTTGGCGATGATTAGAGATTACTTGGCCTTGTTGAGCCTGTTCAGCGGCCACTCTTTGTGAAAGTGGTCCAACTCCTTGGTCATCGCTTGCAGCTAGCTGAGCGCGTTGAGCCATTTGTGCCACTTGCGAGGCATTTGGGATCATCGAAGGTCTTTTGCTTGGCATTGCTTCGCGGGTTTGGACTTCAAGCCCGCCGTAGCGAGGTTGAGGAATGCCCGCACGAGCGGGCTGACCCATTTGATTGCTTTGAGCTGGTTGAGCCATTTGAGCTGGTTGTGGCAGTGGCATAGGCATAGGATTAGACATGGCTGGGGCTAGAGCAACAGATTTGCCACATTCGATACAGAATTTGCCTTTGCCAGCGCGCATATTGCAGTGAGGGCACAGATTTGCATTGGCGTTTGCATCTGATGATTGTTGCGGTGCAAGTTGTGCTTGCTCGCCAGCTTGCGCCATCGGGTTAACCTGAGCTTGCGCCATCTGAGTCTGTGCAGGTGCTGCATAACTTGTGGCAGCAAGAGCCGGTTGAACACTTGGTGGAATTTCTTGTTCTTGATTCTGCCCTTGAGCTCCTATGTTTGATCCGACAATGTGTCCAAAGACTTGCTTGGCTGCCATTGGCAAGCTGCGCGATGTAGGCATTGGTGATAGAGTTCCTGGATGCGCTTGACGTTCTTGATCTGGACCGCCGCCATCATCGTCTGGTCCGTCTCCATCATCACCGCCGTCGTCATCTTTGCCTGTGACGTTGTGCAGCAAGTGCAGTCTTGCGATTTCTTCAATACCACGCAGGTCTACCATGAATGGTTTGGTTTCACCATATTCGGGGTCACCCGCTGGTGCCAGATAAACAAGTGCGTGATGTTTTTCCATACGCTTGATTGAGTCTGTGTCGACTCGAGCGACGACCTGTTGCGAGTGGATTCTGTTCCAACTGGTCGGGAAGATACCAAAGCCAGTGGCTTGGTAGTGGTCCGCAATACCTGGGACCACAACTGCGTGTTTGCCAATTTCTTCTGAGAAAAATGCGGCTGTATATTCGTCTGAGTTGTGCAAACAAACACGAATGGCACTGTTAGAGAAAATGGTGCGCAATTCAGCTTCAGCCGCTTTGCCGCCGCCGGATGCAACTTGTGAACAGTTCTGTAGAATAACTGTCAGTCCGCCGTTGGCGCCGCGTACGATAGCTGACAATCTGCCGGCTAAGTCGATGTTTAATGTCTGATACTCGTCGAAAAATGCGAATAACGGCAGAACGTTTATAGTACCGTATCTAGTGTGCAAGGCTTGTTGTAGTTGATATACAAAACACGCAGCAAGCGATTCAGCATCAGGTCCCAAAGATGCGGGAGCACCGAAAATGAGTACAGTCGGTTTGTGCATGCAAGCACGCAAATCGATATTCGATTGGTGAGTGACTGCCTGAATACATTCGTTTTTGAATGCGCGCAGACGACCACGAACACCCTGGATGTTTTTGTCCCAATCGGCATCTGTTCTAATGATAGAAGACAAACGTTGAGTTAATTCACCAAGATCCGAGGCGTTAACATCAGGGCGTCCTTTCATCTGACGAAGTGATTCGACGATGTTACGTCTGTTGTTAACCAGTTTCATCAATCCATATGGATTACAGGGCAATGGTTCAAAGTTTGAAGCCGAGCCATTCTCGTCTTCTCCAACTACCATCACAGCGCCCCATTTGAGCAATTGAGCAAGACCTTCGATGTAACCCAAGTCGCGCTCAGCCCAGTGCTGTTCTTCAGCATCAAGAGAGTTTACGTCAGTTACGATAGAAGAAGCAAATTCTACAGGCGATACTTCTAATGGATTCCAGTGCACAGACTCTGAGTCGAGCGGGTTGAAGTATAGAGTGTTAAATCCAGCGTGTTGAGCTTCGGGCAATACCGTATATTTGAAGCCTTCTTTCTTCTGGTCTAAGTTGGGATCGTTTGCCTTAGCTTCCAGTGCGATGATGACGCAAGGCTTAGCCAAAAGCGATTTAATTATGGCGCGCATCAAGGTGGTTTTACCTGAACCAGATGGTGCTACGAGGAACATGTTTTTGTTAGGTAGTCTGCCCATCGGGATGGTGACCGGCAAGTGCGTTCTTGCCAAAAATCCAAACGGCAGAACAACGCCATCTGCATCGGTCCAGGTGGCATTGGGATTGCGTTTGCCCATACGTCCATGCTTTCTCAAGTTGGGCGGGCAAACAAAAGATTTTTCATAATCGCGTGGCATCATAATACCCAGTGGTGGGTTGAATGTGCGAATTGTCTGCCACGGGAACAAGCGTTTCTTGTGAGCTGCAGCAATAATCAAAGCAAGCAGCACAAGCGTGGGCAATAAAATAGCTATAGATGTAGCATCTAGAAAACCGTGTCCTTTGCGTCCTTGATGTACATTTGGATGCAACTGTTGGGGATGGTCACGTTTAACTGATTCCATGCGCAAGCTTTTGCCAAGCGGCTGTGCGTGGGTGCCCAGTTGATCTTGAGCTTGTGGGTCCTGAGCATTTGCAGGCAATGGAACGGCTGTACCAGCGGCATTATGTTGAACACCGTTCAAAATACGTGCGCCGGGTTGAATTAATGGATTTGTTGACTGAGCTGCACCTTGAGCTTGTGGAGCCAAAGGATGAACGCCCTGCAATTGACCAGGGGTTGCCATTTGAGCAGGCACTTGAGCCGGCATTTGAGCCGGCATTTGATTAGCCATAGGCTGACCAATGCCTTGCATCTGATAAGGATTCATTTGATATTCAGTGGGCATCGGTGTGTATTTAGGTTGAATCTTCACACCGTCTGTAGGCAAAAGAGCTCCATGACCAGGATAGTGAACCATGTCCTGATAAGGCTGCATGGTCTGCATTTGCTGCATTTGGCCTTGAATAGGCTGAGTATATTGTGGAACCTGATATTGAGGGATAGCTTGCTGCGGCATTGCAACAAGAGCCGGGTTTTGAGTTTGATAACTCGGAGCAGGCGCTAGTTGCTGCATCTGCACGCGTCTGTTGTACTCTTTTGGAGTAAGTTGCTCACCAGTTGCGGTGTCTGTGTAACCGCATGGATTGCCTCTTTCGTCTGTTTTTACCCTGTATGCCATTGCTATATCTCGATAGGTTCTAGAAACGTACTTTGATATTACTCATCTGTCTTGACAAGGTCTATCGTACTTGTACGAAAGCAAAAGAATTTTTTTGACTTTTTCGATATTTTAACTACCGACTTCGTTAATTCCAGTGATTTTCAAACCACCGTTAATCATTTTGATCAGGTATTCCATTTTGACCGGGCGATTCTTAGCCCCTTTACCTTCCATCTCAAGTATTTGATTGCCTTCAACTTCTATCACTACAGCGCCATCAGGTTTGTTGCCTGCCACTTTGATATTGGTTGCGTTAAATGAGCTTTTCAGTCCCGATTGCTCTACCTGTGCTGCCATCTCTTTAGTCCACAAAGTCTGGCGATATGCTTGTGCACATTCTGGAGTCATGCACTCAATTGCGCGCTCCTGGCTAGCCGAAGCGGTGCCGGCACTCAAGTCCCATGCATAAGGAAGAAAAGCTTCAATCATAGATCTTGCATTTAATGAGTCTGTATATGTGTAGTCGGCAGGCATTTGTTGCTGACCGCCACCGGGTGCTGGTGTCCCCGCCATTGGGTTTTGTCCGCCGCCCTCTTCTGGTTGGCGAACATCAGTTGGTTGATAGCCTTGGCTTGCTGCTCTGTCAGAGCTTATTACACCCTGATCGGTGTGCATCTTTTTGTGCTTTTGGCGTGCTGCTGTAATGTGAGCTGGTTCTCCGCCTCCTCCAAGCAGACCCATCAGAAGTACACCTGCAAGAAAAGCGCACGCTGCAGTCCCTATTAAAAGGATTTTGAATTTTTCACCGGCATGATAATCAAACATCGATTTAGCCAGCTCTCAATAATTCAGGTGAGAAAGTATCTGGAGTGTAACCTTGGCTTAGCAAGTGGCATGCCCAACGTACATCGCCATTGCAGAGTTCGGTCATCTTGGTGCGCATCGGTTGGTCGTGGTTAGGTTCGGTGGTGGCGACCCAGTATATGAAACGAGGCACTACCAATCTAACTACGCCGCGAGACATTTTGTGATAGACCAGAAAGGCATCTGAATACTCGCGGTTTTTGCGAGTGAGATTACCGATTTGAGACATTTCTTGCGGAGTGAGTGCGCATGAGTCTCTAATTAAATCGAAGTTACTTGGGTCATTACCCAAAATAATCTTGATGGCGCTGTTGGTGGCAAGACTGCGTGCACGGTCGTCGCGCAATAAGTCGCCCAATTCCTGGGAGATTCCGATGAAAAGTAGACCTAAGTGGCGTGAGGTACGCGATGCGTCTTCAACCAAAACTTTGCCACCTTCGTAGCGCAAAAGTCTCCACAACTCATCTATACAAAATACGAATCTGGCTGGTTTGCCTTGTTTCATTTTTTCTAGTTTGTGTCTGGCAGCCGCTCTCAAAACGAAGTCTGAAACAAAGAGTGTTACTACCGCTTCAAGTGTTTTGTCGTGAGCCAAATCTGATGTATCAAATACAAGTAATTGGGATTCGGTATTGAGCGAAGTCGCTCCATCGAATAATCTTCCGTAGATGGCACCACGGCAGTACATGCTCAATCTGTTAGCCAGGTCTTCGCAAGTTTCACCGCGTTTGGAGCCGCGATTGGCCTGGGCTTCTTCAATTAACCAGTTGACCAAATCTGTTTCTACTGGCACTCTTGCTTCTGCTGCAGCAAGTTGATAAATGGTTTGAATCCCTTTCATCAAAACGGGCTTTTCGTCTTTAGAAAGTGACGATTCACCTTTTTCACCAAGCATTACTGAGTGGAAGTTCAATATCTTGATGATATGTGATTCAGGAGGACAGGCAGGATCGATTTCTTTGCCATCGAAATTGTCTACTGGCAGATCGTACAAGTTGATAGTGACATGACCGTCTGGACCAAGTTTGATGTAGGACGAATCGTCATAAATTTCGGACAAGAGCTTATAGCTTCCCGAACGGTCAACAATTACCACTTTGGCTCCAGCCATCATTTTCATTTGAATAATTTGCTGAGCCACCATAGATTTACCTTCACCAGGTTGACCAAAGACTACACAAAGGGCGTTGGGCAAGCGCTGGTCATAAGGATTGAGGAAAACAGGCTCAAGTGTTTCTTTGGAGAAACCAAGCCAGTCGCCGCCTTTGTCTGAGCCAAGTTTGGCATGAACGAAGGGGAACGAATTGCGCAGTGTGGGCGTGCGAACCGCTTTGCCGCGTCTTGTTACGTCTAATCCCATACCAGGCAAGCTGCCGACGAAAAGTGCTTTCTGTTCTCTATAACCAATTTGGAAGCGGGCACCATTGCACTGGGCAGCGGCTGTACGAACCAACTCAGTCGATCTGTTCAATTCGTCGAGTGAATCGGCAAAGAGAGAGAAGTAGATGGCATAGTTAAAAACATCAATATTTGATGTATACAACTCGGAGCCGATGTTGGCTGCTTCTTGTGCTTTTTCAGCTTCTTCCTGGTTAGGAGTAGAGCGCTGACCCATCAAACTTTGATAGGTATTGGCAGAAGATTGTGCTTGTTTGCGCTGCATCTTTTTGCGGAAAATTTCTTTGTCCAGTTTGTGAGCGTAAATGTTCATGCGCCATTCGCAGTTGAGGCGAAGCATCGACATCAACCACAAAGGACTGGTTCGCTCAGGCAAACGAGTCATATACAAAGTGCGAACAAAATTACCGCCCTTCTCTTCGTCGGTGGGAGCGGAAGGAGTTTTCGTACGCAATTCGTTTTGGGTGATTTCATCAAGTTCGTTTGTGTCGATGATGCGAGCATAATCTGGCTTGCTGAAATCGTATTGCGATTCGGTCAACTGTTGACGAATAGTGGCCATATCCATGTCGGGCAAGACTCTGCGAACAGAAGCTGGCATTGGAGCATGAGTAGGTCTTTGTGGCTCAGGCAGTTCATGGGCAGATCTTTCTCTTGTACGCGGATTTAAGTCTTTGTACATCATTTGGAAATATTGAACTGCAGACAAAGGAGTCAATGTCATGCCGCAACCGCCAAGCTGACTTACATAACCTTGGGCGCGTTGGATTAATGTATTTACGTTTTTGCCGTGGCTTACAAGAGTTTGTTTGGCGGCTTTGTTGCCAAAAGCATCTTGAAGCTTGGTTTGAATTTGATTTTTGATGCTAGTTTTAGCCGGTTTGTTTCGCATTGGCTTGTATGCAAAAGTGACAAAGAATCGCAATTTAGGAATGAAGTTGCGCTCGAGCAAATTCTTTCTGTCGTTTTCACAAGACTTAGCAACGTATTTCAAAAAATTGTCATCTGTTGTTTCGACTGGATGTGTTTCGAAATGCTCTTTCAAACTAGTATTTTTGCAGACGACAGTAAATTGAACTGAAGTATCGATACCAGCCAGAAATCCGCTGAACTGTTGCATCAAAGAAACCAAACGTACTTCGTCAAAGCCGCTAACGTGGACACCGTCCAATTCGTAGCAGCATCTGTAGCTGCCGTCTTTCAAAACGATGATACCAAGTCCGGAGGCATCGTCCTGGAACAAATCCCAAATTGGCAATAAAGTGGCGGACGAAGGATTTGGACGAGGCACCGCGAGTGTTGGCAATTTGGCAAGAGCTTCAGCCATTTTCGGGGTCGTCACCGACTCTTCGCTTTTTTTGAACAGCTTAGTCAAATTGGATATTGAAAATCCAGTCTTGATGTTTTGAGCTGTTTTTATTTTAGATATGCGGTTCATAGAGCTAACCATCTTATTGTACCTGAGTAACGGGGATTTGGGGGGAGTGAACTTGGGGATTGGAGTTGAACTTGTTGCTTAGAACTTTAGATTTGGTGGAGGTGGAGTGAGGTCTAGATATCTGATTGGACTGAACGTTTCACTGAGTTCTGGATTGAATGCCGGATTGAGTTCAAAATTAAGTTCTTGGTCCAGGTCTTGTGAGTCGATAAATTCGGGCAGTTCTTCGTCCATTATGAAGCGGTCTTGTTTGGGGTCTGAGCCCGGGATGAATGTTTGAGGTGAGATGTAAAAATCGATCGCTGTGTCCCAGAAGCTGCCGGAGGCATTGAGCGTAACTAGTGAGTATCCAGGACCTATTAACAAAATGAAGATTGCGATGTACATGCGAAGGTCTTGTTGACCACCCATGATTGGAATTGGTTGGCACCAACTGTAAAGCTGACTTGCGACTACCAGGCTTGCAGCACAAGCGATGAGCTGGTCCACACGCAGACCAAATAGCTTGGGAGAATCTTCTAAGTTAAGTGGGGTGATGTCGTTCATTTTTTGTTCTCGTTACTTTACTTAGGCTACTGCGCTCATAAAGAGGAATCTTGCTGCTCTGTCTGTTGATATTCGAAGGTCGTAAATTTGTTTGACTATGTGATTTGGGATGGTGACCGGTTTTGCGTTTCCTAATTTTGCTTGTCTTATCTGGTGGTCTAAAAGTTCTTGAGGGAGTAGTGCGCTTCTGTCGACGAGGTAGAAAAATTTGACTGCTTCATGAAACTCACCGCTTAGTCTGTAGATTTCAGCCATGATGTAGAGGTGGCGTCCTTTGTTTTTTAAATAAGCTTCTGTATCGATTGTGTTTCTCAACTCTTCTTTGGCAATTTGCAAAATCTTTTCGCCTGATTGAAAACTGTCTCTTGCGCAGTAATAAGCGTTTAGTGCAATTTGCGCTTTTTCAAGATTGGTAGCACCGTACATTCTGCTGCTTAAAATTGCATGACCAAATTTTTTGACCGGGTCAATTGCTGGTGCATCAATAGCCAGAAGCGGCACAGTGTCATTTGGAATGAAAGATTCAGTCCACCAGGTGTAAGTGCAGTTAGGGCAGGTGGCTATCATAGCGGCACGAATGGCAGCATCAGGAAGAACGCGGTGCAAATCGGCTTCGATACGTGCAAGTGGATTCAAAACTGGGATTTCGTCCACACATGCAGTAGCAAATATTTGCTGGCACTTAGGGCACATCAATGTCACTTCGCCAAGCTTGTAGCTGTCGCCTGCAGGATTAGATTCGAGTGTGTTTTTCACGAGTTCCATGTGTGCGTAACCTCCTCTTGTATTACTAGAGTAATACTGTGGCTACTACATGTGAATTGGGGATTACACCATGCTCAGTGGGAATATTCCCATGCTTGGTTTAATTTTTAATTGTTGTCCTATTTTTAGGCGTTGTCGTCACCTGGATCATTTTTCTTTAGAGCTTCAAGCTCATCGTCAATATTTACTCCGCTATCTGCCGGTTTTCTTTTGCCGATGTGGATAGTGCCTCCAGGACCGTCGCTACCACCTCGTGGTGGGCGATTGAGCGTGTAGTTCTTGACGATATTCTCTACCGCAGGTGAGTAGGCACTGCTTGAGCCGTCTGGACCGCTATATGTCGGCAACTCAGTGCCAGGTCTGTAGTCGGCTTGACGAGATACTTGGCGAACCATGTCGCTATTGATGTAGACGCGATTCTTATAAAGGTCATTGTCACTGGTCGATTGAATGTGTGCGACCGCTTCAGCTACGTATACGTCGCTATCAGTAATGCTATCTGGTCTGTAAGAGCCAGGGTCTGAAGCCATCATTTCTTTGATGATGTGCACGCGTTGCACTGAGATGTTGTCTCCCAATTCATTTGCAGCAGTTCCAAAGGCGCGAACGGCTTCTGAGTCTGAATGGTCGATTTGGGTTGCAACCTGGACTACTTTTGGATTGCTCATGGCGTTGCCGCGTACTCCTGCTTGTGCCATCATACGAACTACTGATTCACCACCAGTAGCTTGGCTCTGGCTGTAGTTCTGGGAATAATTGCCCGATACTGTAGATTGAGTGATGTTTAATTTTTGAAGAAGGGCACCATTAGAGCCGTTGCCGACAGCAGGTGGCTCGGCTGAAAGACCTTTGGCAGCAACTAGTGCGTCATATGTTTCAAGATAGTTGTTGGGTCTTGCATTAGGTCCATAAACGTCTTGGACAATGTCTACCGAATTACAGATTAACTCTACGTCTTCGGCGTCATTGCCGGTTCTGTTCAAATCACCGTACTTGATCATGACCTGAGTAATGGCTTTACCATGTCCTGGGGTCAAGGACGAGCTTGCTTTGGTTGCGACTGTAGCAATGTCTGGCCCAGAGGTTCTACCCAGGGTGGAGCCAACTGATTTTTGAAGGAAAGATGCTGTTCCGCGAATGGCAGGCAAGGCCTCTGCTTGAGTGACCGTTTTGGTCGCAGGTGAACTTGCAGCCGCGTTGTTCCAGGTGTCCCAGCCCAAGCCCATGTTTGCAATTCTCATACGTGCTTGCACAGCTTCTGGTTTGAAACCGGAGTTGATGTTCTCTGGGTCCATGATACCTGCAAGTAAATCGACTTGTTCGTCTTCGCCGCAATAACCAAGAGTTGAATTTAAATGGTCAGTAACAGCGTTGCCCTTTTGACCTTGAACCCAAGCCATAGCACCTTTGGCACCTTCTTTGAACATGCCGTGCTGGAAGTTTTGTTTGGCGGCTGCGGTGTTACCCCAGTGTTTGCCGCTCAAGCCCATCATGATACCCGATGCCATTCTGTCTCTCATGCCCTGGGGTTTGTCGTAGCCAGCATCTTTGGCTGCCTGTCTCATTTTGTCGGAGAAGATTTCGTTTTTGGCGCCTTGAGCAACAATTCCTGAAGCTGCAAGCATTTGAGCACCGCGGACATCGTCGATTGGTTTGTACATTAATTTGCCGTTGGCGTCTGTCATCTGTTTGCCGTTTTCATCGAGCATTGGCTCTCTTTGCACATGAGTCAAGCCTACACCGCCGCCAGTGCTACCTGTAAGCGAACTGCCGTCATTGCTGCCAATAATGGGCGAGCTCAAGTCACGAGCTGAGTTAGCAGCAGCACGTGCCCACATACCACCAAGATATTGCGCCAGTGTGGAGTGATTCTGTAGAGCACCTGGTTTGAATGGCGCTTTCATTGCTTCTTTGATGTTGGACCAGGAACCGTTAGTTTTTGCAGCAGTCGCAGCAGCGCCGGTGTTAGCCCCAGTGCCGGTTGTTGAACCAGGAACTGCTTGAGCCTTTTCTGTGTTAATGCCACGTGCTTTATCTTCTGCGTTTAAGTCAAACAACGTTCCTTGTGTGGATTCTGCAGTATTAGCTGCGCCACCGCCTGCACCACCAGTAGGAGGAGTGGTTGGAGGTGTAGTTGGAGTAGTCGGAGGAGTCGGTCCTTTTGGTCCGGCAGGTCCATTTGGATTATTTTTGTTGGGTGGTGGAGTATTCATCGATCCGCCCTGTAGATTCAAACTTCCTTGTGCATTTGCAGCGTTTGCTGTATTGGCAGTAGTTGGAGTTGCAGGAGTGCCGGCTGGAGGAGTGGCTCCATTTGCATTCAAGGCGGTGTTCAATTTGCTATTCACATTAGGATTCAAATTGTTTTGAGTCTGAGGAGCCAAATTGGCAGAAACAGATTTTTGTCCACCTTGTGCGCCGCCAACTGTGTGTGCTTTGTTTCTGTGGTCAGCCCAGTATCCAGCAAAAGTATTGGCAGTGTTGCCCAGGGCAGCAGCGCCTTTGACTAAACCACCGGTGATCATACCGGCTGAAAGAAAGTCGGACATAGGGCTAATCTGAGCGCGAGCGATGAAGGCTGGCACCGAAATCATAAGTTGCAATATTCCAAGCCCGAGCACCACTTTGCCCCAGGGGCTGAAATCGGTGTTCATAATAACTACAAGCAGTCTCAAGAAGCCTACCCATACAAATGACCAGAGGCTAACTTCAACAAATGATTTGACGAAACCAGCGCAAGCATTTTCAGTATCAGGCGTGGCGAACATAACTAAAAAGATTGGCGCGAACATGTATTGCGCGGTGAGCAAAATAGTTTGAATTGCCTTGAGAGTAACAAGATAAACGAGTTGAGCAATAAGAATTGCGCCAAACACCATGAAGATGATGAGACCGGCAAATGCAACAAATCCACCGATGGTGCCACCGACTAGACCGCCAACCGGTCCGCCGACCAAACCACCAAGTGCAGAACCTGCAACTGGAGCGAGGGCATTAAGCAAGAGACCACCTACTGCAAGCAAACCACCTTTGATAACAGTCGCCATCGCCTGGTCGAAAGCTACCATTTCAGAAGCGCTATTGAAGTAGATTGCTTTGATCATTTCGTTGCTTATCTGAATCCAGAAAGCGTAGATAGTAGGCCATGCAAGCATCAATGCAGAAGTGGTGATGAGGCGGCCAACAGCTCCCATAAGGTTGCTTCCACCGCGTCCCCAGGAGGCGTCTGCCCAGAATTTCCAGATACACAATACAAAGAGAAGAAGAAGCAAGTCGACGGCGATACCATACATGATATCGGCCAGTTTGCGAACTTCAGGAGCGATAGCGTTGATGTATGTTTGACCTTCCTGCGCTGCAGGAGTGTTGGATATAGTCATTCTAGGATCGTTGGACAATCCGTTGACTGCGATGTTTGGGTTCAAGACGAATATTTCAAGAGCGCGTGAAAGATACTGAACGGCGCTAGGGATCCATGAATACAAGAACTCACTTACGTTCTTGCCGATCCAGGGAAGGAAGTTGTTGAAGAATTTGCCAACGATGGTATCGTTCCAGAACTGGTTCAAACCAGAGTAAGTCTCGTTGTAGTTAGCGAATTCATTGTTCAAGTTACGGTTCACTTCTTGCGAAGCAAGGCTGTTGCGGCTCTGAGTCTCTTGCTCGATGAGACTCATAGTCGGATGTTCATAAGGCGAAGTCGGAACAGTGCTCTCGGTTTTAGCCGCACCTGGTGAAAGCAAACCGTTTTCGTCGTATTCATTGCCAGTAGTTGTGCTGATTGGCACAGGAATTGATTCAGTCGCAAAAGCGCCCTGAGCGGTGACGTTAGTAAGAAGTGGGGTGATGAGATAAAGCGCGATGAATGCAAGAACAGACAATTTCTGTTTGATGCTTCGCTTGTTTGCTTTGTTTTTCATGGGGTTTGGGGTGTTCATGGGGAATTAGGGGCGGTGGGGTGTTTGATTAGTACTCTTATCTTAGAAACCAGCCCCCCGTCTGTCAGTGGTGGAATTCCCATTTGGTTGATTATTTCTTGGAAAAATCAGCACTTTTAATCAATGATTTTTCGCCCCAGCAAGATTAATTTTGATCCGATGCGTCTTTTTCTTCTTGAGTTGCGCGTGAGGTGTTTGGACGCTGGACCTCACGATTTAATGTTTTCTCTGCTCGCACATTAAAACGTGAGGTTGACTGCCCTTACACCTCATGTGCGGGCATTTTGTTTTTCATTGACCCTAATAGTCAATTGATTCAAAAATAAAGTTTTCTTCCCATACACCTTACTTGGGAGATTTTGTACGTTGTTTTTGTTGAAGGTTTAAGGCATAAAAAGCTTTCAAGTTAAACATAAGCATTCCGGGATGTTTTGCTTATGGTTGGCACTAAGTGCATTCAGAGTCCTTTGCACCCGCCAATTCCAAATAAATCAGCATTGTTATAGGCGAAGATACAACAAAAGTTGACTCCGTTTGGTATTCCATACTGAATCAAAATTGCTTGAAAAATGCGTAATGCTTTGCGTGTGCTCTCGTTTTTTGAAAACGCAAATTTATACCCCCAGAACGTGGAAGGGATAAAAGCGAGTAGAACTAAAATGCGAATTGAATCACGCATAGAGTCATACTCAGCATTATAGAGCTGAATTGGATCTGGATTAGTTTGCGGCTGCCCAAATAAATATCCAGCAAAGGGTTTGTAAAAACCAAAGTGCACTAGAAAAATTTGCGGTAGCAGCAGAAAAGCAATTCTGCCTGCGATTTTAATTGCATGCTTCGATGCTTTTTTGAAAGATGGAGTAATTGGTAAACTGTGCATGAATAGTTCTCCTTGTGACTTGAAAAAGAAACGAGGAGAAACTGAATTCAAAAACAGAAAAGAAAAATTGATTCCTTATATAGAGATTTTTTTTTGGCAAGAGAAAGCCGGTGTCTTGCAACACCAGCTCTCTCAGCCGTTTGATGAACAGCTTTTGGGTTGATTTCGGTAAGCGATTTAGAGACCGCCGCCGAGACCACCGTAGTTGTTGATAGCGAAGGTACCGATAAGGTGAACCGCGGTTGGTCCGCCGAATCCTACTCCCAGACCTTTTGCAACGTTCATTGCGGACTCGCCGCCGTCACGTTGACCGAAGGCAATCTTCATACCTGCAAGGGATGAGGGTACCGTCGAGACGGCTGTGACTACACGCGATACGTCGCGAGCGGTGTCATAACCGAAGTCTGCTAATTGACCTACTTCGTTCGATTGTCCGTAGCGTGGATCTACTGGCGCTCCTACCAAACCCTGTGCATGGGCGACTTGGTCATATACGCCTATTGCCATAAGGAGAAGTTGAGGTGCCATTAGGAATCCAACGCGTGAGGCAACCTTGAACGAGTGAGAAGAGCTGATCTTCTTCGCTAGTTGCTTGATTGATTTAGTCGCCATGATGTGTATCTCCTATTTATGTGTTTAATTTGTGGGTGAAAAATTTGAATGTGACTTCCAATTTGTTTGTTATTTACGAGGAATTACGTGACCATATACTTTCGCTTCGGATGCGCCGCCCGCAGACGGTGTAAATGCACCTGGCGAGTAATATTTGCTGTTTGAATAGCTTGCCACTTGCATTGAGTTGGCTTTGGCTATCTGGGCTTTTGGAGCCGATCTCTTGAGCATCTTGCCGCTTAAGTTAGCGTTGTTTGATCGTGAGGGCAGCTTGCGAGCCATGACCACTTTTTCTTCAGCCGCTTGTGGTGGCATCGAAAAGTTTTTAGGTGTGGCCATTAAGGGTGTGTTGTGAGCAACAATTGCAGTTGGCTGTTCGTGCGCTTCGGGTTTACCAAAAGCATTGTGGAATCTGCCTGTCAAATCCTGCTGTGGCATGATTTGTGGTGTTACTGCTGTCATTACTTGTGGTCTTGCAACAGGTTTCAAGAAGTTTGGATCAACTCCCGAAAGGAAGTTGCCTTTCGCCATTCCGTGACCTACTTTGTGATGGTCAACAGGAGGGTGGTAGGCTGGGACGTTGGGCTGCTCTAGTCTGTATTTGTTTGGCGAGAATGTGAATCTTGCACCACGATCTTGAGCTTGAGCAGGACTTGAAGTTATCAATAAAGTAACGCCAGCCAGAGTTAATGCTGATAGTGTGATAATGCTTTTCATGTCCGTAATCCTAAAATCCTTAATCCTAAAACCTAATATCTAAATCCGTTGCGTGTACCAAAACCGGTTGCTGATAGTCCGGCTACACCCAGTCCGAACAGCGAATTTGGTCGTCTTAGTGTCGAGCCTAAGAAAAGCCCCGAACCAAGAGCACCCAAACCACTAACCTTGTTGGCGCTGCCACCGCGGCGAGTATCACGTCTTACCATGGGCAACTTAGAGCCAGCGCTTAATGTCTGGGACTGAGTCACTCCACCTAAAGCCGTCATATGGTCCGGACCCTGATTAATCCAGTTCGGTTGATTGAACTGTGGTGCACCACCACTGGTGCTAGGGGCCTGGCTCATTGCCTGGTTTTGTGCGTTTTGTTGGTTAGCTTGCTGCATGAGTGAGGCAAGATTGCCATTTCCCATGAGCGATTTGAACGCTGCCTGACGTACTTCCTGAGCAGTTCCATTCATTGGATAGCCACTAGTAACTGGATTCATCAAATTAGAATTCAGGCTAGCAGTAGGCTGCTCGAGCTGTTGCTTAATACCCAAGTTAGCTCCTTCATATGGAACTACTTCAGGAGGAATAAGTGAATCCATTAAAGGGGATTCGCTTATCTCTAGAGCATAAGCACCGGCGTTATTAGAAACAAGAGCAACTGCGAGAACCAATCCTTTTACATAGGATTTGGAGGCTTTATTCAATTTATTTTTGCCTTCCATTTTAGTAGTCCTTGTGAATCGATTGATTTCGTTTTGTTCGTTGCGTTTGATGCGTTAGTCGCATCTCTTGAGTCCATAGTATGAAATCGAAGTGGGTTTGAACATCGGGGGATTTCCCAAACCCATGGGAATTCCCCCACTCCTAACCTGTATTTAGAAGTTCGTTATCACTGCAGTTGGGTTAATTAGGTGATCACGCTTCTGATTTGAGACGTTTGATGGGTTGAATTGGGTGTACGGAAAACCAAAGTCAGTTGATTTAGAACTGTACATAGGCAATCTGCGTCTACCTTGTCCAAACTCAGTCGACTGGTGAGCGGTCAAGCCCATAGTCGAGTTATAACGAGTTGAGCTGTTACCGAAGTCTTGAACGGTCGAGCCGGTTGGAATCACACAGTTGCCACCAGCTTGGAAGCGTTGACCGCCGCCCAAGTCTATGGCGCTGCTTCTCCATCCAGAGCCTGTAGGTACGCCTGTGACGGCGCCAAATCCAGACCATGGTCCCATGCGCTCGATGTTGTCCTGGCTTCCGTCAGTCGCGCCGCCGGCAAGAACCGAGTTGCGACCACGATAGCCATATTGTCTTGTTTCTTGTCCGCCTCTGCGAATCGTATTTATAGATGTATTGAATCCGCCTGTTCCAGGAATTCCGCCTGTTGGATTGATATTCAATTCTTGCGAAGCATTCATGAAACCAACTGGTGCTGTAAGCGATCCTGGGTCATAACCGGGTGTCGATGGAGAGTGAGGAATCACTGGTGTGAGCAGTGGACCAAGTACTCCAGGAGGTGAGGTGACAGCCGGGTTTACAGGTAATGGAATGCCCGAAGTGTTATTGTCAATTTGGTTTGCTGGAATAGACGGCACCCATGGCATTAAATCGATGGGTGTTCCCGCCATACCGCCTGTAACAGGCATAGATGTTGGTCCGTCCCCGATTGCAGGTGGTTGACCCTGGGGTGGACACATAAATGGTGCCCCGGACGGTTGTCCGTGAATGAGTGGTGTGCGCAGTGTTGACACTGGCGAGACAGGAGCCGGTCCTGGCTGAACTGGATCCCCAGGAAACTGGGCAAATGCCGCAGAGGCGCATGCCACGCTTATCAAAGCACTCAGTGCCGCGCTGTTTAGTATTGTAGTTTTTGGAGTAAACATGACTTTGATTAGCCTCCTGGAAGCTAGTAGTTAGCGAGTGTTGACTTAGAGCGTAAATTCGGGCCTCTGAAAAATGTTCGGTTTCCTTGACGGTCTGTTGTTGTTTGAGCGTTAGGGCGATTGGGTGCACGACGAAGTGAACTGTTGTCCATTGCACAATAATCAGTGCGCGGTCCGTCAGCAGCGCATTGAGGTGTTGCGTACAAATCGGGTTTGTCGATTAGTCTTTGACCAAAATCGTTTGTTTGGTTAGTTTCCTTTTTGCATTTGACATTGGTGCCATAATCTCTGCTTGTTTGACCGCCCCAACGCTGTGTTGGAGCATGTCCTTGAATTCCTCCCTGGGGGCAGATGTTGGTGACAGTGGCAGGTGCCTGGCAAAAATCAGGTGGTGTGTCGAGCATGCCTGGGTCACAACCTTCGTTTTGAGTTGGTGGTCTTAAATAAGGTTGAACAGCCGAGTTGACCATGCATTTGCCTTCGATTCCACCCATAGTGAGAGGCACGTTGTTTACATGTGTGGCTGGATATTCTGGATTGTAATAGCCTTGACCATAAGTGACACCGGTAGGTTGTGAGCCATCGCCAATGGCTGGGGCTTGACCTTGAGCAGGACATTGATTGGGTGCACCGTTTGGAGCGCCTTGAATTAAGGGGGTGCGAATAGTGCGCATGAATTCAGCGCTTTCACCAGTGTTTCCATTCTGGTATCCACCAGCGCGACCCATATTTGTATTTTGACCGTAACCTGAGTTATATAAGGAATTGTAAGTACTGTAATTGGTGATGTTGTTCAGGTTGCCTGTAATTGGGCTTCTACCGAAGTTTTGTCCACTTGAGCCATTGCCATAATTGGAATTGTAGTTTGAGTTATAGTTAGATCCGCAGTTGGAGCCATATCCAGAACTGGAGCCGTAGCCAGAACCATAATTAGAAGTTGGGCAGTTCGAGCCCGAACCGTAGCTTGAACCCGAACCTATATATGATGAATCGCACGATGGCGAATAACTGATGCTCATACTCGAGCAAGCCGCATCTATATCTATGTCGAGTTCGCCGCAATCGGCTTTGGCTTGTGCCTGAAATGCATAATTCAGGCAAAGGGCAAGAAGACTGGTAAGTATTACCTGGTCCTTTTGTCTTCTTGTCCTTTTTACCTGATTCATTTCAGTTTCCTTAGGTCGTCTTGTTGTGTGGTCTTTGTGGTCTTTGCTGTTTTTCCGTTGTCGCCAGTCAAACAGTCTGGATTTCTCCGCATTACAGTTAAGTTAGCTGTTTTGCTAGCCTCTTGTCGCTGGTGCAAATACGCACGGCTATGGGACTTTTCCCATTCGAGTTTGGCAAAAGTACTTGCAAAAGGTTGAAAAGAGGCGCCTGGCTGACATTTGCCAGTGGACGATATAGCTTTATCAGGTCAGATAATATATATACGTCTAAACCTGTTATTTGATCTATCTTGATTAATTCGAAAAATAATACGACGCCACCAAGTAAGGTGCATAGCCTTTTTTTGGCAATGACATCATAAGTGGTAGCACTTTTGCGCACCATGGAAGGTGTCATTTTTCTTGTACAAAGAATTTCTTTGTGGTTATTATTGTCTCAAGCAAGGGGGGCGCCGTGAGCCAACAACAATTACCACAACAAAACAATGATCATGATGATGTTCTTTCGTTAGAAGGAATGGATCATCTATTCAAGTGGGCAGCGGAAATGGTGGCAGACGGAGATGATCTGCGCCTGAGAGTAGCTCGTGAAAAACGAGTGAAGCGCGATGTTTTAGAAATCGTCCATCGCTATCACGAACAAAAAGCGGTATCCAAAAGCAAAGACGAAATAGCTTATCTACAAAGACGCACAATTGCTTTGATGCAACGTGTGCAAGATTTGACCGAAGAAAATGCAGCGGTCAAACAAGTGATGGTAAGCCAGTATTTCGCTTTAGAACAATTGCAGTATCTAGAAATTGAAGTCAAAAGACTAAAAGTTCTAGAAATCGAAAAAGAAGCGGCAGTCGAAGAACGTAGGTTCCTCATGGATGCGCTATCCAAACTCAAAGTGGAGCGCGATTTCTTGGAAGATACACTTGATGTTTGCGAAAAAGAAAACAGTCGTTTAGCCGGAAAGATTAACGATCTCAATTATGAATTAATTGAGTTGCGCGAATTTAAAAATCGCAAGTGGTATCAGCATTTATACTCCTGGTATAAGAGCTTGATTTGCTTAATAAAAGGGCAAAAGACCACTTAGGTTTTGAGTTTTTGGAATTTGCTTTATGATCAATAAACAAATTCTTGCAGTTTCATGCCTTTGTGCAAGCTATGTTTTAATCTCGCCCATAGTCAAGGAGCTTTATCCATTCTCCATGGCTACTATGTTTGCTTTTCCGCTTTCTAAGCTTTATATCTACGAAGCCCGCGATGCTAGGGGAAAAGTAGTGGGTGAAAATTGGTTTTATTCTCAATCTGATAACTTGTTTGATCCTCCTCCACTTACTTTGGGGCGAACTGGTTATGGTCGGCGCGAAGTGGGAAAACTAAGCGTTTTTGACAAAGATCCGCCTTATGCCAAGGTTGTATCCGAGCAGGAATTGAAAAATTTCGTTATGGAAAAATTGAAAAATGAACCGGAACTGGGCTATGTATCTGTATCTCAAAATTTGATGGAGCCTGTTTTGGTCGATCCAAAACACATCGACCCGGTCTGGTCCAGAACCATGAAAATGGACAATCCCTATTTTAAAAGCAAATGAAATACTGGAGTGAACTATACAACCCGCGCTTTGGTCAGATTTCACTCTGGATATTACTTCTAACCAGTTCTTATCTTGTTCTAGAAACACACCTTCAATTTCAATATTTACCTAAAGGCGACAATTTATCCATACTTGGATATGTTTTGCCTACTTCCTTTTGGAATTCTTCCATAATATTGCCAATTGGCAAAATTGTGTTTTTCATTTCAGCTTTAAGTTGGGCTTTTGTACCGTTATGGGCTAAGAAACAAAGCGAGGCTAATGAGGCGAAGTTAGTTATGGCGTTACTCTTTTGTGTCTGGATGTGCGTTTTTAGCTATTTCATCGTGTCTTGTACCTACTGGGAAAACCTGCCATGGGTAAGACATAAATTTGTTTTGCCCTTTTGGTTGTTGACTATTAATGCATTGTGGTATCAGTTTTATGCCAAAGAAATTGTAAGTGCAATTAGACAAAAAGAATTTTTGAATAAGGAAATTTATCCAGGTTGGACTTATGGTGCCAGTGTATTTTTTATTTCAATTTTTTATACTTTTTCTGGAATAAGCAAGATTATAAGCGCGCCCGATTGGGGCAGCGGTCTTTCATTGCAGTTGTGGACAGTCGCCTTTGGGGATCAAAATTCGCTTGTGGCGAAGCTTATTTTGACAGATAGATTTTATGCCAAAATAATGCAGAGTGGCGTTTTATATCTTGAGTGCCTTTCTTTTTTTGCTAACTTTTTTGCGCCACTTCGCCTTCTGATTGGGCTTGGTTTGCTCTCTTTTCATAGTGCAGTTGATCTGGTTTTCAATATAAAAATACCTTTTGAGTCACAAAAGGTGTTATTGCTTTTGTATTTCTTTCCTTGGTTCAGGATAAAGAAAAAGAAGCATCCCAGAGAGAAAGACGGCGCCATTGGTAAAATCTGAAGAAAAGAATAAGAGTGCTGCGCTAGTTGCATAGCCTAAGATGAAGCCGTTGTTTTCCAGAAGCAATACAAATCGAGCATCTTTATATGTTTCCACTCTGTTTTGGAAAAACCAGCCGGCAAACATTCCGAAAATAGAAGCACAAAAGAGTACAACTATAGTTAGCCAAACGCTGAAAAATAGTTGCTCTGCATACTCACACATGAGTGTGGTAACAAGATAAAAGAATAGACAGAGCGTTTTGTATATAAGTCCTGCTCGCTTTTCTGCAAACACAAACATGCCTGTAAGTGAGCCAAGAAGCCAAAAAAGGATAAGCAAAAAATAGAGTGTAGGCGAGCCACCTTCGCTTAGAAGCAGATGGAAATAGGTTCCTACTTGAGCTGAGCCCAGAAAAAAGCCGGTCAAGAGTAATTCAAGCTCGCGCCTTTTCAATTAGCTTTTAACCTTGGTAAATGTATGCGGGAGAGGGCAAGAAGGGCAATTGGATTCTTTATGCTGTGTGCTTTTGCTTTGGATGAAAAAAGATAAGTTTCAAGTCCGGCTCGATCATAGATAGTAAATTTCCTTTCGGGCTTTAGTGAAAGTTCACTCTGTAAACTCGTTGTGTCAAAAGGAAGTTTATTTGAACAATATAAAATTGTAAGTCCCACGGACTCTCCTTGAATGGTTGAAACATCTTCAAAAACCTCGGTGGCACCTTTGGCTATTGAGCTACCAATTTCATCGTCCAGGTGCCAGGAGCAAGTATTAATCGAGGCTATGCCGCCTGGTTTTAAATGTTTTTTCAAATCTAAGAAAAAGGTTTTGGTGTAAAGCATGGATGTTTGAATGTGATACGGAGCCGGTGTATCCATAACAATCAAATCAAATTTCTTATTTTCAAGATTGTGTACATAAGCTCTGGCATCGTCTATCACCAGTTTGAATTTGGGTGAGTCGAGCTTGGAAAAGTACTTTAGACCTAGATTTGCAACTTCTTTGTCAATGTCTACAGTAGTAACTGAATATCCTTCTTTTAGTAAATGATTGCTTGAATTGAGGCTTCCTGAACCTATCACTAGAGCCTCACCTTTATTTTTGAGAAGTGCTCCAGGAAGTGCCGAGATGTAGTAATTAAACCAGTGCAAATCGCCGCTTTGATAATACGGCACTCCATCTAAATAAATAGCCTTGCCATCTGGCTCCTGTACGATGTCGATGCGTTGGAAAGGAGAATATTTTGTCTCAATTAATCTTGGATTTTTTATATACCAATAATCTTCAAGATATTTTTCCATAGCAAACTTGTCAATTTGAGGATAAAAATATGAGGCACCGCATACGGTGACAAGACTGAAAATAGTTATTAATTTTCGTTTGATAGAAAAGTGCAAAACAAGCACGATTAATAGCCAAAATAGAGTAATTAAAGCCTGCCAGGAAACAGAAGAGCCGACTCCGATTAATAAAAGACCTAGAATGGCACCGAGCAATTCAAGTGCGTAGAGCTTTTTGAAAGAGTGCGGATTGTCACATAGTCTAGGTAAAAAGAGAGCAAAGAATGCAGAGAAAAACAAACATCCAATTGAAAATATTAGGCTCATTGCTAGCCATTCAAGATGCCATTGGTTTAATACTGCAACCAGTAAACGAATAGATAAAGGCATCGACACAAGGGCGATAAAAGTAATGATGCCCCAAAATTCAAGAATTTTTTGGCTTATATTTTTGCCAAGCCAGTAAGCCAGGCTTGGTCCCAGTAAAATCATTATGGTGGCAGTAAGGGTGACGATTTCAGTTGAAAAAAAACACGACCCAAATTCGCGAACACAAACATATTGGCTTATGATGAGAATGGCTCCGCATAAGATTAGAAGCCAATCTTTACGGGCCGACAATGCCAATATAACCTGTTTCTCCCGAAGCTGATGGCGGTCCCAATACAACGTCGGTGACGTCAACCTGGCGGCGGAAGCGAATATCTACCGCTGTTCCGGTTGATTCATAAAAAGGACGCTTCCCGCTTCCTGTAGGCATTGGGTTTACTACTGTGGCTGGAGGATTGGAAAGTTCTCCAAAGTCCGATTGTGGTGCTATGAGCGGTGGCCAACCTTTATCACCATTACCGGTAGGTCCTGCGGCTCCTTTGCCTTTACCTTTGCCATGACCGTGTCCATGGCCGTGTCCGACAGCACCACTACCTGCACCATATGTGATGTAGGCAATGTTATTTTGCTCTTTCTTTTTGCCTCCAAAGGCTACGACTGGTTTATTTAGTGGCTCACCAGCATGTTTTCCGCCCTTTATTCTGCCTGGATTTCTAACTTCGTCGCGGATATAAGCATCCCAAGTTTTGGTCAGAACCACAGTATCGTCGGGTGGGTTTGGTCCTTTGTTATTCACTACAATTGTCTGGGTGCCAATGGCGCTATTGCGTATGGCGATCATGCTTTCGCCATACATTTGTTCGTTACTGGCACAATATAAAGGATAAGGTGTCAGTTGCTTGCTTCTATAGTGGACAGTGCCATCTGGATTAAACTTGAAAATATGAATGATACCACCTGGAATTTTTCCAAGGTTCAAATAAGGTCCACCAAGGCTAATTGGCGCTAACCAAGTAACGGTTGAGGGGCTGGGCATGTCCAATATCTGTTTTTGCATATTGACGCACGAGTCTATATTGGCTTTAGTTGCGGCTCTTCTAAACCAGTCGTGTAATCCGACTTTCCACACATCGCCTGTTGGACGCATACTATTGCTGTCATCTAATGGCCATGTTTTGTTTTGCATGTGAGAGCCACCATCTAAAGGGTAGTCACCATTTTTAGATGTTAGCAAATCCATGGGATCTTCTTCAGGAGAACTCAAACTAGCATTTAAGTAACAGTCTTCCGGCCTTTGAATTTCAGGAACTCGACCATCAGGAAACGAGATAGATAGTGCTCCCGGAGCAGGAAGGGGGTCGTGTACAGTGGCTGGTTGAGCACAAGCTACTGCCACTGTGTTATATCCCGTTGCGCTGTGTAAATCTTTGATATTTTGTGTGGCTTCTGCTTTAACAATAGTGGGAAATT